>OBXM01001116.1_pt1 | contig 18598 bp, 19 predicted proteins | sample 1538141 | NCBI WGS metagenome assembly OBXM01 (sample SAMEA2580153, study PRJEB22360) | human gut metagenome | biome: human gut; feature: human-associated habitat; material: faeces | place: Denmark | collected 2008/2010 | reverse complement strand
CGCTTCCCCACCGCGCGCACCTCGGCCACGCGGAAGTCGCCCTCGGTGAGCGTGCCCGTCTTGTCCATCATCACCACGTTCACCCGCGGCGCCACCTCGAGGGCGCGTCGGCGGCGCACGAGCAGGCCGTTGCGCGCGCCGAGCGAGGTCGAGCGCGCCGCCACGAGCGGAATGGCCAGGCCCAGCGCGTGCGGGCACGCGATGACGAACACGGTGACCATGCGCGTGAGCGCGTCCGACACGCTGCCGGTGACGGCGAGCCACGCGACGAACGCGACGAGACCAACGCTCACGGCGGCGTAGAACAGCCAGCGCGCCACCTTGTCGGACAGCACCTCGGCGCGCGATTTCTCCTGCTGCGCCTGCGAGACGAGCTGCATGACCTGGGCGAGGTAGCCCGACTGGCCGGTTCCGGTGACGCGCACGTACAGCGTGCCGTCGCCGTTCTGCGAGCCGCCGAACACCGTGTCGCCCTCATGCGCCTCCACGGCGCGCGCCTCGCCCGTGACGAGCGCCTCGTTGACGGACGACGAGCCGTCCGTCACCTCGCCGTCGGCGGGCACCTTCTCCCCCGCCTCCACCATGACGGTTTGGCCCACCTGCACCTCGTCGAGCGGCACGTCGGCGAAGGAGCCGTCCGCCTGCTTCACGTGCGCCTGCGCCGGCAGCAGTTCGGCCATCTCCTTGAGCGCGTCCCCTGCGCCCATGACGGCTCGCATCTCGATCCAATGGCCCAGCAGCATGATGACGATGAGCGTGGCCAATTCCCAGAAGAAGTCCATGTGCATGCCGCCGTCGTGCGCGACGCTGCCCATGGCGAACGCGTACATGCTGTAGACGTAGGCCGTGGTGATGCCGAGCGCCACGAGCGTCATCATGGCGGGCTTGCGGTTGCGCACCTCGTCCGCCGCGCCGCGCAGAAACGGCCAGCCGCCGTAGACGAACAGCACCGTGGCCAGCGCGGCCACGAGCCAGTCCGAGCCGGGAAACGACAGCGTGATGGGCAGCGCGAGCCCCATCGGCGACGACAGCAGCAGGATGGGAACCGCCAGCACGAGGCTCACGAAGAACCGCCGCTTGAGGTTCACTCCGTGCATCATCATGCCGCCGGAGGAGGATCGTCGTCCTCTGTTCGCGGGCTCGCCCATCGTCTGCACCTCGCTTCCGTAACGCATACGACGCTCAGCGTACCGGGCTTCGCCGCGGCAGCGGGGCGCAGGTTGATTCGTTACGGAACGGAAGGCGCCTGGAAACCCAGGTCGAGCAAGCAGGGCGGGAACGCGGCCGCTTGCAAATTGCGTGAAGATCCTCCGCCGATTCTGCCGCCGGGACAATTCCCAGCATAGTATACTGAGACGCGATACCAGTTCGGCGGAACACGGATGAAAGTGCAGGACATGGCTCAAAACCTCTACTCCGACACGCGCGGGCAAAGCGAGCGCCCCGTCACCTTTACGGAAGCCGTCATCGACGGCCTGGCCGCGGGCGGCGGCTTGTACGTGCCCGAACGCATCCCCGAGCTTTCCCTCGACGAGATCGGAGCGCTGGCCGAGCTGCCGTACGCCCAGCGCGCGGCGCGCATCTATCGGGCGTTCGACGTGGATCTGCCCGCCGAAACCGTCGAAGCGCTTATGGCCCAGGCTTACGGCGACAACTTCGACGACGAGCGCATCTGCCCCATCACGTCGCTTTCGGCCGACACCCACGTGCTGGAGCTATGGCACGGCCCCACGAGCGCGTTCAAGGACATGGCGCTGCAGTGCCTGCCGCGTTTCTTCTCCGCAAGCGCCGCCCAGCTGCGCGAGCAGGGCAAGCTCGACCACGACTTCCTCATCCTGGTAGCCACCTCGGGAGACACGGGCAAAGCCGCGCTCGAGGGCTTCCGCGACGTGGACGGCGTGTCCATCGGCGTCATGTACCCCGACGGCGGCGTGAGCGACATCCAGTTCAAGCAGATGGCCACGCAGCGCGGGCGCAACGTGCAGGTATGGGGCGTGCGCGGAAACTTCGACGACTGCCAGACGGGCGCGAAAAACGTGTTCGGCGACGAGGCCTTTGCGAAGAAGCTGCAGGACGAGCACCGCATCGCTCTTTCCAGCGCGAACTCCATCAACTGGGGGCGCCTCATGCCCCAGATCGTGTACTACGTGTCGGCCTACGCGCAGCTGGCGGCCGACGGCAAACTGAACCTGGGCGACGAGCTGGACGTATGCGTGCCCACGGGCAACTTCGGCAACATCCTGGCCGCCTACTACGCCAAGCGCATGGGCGTGCCGCTGGGCATGCTGTACTGCGCCAGCAACGAGAACCGCGTGCTCACCGACTTCATCAACACGGGCACCTACGACATATCCGAGCGCCCCTTCGTGCTGACGCCCTCGCCGTCCATGGACATCCTCGTTTCGTCGAACCTGGAGCGTCAGCTGTTCGAGCTCACGGGACGCGACGCCGCCGCCATAGCCGGCTGGATGGCCGACCTGCGCGGGCAGCGCCGCTTCCGCGTGGACGAAGAGACCTTCGCCCGCGTGCGGGAGCTGTTCGCGTCGGACTCCATCGACAACGCCACGTGCCTGGACACCATCAAGCGCGTGTTCGAGCAGCACGGCTACCTGTTGGACCCGCACACGGCCGTGGCCTACCAGACCGCCGAGAACCTTCGGGGCGAGAACCCCGTGCTCATCGCGAGCACGGCGCACTGGGCCAAGTTCGGCGACAACGTGTACCGCGCGCTGCACGGCATCGAGCCTGGCGCGCCGCTGCCCGACGACGTGGCCGCGCTGTCGGGCTGCAAGCTGAACGAGCTGATCGCGCGCGAGACGGGCGTCGACGACATCCCCCACGGCCTGGCTGAGCTGGACGCGCTTCCCATCCGCTTCGACGAGGTCATCGACGGCGGCACGAACGACATCGAGGCGGCGGCACTGCGTTTCCTCGAGCACCTGGACGACTGACGCGCATGCATGCGCAAGCAACAAGCAAAGGACGGAATCCCATGAGCGACCTTGCGAACCTGAAGCCGACGATCAGGCTTTCCATCATGAACCCGGATGCCGAAAGCGGCTCTCTGTTCGGCCGCGGCATCGCCAGCCTGTGCCTGGGCGTGCGCGAAACCGGCTCGCTCAACGCCGCTGCCAAGGGCATGGGCATGGCCTACAGCAAGGCCTGGCGCATCATCAAGGACACCGAGGCGGCGCTCGACTTGCAGCTGCTGAACCGCGACGGCGCTCACGGCAGCGACCTGACCGAAGCCGGCAACAAGCTTTTGGATACGTACCTCGCCATCGAAGAGAAGCTGCAGAAAGAAGCCGAGGAGCTGTTCGAAGCGGCGTTCAAGTAGCCCCCGTCCCTTTGTCTCATTCCCCTGTCTCATTCAGCGGTCGCGGTAGTAGCGGACGACCAGCTGGGTGCGATTCTTCAGATCGAGCTTCTGGAGGATGGCGCTGATGTGGTTGCGCACCGTGCCCTCGCTGAGGTACAGCCTGGCGGCGATCTCCTTGTTATCGAGACCCTCGGCCACCAGCTCCACGATGGCAGATTCGCGCTCGGTGAGGCCGCTGCGCATCTCGCCGCCCGGCGCGTTCTCCGCGCATGCGGGTCCTCGACTCATAAGGACGTCCATGCGATCAAGCACCTCGCCGCCAAGCACGCTCTGACCGGCCATGACCGTGCGCAAGGCCGGCGCGATGGTGGCCACTTCCTGCTTGATGAGGTAGCCCTTCGCCCCCAGGCGCAGGGCGCGCACGATGTACTCATCGTCGGAGAACGTGGTGAGGAACACGATGCGCGCGTGCTTGTGCGCGCCCAGGATGCGCTCGGCCGCGCCGAGGCCATCGGAGCCCGGCATCTGGATGTCCATGAGCAACACGTCGGGCCGTTCGCGCTCGAACAGCTCGACCGCCTCGTCGCCGTCGGCGCCGAGCGCGCACACCTCCACGTCGTCCTGCGCTTCGAGGATGGTCTGCAGCGACATCCGAACGAACGGGTCGTCATCGACGATAAGCGTCCTGATCATGATTTCTCCTTCGACGGTTCTTTCGGCACGGTGGCGAACACGCGGAAGCCTTTGCGGTAGCCGGTGCGCAGGCGCCCGCCCAGCGAGCTCACACGCTCCTCCATCGTCTGCAAACCGATGCCGGCCTGCGCGGTCGGGACATCCACCGCCGTAGAACGTGCACCGTCGCGCGAACCGTTATCCTGCACGATGAGCTGGTAGAGAGCCGGGTATTCGATGACCGACACGTCGACGCGCGTGGCGTCGCTGTGCTTCGCCACGTTCGACAGCGCCTCGCGGACGACGGCCACCACGCCGTAGGCGACGGGAAGCGGCACATCCTGGACGTCGTACACGAGGCGCACGTCGTCCAAGCCGCAGGCGCCGATGACGCCTTCCAGACGCGCGCGTAGATCGAACGCATCGTCGTGCAGGTCGTGCACGCTTTTGCGCACCGTGTCCATGGCCTCGTGCAACGTCGCGCCCACCGATGCCAGCCCGCCGCGAACGCACTCGTCGTCGGCGTGCACCACTTGCAACGCCTCCACCTGCAGCACCGATCTTGTGAGCAGATGACCCACGTTGTCGTGTATCTCGCGGGCGATGCGGCTGCGCTCGGACAGGGTGGCCAAGCGCACCTCGTAGTCCTGCGCGGCCATGAGCTCGCGGTTCTTGTTCGCAAGCGACAGCGACGCCTCCTGCTGCTCGTCGCGCAGGGCGCGGTAGCGCTCGCGCTCCTCGCCCGCGCGTTTCGTGCGCCACGCCATGAGGCAGGCAGCCGCGCACAGCACGGCCGCGGGGACGAGCAGAACGTCCTGGGTGCGCAGCGCGGCCGCCAGCGGCATGATCCAAGACAGCCGCACGAGCCAGAACCGCTCGCCGAACAGCACGTACGCGACGACCGGCAGCAACGCGGAGAACTCCGGGACGAACAGCGCCGCCAGCTCGTACGCGCCCGCCGCCGCGAAGCGAAGCCGCGCATGCGGGTACACGTCGAAGCAGCACGCCACCACGATGGCGCACAGGAGCGCCGCGACATGCGCGCCGGAGAACGCCGCGAACGGCAAAAGCAGCAAGCACAGCGCAACGAGGATGATTTCGTCGATAACCCGATCCATGGCCATCAGTATAGCGGGCGGCAAGGCGCAGCGCGGCACGAGGACGCGACAAAATGACGAACCGGACGAGGTCCATGACAAATGTCATGGCTCCGGTTGAGACCGATGACGCCGCACACTTACGTGGAAACCGCTACAGGGGCATGATGGTGCCGACAACGAAATCGCGGAACGGAACCGCCACGAGGAGGAACCATGAACATCGTAGCCGTCGACAACTTGGTCAAGCGCTACAACGAGGTGCTGGCGCTCGATCATTTCAGCCTGCACATCGAATCGGGCGAAGTGTTCGGCCTTTTAGGACCGAACGGGTCGGGCAAGACCACCGCCATCAACTGCATCCTGCAGCTGCTGACCTACGACAAGGGCACTATCGAGTTGTTCGGCCAGACCATGCGCCCGTCCAGCTACGATTTGAAGCGCAGGATCGGCATCGTGCCGCAGAACGTGGCCGTGTTCGAGGAGCTGACCGTGCGCGAGAACATCGACTACTTCTGCGCGCTGTATGTGAACGACCGCGCGAAGCGCCGCGACCTTGTTGACGAGGCCATCGCGTTCGTCGGCCTGGAGGACTACGAGAAGTTCCGCCCGCGGAAACTCTCGGGCGGCCTGCTGCGTCGCCTGAACATCGCATGCGGCATCGCGCACAAGCCCGAGCTCATCTTCTTCGACGAGCCTACCGTGGCCGTGGACCCGCAAAGCCGCAACGCCATCCTCGAAGGCATCCAGAATATGAACCGCCAAGGCTCCACCGTGGTGTACACGAGCCACTACATGGAGGAAGTCGAGGAGATCTGCACGCGCATCATGATCATGGACCACGGCCAGGCGCTGGCCACGGGCACGAACGCCGAGCTCAAGGCCATGATCGGCACGGGCGAGAAGATCCAGATCGACGTGCCCGAGCTGGACGAAGCCACGTTGGCGCGCCTGGACGCGTTGCCCCATGTCACCCGCACGCTCTACCGCGAAGGCACGCTGGAACTGGCTTGCCAGAACGGCACGCACAACGTAAGCGACGTGCTGGCCGTGCTGCAGCGTGACGGCGCGCAGTTCGGGCGCATCTACGCCGAGCCGCCGACGCTGAACGACGTGTTCCTCGAGATCACCGGCACCGAGCTGCGCGATTAGGGGGCGGACATCATGTTCAACGTATTCAAAGGCGCACTGCTCGCGCTGGTGCGCGAGAAGAGCGTGTTCATCTGGTCGCTGGCGTTTCCCCTGATCCTGTCCACGATGTTCGTGTTCATGTTCGCGAACCTGGACGAGGCGGGGCAGTTCGAGCCCATCCCCACCGCGGTGGTGGCCGACGAGAACTACGACGCGGCGCCGGGGTTCTCGGAGATGATCGACACGCTGGCGGAGCCGGGAGCCGACCAGATGCTCGACGTGGCGCGCGTAGCCACCGAGCAGGAGGCGCGCGATCTCATGAGCGGAAACGATGCCGCAGGAGCGGGCTACTTCAACATCTCGGGCGATGGAGCGGCCGGGTATTTCACGGTTGACGCCGACGGCATGCCCACCGTGCACGTGAAGGCGGGGGTCACGCCCGACTCGCTGGACAGCGCCTACCAGTCCATCTTGAAGACCATCGGCGACGGATACGTGCGCAACGCGGCGCTCATCGAAGACGTCGCCGCCGAGAACCCCGCCGCGCTGGCCGACATGGCGGCGGTGGAAAAGCTGCTGGACGCCGGCGATCTCACCGAGAAGATCGACGTCACGCAGAACCCGCCCAAAGAATCCGTGCGCTACTTCTTCGCATTGCTGGGCATGGCGGCACTGTTCGGTGGGCAGATCGGGATGATCGCTATCTGCCGCACGCAGCCGAACCTGAGCGCGCTGGGGGCGCGGCGCGCCGTGGGAGCGCTCAGCCGCGCGAAGACGCTGACGGCGACGCTGGCCGCCAGCTGGGTGCTGACGTTCGCCTGCATCGCCATCGCGTATCTGTACATCCGGTTCGTCGCCGGCGTGGATTTCGGCGGACGAGATGCGATATGCATCGCCGTGATCGCCGCCGCGGCCTTGACGGCGACGGCGTTCGGCACGCTGCTGGGCTCGCTGCCGAAGATCGACGAAAGCGTGAAGGGCGGCATGCTGTCCGGCATCGTGTGCTTCGCCTCGCTGTTCGCCGGGCTGTACGGCTCGCCCACGATGAAGCTGGCCGATACCGTGAACGCGGCGGTGCCCGCGGCGCAGCTGGTCAACCCGGCCGTGCAGATATCCCAAGCGTTCTACAGCATCATGTACTACGACACCTACCAGCGCACGATCGAGCACATCCTGATCCTGCTGGCCATGGCTGCGGTACTGTTCGCCGCGTCGGCTCTGTTCATAAGGAGGCAGCGCTATGCAAGTCTTTAAAACCGCGATCAAGACGGTGCTGCGGCACCCGATGTACCTCATCGTGTACGCCGGCTTCCTGAGCATGATGGGCGTGTTCATCGCAAGCGGCCTGACGTTCGGCGGCACGAACGACAGCGAGTTCTCGCCGTACGAGACGAAGTTCGCCGTGATCGATCGCGACGGAAGCGCGCTGTCGGACGGGTTGGCGGCCTACTTGCGGGAGCAGGGCATCGAAGTTCCCATCGAAGACAGCCAGATGGCGTTGCAAGACGCCGTGGCCAAGGGTCAGAGCTCGTACATCCTCATCGTTCCGGAAGGGTTCGGCGACGCGTTCGTGGAAGCCGCGCGCACCGGCGACGAGCTGCCGACGCTCGAGACGGTGTACAGCTTCTACTCCACCGAGGGCAGCCTGATGGACCAGATGGTGAATTCGTACCTGGGCATCGCGGGCGCGTACGCCGGCCTCGAAGGATCGGCTTCGCAGGGCGATATCGTGCAGCACGCAGCCGAGGCCATGGCCGAATCGGCGGAAACGGACAGCGTGGAAGTGGGCGGAACCTCGTCCGAGGCGCAGCGGTTCGTGTTCTTCCTCCAATGGGGCACCTACACCCTGTTCGCCTCCATCATCGTGTGCGTCGGCGTGATGATGACCACGCTCAACCGCACCGATCTGCGCCGACGCAACCTCGTGTCGCCGCTGCCGTCCCTGTCCTACGGGCTGCAGCTGGCGGCGAGCAGCCTGCTGGTCATGACGGCGGTGTGGCTGTGGACGATCTGTTTGGGATTCACCGTGTTCCATGAGGCTACGTCGATGATCAGCGGTCCGGGGCTCGCGCTGATGGTCGCGGCGTCGTTCGTGTTCGCCACGATCCCGCTTTCGGTGGGCTACCTGCTGGGTCAGCTGGGCGTGGGAGAATTCGCCAGCAACGCCTTGGGCAACATCCTGGGCATGGTGATCTCGTTTCTGGGCGGCGCCTGGATATCGTTCGACCTGCTGGATCCGTCCGTGCAAATGCTGGCGCACTTCTCGCCCGCCTACTGGTACACGGGCGCGCTGCAAGCAGCGGCCGACATGGGCGCGGCCACGCCGGAGGCGGTGATACCCATTCTGGAGAACATGGGCGTGATGCTGCTGTTCACGGCGGCGATATTCGCGGTGGCGCTGGTGGCGGGACGGCTGCGCGTGCAGAGCTCGGAAGCCGGGGGCAATGCCGCTGCGGCGCACGCCACGCACGGGTAGGCGCACGAGCGAGGGCGGGAACCGCGTCGGTCGATGGCGAGGGCCCCGCCCTCGCCATCGGTCCGGGAGAACGTTCCTGCCTGACTGCTGGAGTCTAGCCCTCGCGCTACGAAGCCGTTTCCGCGACGCTTTCGAGGCGGTCGCTCTTGCGCGGGCGGCCCGGCTTCGGCGGGTTGTTCAGACGCTCCTTCACGCTGGAAAGGTACACGTAGTTGTCGCGGCCCTGCTTCTTGGCGGCAAGCTGGCCCGAGCAGATCATCTGGCGCACGCGGGCATCGCTCACGCCGAGCAGGTGCGCCGCCATCTTCGTGGTCAGCACGCCCCGCTCGGTATCGACGTCGACCGATAGAGCGACCAGCAGGCCTTCGTGCTCGATCGGGTACGTCGGCTTCGGCAGAGGCTTGTCGAGCTGCAGGTAGTCGTCGATGAGGAGCCAGAGGACTTCCGCAGCCATCGCGACGGCATCTTCCATGTCGTCACCGCAGGTGTAGCCGTTCTCGAAATCGACGAACTGCACGCTATAGCCGTCCAACTCGTTCTCCGTGAAAATCGCAGGATACATGTAACGCATGGTTCGTCCTCTCTCGCGCTTTTTCACACCTCAGCGCCACCGAGCGGTTTTGCGGATGCTCTCCCATAATCCCTTCGGCAGCTCTTTCCGACGAAGCGGCAGCATGATCGTTCGGTCTCCCCGCTTCAGCTTCCGATGAGAGCCTTTGCCTCCTCCGACGTCCTGCCAGCCCTCTCTGAGCAGTCGACGATATATCTCGAACGGTTTCGGCGGCATGCGATCTGCTCCTCTCGAACTATAACTCCAACGTTAGTATTACGCAAGCGTAAGGTTTAGGAAAGCGCGATGCCGTCGTACACGGGAACCGACCATTGCAGGTACGCAACAGTGTTGCCGGTGATGCGGGCCGATCGGGCGGGAGCGCCCTCGCCTGCGGCCGTCGGGTAGGCGCCCGCCTCGCACGTTGCCTCGCGCATGCGGTCGTGCTGCTGGAACCACACGCTGCTCCCCCGATCGAACGAAAGGCGATCGCCGTAGAACAGCTCGCGCGACGGAGGCGGCTCTAAACCTTACGGCGCCGCTGTGGGGGCGGGCGGCTCGAGCCGCGCCTCGTCAGCGAAAAGCTCTCGGTCGGCGAACAACGCGACGGTGCGATCGGTCAGGGCGTACGAAACCGTCACGCGGTTGCGTCCGTACAGCGAGAGACCCGCCTCGGGCACGATCGAGCCTTCGGCGAAGGGCCGGGTGCACGCGGCGTCGAGGTACCAGCCGTCGAAACCCGCGCAATCGGCCTTCGTCGCCTGGGCCGTCGCCTGGCTGTTCGACCGATACGCGCATCCCGCCTCGACTGACTCCGAGAACACCGCCCCGTCGGCTCCGTCGGCGTAGTAGGCGATGCGCGCATACGGCTGCCATCGCGCATAGTAGGTCGTGCTCGACGCGACGGAAACCCGATCGCCCGTCTTGCCGATCAACGACCCGCCCGAAGGAGCGTCGTACCACCCCTTGAACGTGCAATCGGATTTCGTCCCCGGATCGGGAAGCTCGACGTAACCCTCGTCCCATTGCGCGTAGAGGTTCGTCGTTCCCGTCGTCGCGCGAAGGTTCTTGACGGAGGCCTTGTTCCCGTACGACGAGCCGGTTCCGTCGGCACGCTCGTTCCATGACTTCCAGCCCCAAGTGCAGTCCAGCCGCTTCACGCCTGCCGAGCCTCCCTGCGCGTCGCAGGTGAGCGTGTAGCTGCGTCGGAAACCGTTCGCCGTGAGAGAGCGCGCCGCGTCGTACACGTGCGACGACGACGCGGTGCTGCCGCCCGTCGCGCCGTTGCCGTTGTAGGACACGGTGTAGGATATCGGCTTCCACACTGCGTACAGCGGGATGATGTTCGACCCCGAAGGCGACGGCTGCCCAGCAGCCTCGTCGCGGAAGAACGCCGTCGGGCTGCTTCCCGCCCAATCGTGCGGGATGTTGCTGCACTGCAGAAGGTTCCAGTCTTCGTATCCAATCTTCTGGCCGGGTGCGATGTTCACCGCGCCGTTTTTCGTCGTCGACCACCCCTCGAACGTGTAACCCGTCCTTGTGGGCTTCTGCGACGAGATGTTCGCCGTGGTGCCGATGTACTTGTAGTGCGCAGCCGGCGCGCCGCTTCCGCCGTTCGCGTCGTACTGTATTTTGACGCGCGGCCAGAAATCAACGGACCCGTAGCAATTCAAGCCGTAGTCCGTATTCAGAAGGTATACATGGCAGTACATGAGCGCATCGAACCCGCCGTGCTTCGATATGACGGAGCCTCCCCATCCGTAACCGTAGGTGGCGATGCACCCGAACCCGTTGCCGTTGCCGCTGCCGTCGAGCTTGCCGCTTCCCATCACGGCGCCCGCTCGCGTCCAGCGACCGTTGTCGCCGGTGTACCAGACAAGGTCGTCCTGACCGTTCGCGGCGCTCCATACGGCGAACCGATACGCCTCGATGCGAGAATGGATGCCGCCGGGGGCGTTCCAACTGGGCATGTCGAAGCGCGGTCCGATGGGATCGGAGCCGATGAGCTCGAGGTAGTTCGCTGATGCGTCCGCTCTGATCCAAGCTCGATTGTAGATGGTCTTTGTATCCGTGGTCCTATACGAGTACGCGAACGCCTCGCCCGTCTCCAGGGCGGCGAGGCCGAAGCTGGCTCCCAAAAGCACGGCGGCGGCCAACAGCGTGCGCACCACGCGATGCACCTCACGCTTCATGGTCCGCCTCCCCGCTCTTCCGCTCCAAAGCGCGCTCGAACGCCGCGTTCGCATCGTCCTCGAAGACGAAGCTGCAATCGGCGACGGCGCGCAACTCGTCCTCGGACAGGTCGCGCGCGTCGATCGCCGCGTACGCGATCTCGAGATCGTCGGCTGCGGAAGAGCCCTCGCCGTAGTCGCGCGCGACCGCATCGCCTGCGGCGAGCACGGTGCCGTCGCGCAACATGAGCGACGGGAGCTGCGGGACGATCTCGTACGAACCCGCGCCGAGGTAGGCGGTCTGCACGCCCGACCCCTCGAACACGAGTTGCTCGTCGCAGGTCGCCCCGTCGATCTGCGTACCCGACACGAACACTCCCAGCCCGGTGTTCTCGGACGACCAGCCGTCGCATCGCAAGTTAACCTTCAGTTCGATCGCAGCTCCGTCGACGCCTACGGCATCGACGGAGCGCCCGCACGCCCTCCAGCCGAAGAACGCGACGGACGCCACCACGACCGCAACGACGGCCGCGATGCCGCAGACGACCCGCCTTTCAGGATCCATCCCTTTGTTCGCTCGTCTCACGAAAGCCCCCTCATCCCATCGAATCGTTCAAGAAGTTCAGCAGATTGACCACCGTCGGAACCACGACGAGCGCGACCGTGGGCGGCAGAAAGCACAGCGACAGCACGATATCGAGCTTCGTCGGCATCTTGCGGATGCGCTCCATCGCCTCCGCTTGCGCCGTCTCGCGCGCCAGCGCCGCTTGGACAGCTAGACCCTCCGTCAAGGACGACCCCTGGCTGACCGCCTGCATCAGCTGGGCGGTGAATGCGCTGACGTCCTGGCTGCGGCACCGCTGCCCCAGGTGCTCAAGCGCCTCCTCGCGCGAACGGCCCAGCAGGTTCACCTCCCTGTCGACGAGCGAGAATTCCCGTGCCAGGGGGCCGTCCATGCTTTCCGCGACCTCGCGGAAGCATTGCTCGATCGGAGAGCCTGCCGCGATGGCGATGCCGAGCAGCTCCATCGCGTCGGGCAACGCGAGTTCGATCGCCCTCCTTCGGTTGCGCTCCCTTCGCGATAGCGCCCAGGACGGAGCCATCCAGCCGCATGCCGCGCAGCAAGCTGCCGCGCCCGCGAACGCGGGCGGTTCGAAGCCCATGCCCGCGGCGGCGACCCCTGCAAGCCCCGCGCATCCCAACGCGGACACGACACGGATGCTCCTCCATGTTTCCGGTTCAAGCTCCACGCCCGCCCTGCTCAAACGATCGCGGCTCGATTCGACGTCGGCGCGCGTGAGCGGAACGCGTTTATCGAGAAACGCAGCGAACGCACCGAAAGCCTCGGTTGCACGACGGCGCCGCGACGCGCCGCCCGCACGGTGGCCATCCTTCGAGGCGCTCGCCGACGATGGCGCGACGACGTCGCGACGCGCGGGAGCCGCGTAGCGCACGAACGCTTCGTAAGCGGCGAGCCCGCCTATCGCCCCCAGAACGAGCATCGCGCAAACCGCCGCGCCCGCTCCGCCCGCGATCACCTTCGGCTCCGATCCATCGCCGTGATGCGCTGGCAGGCGAACAGCCCGAACGCCTCCGAGCACCCCGCGACACCCAGCACGATCCAACCAAGCGGCTGTTCCCGATAGAACTGCGAGAAGTCGGCATTCGTCGCGAACATGATGAAAAAGATCGCCGGCATGGCGAGCGCGACGAACCATTTCGCCAAGCGCGTGCCCGCAAGCTCGGTCTTCAGTTCGCGCGACGTGCGCAGCCGCGCTGCAGCATGCGCGGCGATCAGGTCGAGCACGGGCGCGACCGCACCGCCGAACCGCTGCTGAATCCTGACGGCTGCGGCGAGCGAGCGCACGTCGGGGCTGTCGGTTCGGCGCGCCATGCGCTCGAACGCCATCGCGAGCGTCGTCCCGTACGCCGTGTCGGCCAGCACGCGGGCGAGCTCTTCGCGAAGCGGGTCCTCGACGTGCGACGCGGCCGTGCGCAGCGCGCGCTCGAGCGTGAGCGAGCTGCGCACGCTGGCCGCGATCTGGGGAAGCGCGCGGGCGAGCTGCCGGTCGAGCAGCTCCCTGCGCCGTAAGCGCCGCACATGCAGCCGCACGCCCGCCGTCGCGAGGGCCGCAGCGCCGACGACCGCCCCGATCCCCGGATCTCCCGTCAACGCCGCGGCAAGCGAAAGCGAGACGAAGGCGATAGCCGCGACGCCCGCCGCCCAGTTCGCAGCCGGTGTCTCGACCCCCGCTTCATGCAGCGCGCGGGCGAGCCTCGGAAGCTTCGGCTTCTTCCGTTCCGTCGCGGCGGCTTCGCCCGCTTCGTAGAGACCGCGATCGCTCAGCACCCGACCGCGATACGCCGCGCGCTCCTGCCGCACGAGCGCGTACGCCCAAGCGCCTGCTGCAGCGCATGCCGCCACCAGCGCCCAAGGCAACACGAGTCCTATCATGCTTCAGCCCTCCTCATCGATCGAAAAACCAAGCGGGGTCGTACCATACGCCCGATGCGCGCATGCGCTCCTTGATGCGCTGGGGCTGCACGCCGCACGCGCGCCACTCGCCCGCGACGGCGCCGTACGCATCGACGCCCTCGACGTCGAAAACGAACAGCTCGGCACGCGGGATGACGAGGCTCCCTTCGGGAAGCGGATCGATCGCCACGATGCTGGTCACTCGGCGGGCCCCGTCTTGCATGCGTTCGACGTGCACGACGAGGCCGCCCTGCAACGACTCGGCAATCTGCTGGACGATGACGTCGCGGCTGAGGTCGCCGTCGGCGTAGCCCACCATCGTACGCAAACGGCTGATGGCGTTTCCCGGATCGTTGGCATGCACCGTCGTCATCGAGCCCGGATGATCGGTCTGCATCGCCTGCAGCATGTCGTACGCCTCCGCGCCGCGGCACTCGCCGACGATGATGCGATCGGGACGACGACGCAGCGACAACGCCACCAGCTCGCGCATGCTCACCGATCCCTCGCCCTCCGTGTTCGCCTCGCGCGTCTGCATCCGCTCCACATGCGGCGTTTGCAGGCGCAGCTCGGGCGTGTCCTCGATGGTGATCACCCGCTCGTCGGGAGGGATGAACCCAGAGAGAGCGCCCAAGAGGGTGGTCTTGCCCGATCCGGTGCCTCCCGATATCACAAGCGGGCAGCGCGCCTGCACCGCCGCGCGAAGGAACTGCGCCATCCCGTCGGTCAGCATACCCATGCGCACGAGATCCTCCATGCCCAGCATGCTCGACGAGAACGTGCGCACGTTGAGCGCCGGCCCGTCCGGCGCGATAGGCGGCACCACGTAGGTGGCGCGCGCCCGGCCTCCCGGCAGCATCGCGCAGCCCATGGCGTGCGCGTCGTCGCATCGCTTGCCCGACTGTTCGGCGATCTTGTTGATGATGCGACGCACGTGCTCCGCATCGTCGAACTCCACATCGGGACGGTACTCGATGCGCCCGGCACGCTCCACGTACACGATGGGGGCGCGAAAAGGCAGCGCCGGATCGTCCAGATCGATGCCGCCGCCGTTGACCATGATCTCGGTGACGGATTCGTCCTCCAGCAGTCGCTGGAGCGGCCCGTAGCGGAGAAAGTCGTCGATCATCGCACTCGCAAGCCCCTCGAACTCGTACGGGGGTAGCGAAATGCCCGACTCGCTCGCAATCTCCTCCACGAGCCGGCGGATGAGCGCCTCGACCGCGTCAGAGCCGACGGCATCGCCGCGCAACCGCACGGCCGCCTCGTCGCGCACGGCTCTCTTGAGCGCGCGCTCAGTCGTCCTGTCCATCGGCGCCCACCTCCTCGAACGCATCGTCGGCAGCCACGAGAACGAGGCTGACCCTCCCTGCGAACTGGGCTTCGCGCACCGCGTCAGCTTCCTCGGGCGACACTTCCACCGTGACGGAGGCGGAACCGCTCTGCACGCCGGTTGCATCGTCGCCCACCGCAACGACGCGGGCACGCTCGCACACCGTCTCGAGGAACGCCTCGCCCGCCGACGCGCCCTCCGCAGACACGATGCGCACCGTGTCGTAGGGCCGCACGTGGCCCGCGAGCCCGGTCTCCACGTCCACCGCGAGCGTCACCGCCTGCAAGCCCGCTCCCAGCTCGGCCGAGAGGCGATCGCCTCCCATCCCCGTCACGAACGACGAGGACAGCTGCGTTCCCGCCGGGATATCGACGATCGCACGCCCTCCCGCAGCGAGCCCCTCGGCATCGAGCGCCTCGCCGCCGAGCGCCGAAGCCGCCCGGTACGTCGCGGGAACGTCCTGCACGGTAACGGCCTCGGCCGTGATAGCGTCGCCCGCGCGGATGTCCGCGGCAGCCACCAGACCTCTGGTGTGGCGTTGCTCCACCGCTGCGCGCGACGCGGCGGCGGACCATACGCCGTACGAAACCGACACCGCCGTCAACGCTACCGAGGCGGCGACGATCGTCGCCAGCCGTTTGACCCGGACGGTATCCCCTTTCCGCGGCTTGGGCATCGCAGGCTTCGCGCGATCCGCCGCTGCAGCCGGCATCGACGCTGCAGCCGACGCGCCTCCCCGAGGCGTCCCGTATCCCGTTCGGCCTCCTCCGACGCTTCCAGCCGCCGGGCCTTCGTCCGTTTCACGCCGCGAAGCCCGCGCTGCGAAGCCTCCGCCCCACGCCGTCGCATCACCGCCGTTGCCGCCCATCACCATAATCGGTTCCTCTCTCTCGTTTCCGCCGGATCGAACCGGCCTATTTCCCGCTCTCGGCCAACGTCGCCCGCGCCGCTTCGGCAAGCTCCGCCGGAAAGGCGTCGAGCGAGTTCAGCGCCTCGTACGTCCATGAGTCCGCAGTCGCTCCCGCCGGGTAGTCGTATCGTCCGCAGCGCCTCGTTTCCGGCCGCCACACCTTTTCCCCGGCATAGGGCATCGCCGTCAGCACCCGGTACGACGCCACCGGCAGCCCTTCGATGCCGTACCCGCGCGCGAACACCGTGGGCGACTCCTCCTCGAACTGCATCCCGACGACCCAGTGGCGCTCCGTCGAAGAGACGCTCTCCTCCGGCGTTTCGTAGAACCACACGGACGCCTTCCCCTCGAACCCCGCATCGCGCGCGGTGCGGACGACGCGGTCGGCCACCATGCGGCCCGGATCGTCCGCGTTTTTCGCCACGAGCGCGAACGATGCGTCCATGCAGGCTGCCCGCGCCGCATCGAGCGCGTTCTCTTGGCGCGCCTTCGCCGCGTAGGCGATGCCCTGATCGACGGAGAACGCCAACACGGCGAACAGCGCGAGAGCCGCCACAAGAACGAGCGGCAGCGCGGATCCGCGCTCGTCCCGACGATCACTTGCGTTCATAGCCCCTCCTGCCTGATCTCTATCGCACGCCCATCCACGAACGAGCAGCGCACGTGACGCTTCAGCACGCGGCCCGCCAGACCGGGCAGATCGGCGACGGCGGGCAGCAGATAGCTCACGTCGTACGATGCCTCGATCACCGTGGACTGCTCTTCGATGGCTCCTCCGTCGCGCACGGGCTGCTCCCGCTTCGTCCGCTCGCTCGTCCAGCTGACGTGCTCCACATGCAGGCGAGCGGGGTCGAGCTGGGTCGACGCGCCCAGGATGCCCTCTTCGATGAACCGCTCCTTGTTCGCCGCCAGCTCGAACCCCGCGGCATCGAGCTGGCGGCACGCGCGCGTGATCTCGGACGACAGCTGGCTGGCCGCAAGCGTCATGCCCGCAAGCTGCACGATCGAGAACACCACCGCCAACAGCAGCGGCAGCACGATCACGAACTGGACCACTTCGCTTCCCCGCTCGCCCCTCATCACCACGCGCCTCCTTCCACCGTTGCGTCGGCCGCGCCGCGAACCTGGGCGCGGAACGCGAACCGACCGGATCCCTCGCCTCCGCTCGACAGCCCCGCGCCGAGCGGCGTGAGGTACGCGCCCTCGAGCACGAGCGAGACCTCGACCGGCCGCGATCGGGCGAACGACGTTCGTTCGTCGTACGCATCCGTCCTCTCGTTGTAGAACCGATGCTCGTAAGGGCGATCCTCGAACTCGCCATAGCGAACCGAGACGTCCAGATGCAGATCGTCGCGGTCGAGCGCCGGCGCCGCAGCGAAAGCCGCCTCGCGCAGCTGTGATTCCGCGACATCGCCCGCAGGATGACCCGATGCCGCCTCGCATACCGCATGCGCTGCGTCGTCGAGCGCCATGGACAGGAACACAGAGCGCCCCAGATCGACCACTGCGAACAGGAACAGGAGCAGCAGGGGCAGCGCGATGACGAACGCCACGACGCTGCCGCCCCGTTCCGAGCGTCCTTTACGCCGCACCGGACGTGATCTTCGAGAACATGTCGGTCACCGAGGTTCCCGCTTTCGTGATGGCGGTTTGGATGTTGCCCTGCAGCAACAGCAGCGCAGCCCCCAAACCCACCGCGAACCCCAGCACGATGACCGTCTGCACGATCTCGGAACCGCCGTCCTCCTCGCCCACGACGAGCAACGCCCTGACCTTGTCCAATCTCGATGCCGTGTTTTTCTTGATCATGTTCATGCTCAACTCCTTTTCATCGATTCATCCCATACCGTGCAGGCACGCGCACGCGCCTCCGACCAGCCATGCCGCAAGAAACGGCGCCATCGGGATGCCGCTTCTCCACGAGAGCTTTCCCGCGGCGATGCCCGCCAGCGAGAACGCCGCCGCGCCGCCATAGCAAAGCGCCGCTCCCAGCGGCGTCGCGACGCCGCTGGCAAGCGAAAGCGCCGCCATGCACCGCACGTCGCCGTAGCCCACGGGCGTGCGCCCCGTCCTTCCGAACAGCCGGTTCAGCGCGAGGCAGCACAGCACCGCGAACACGGCGAAGGCGCAACCGGCCAGCACGCCCTCAAGCCCCGCGGTCGACGCCTGGAAGACGACGCCCGCCGCCGCGAGGGCCGCGCACGCCTCGAGCGGCACGATCCTCGCCTGCAGATCGCATATCACGGCCGCAGCCATGGCCGTCGCCGCTACCGCCAACGCCGCCGCGACCAGAGGCGAACCTGCGCACCACGCGACGGCGCAGCCGAACACCGTTCCGACGAGGGCGCCAAGGCAGCGATGCCATCGTTTCGCTCGAAACGAGCAGCGCGCTTCCTGATCGGCCTCGCTGCGCGAAGGCTCGGACGCGCCAGCCGCGCATCCCGCCTCGATCAGCGCCTGCAG
>OBXM01001112.1_pt1 | contig 18628 bp, 10 predicted proteins | sample 1538141 | NCBI WGS metagenome assembly OBXM01 (sample SAMEA2580153, study PRJEB22360) | human gut metagenome | biome: human gut; feature: human-associated habitat; material: faeces | place: Denmark | collected 2008/2010 | reverse complement strand
GGGCTTCGCGTCGGCCACGATGTTGCCCTCGGCGTCGAGCCACTGGAAGGCCTTCGGGCCGCCCACGCCCTTCGCGTTCTGCCAGTCGCCGGACCAGAAGATCAGCTGGTCGCTGTTCTCGTCCCACGCGGCGTACAGCTCTTCGTTGCCGTCCTCCTTGAGGTACGACTCGCGCAGCTGGTAGCCCGTGCCGTTGCCGTCGGCGTCCTTCTCGTCGATGAAGAACGGGGCGTTCGTGTACATGCGCGCGAATTCGGTTGCGCACTTGTCAGAGTGGACGATCTCGTTGATGAAAGCCAGCACCAGCGCCATGTCGGAGCCGGGGCGAATGGGCAGCCAGATGTCGGCCTTGGAAGCCGTGCAGGTGAAGCGGGGGTCGACGCAGATGACCTTCGCGCCGCGCTCCTGCGCGCGCTTGACGGTGAGCCAGTCGTAGTAGCCGCGGCTGCGCTCCTGGCGGCACCAGATGAGGATGCAGTCGGTGTTGTTGCCGTCCCAGCCGGTGTACTGCGTCTCGTCGCCGTACAAACGCTGGCTGGAGAAGTACGAACCCACCCAGCACAGGTTGCCCACGCCGAACGTGGCCGTGGAGCCCAGCTCAAGCCACAGCTTGTTGATGGCCTGGAACTGCAGCATGTCGCGGCCCGTGCCGTACTGGTGCGCGATGGTGTGCCAGCCGTGTTCCTCGCCGATCTTGGTGAAGCGGTCGCGCGCTTCCTCGTAGGCCTCTTCCCACGTGATGCGCTTCCACTGGCCGGAGCCCTTCTCGCCCACGCGCTTCTGCGGGTAGCGCACGCGCAGCGGGTTGTACAGCTCCTGCGGGATGGCGAAGCAGCGCCCGCACAGCGTGCCCTCGCTGAACAGGTCGGGGTTGCCCTCGATCTTCACGAGGCGCCCGTCCTTGACGTGCCCGAACAACGCGCAGCGGCCGTAGCACTGGCGGCACGCGCTGGGGATGATCTTCACGTCGTCGGACGAGGTGCTGGTGGCCGCTGCCTCGTCGGCCGCGGCGGCGGTGGCCGACGCGCCGAGCAGCAGCGTCGAAGCGGTCGCGACGGCCGAAGCCTTCACGAAGCCTCGGCGGCTCATCTTTAGTGACATCTCTCCTCCTTTTGCCTCACTCTGCATGGAGGGGTCGGAGATGCGGAGGGGTGCGCGCGTCGAAGAATCCCCCTTCAAAGCGCCCCGGACTGCAAGTTCCCCGTTCTCGTTCCCCTTTTACTTGCAGTGCTAATTATATTACCTGATATTATTAGTGCAACGACTTTAAGCTATCTTTATAAAGAATAGTCGCGACCACGAGAGTTATACGTGGCGAACAGGTAAAAACGTACGCATGTTTCACGTGAAACATTGAATATGATCCTCAGTTCAGAGCTGCTCTACGTGACGGCAAGCACAGCGGCCCTCTCACCTGGGAAGGTGCCTAAGCTCCGAAAACGGCGGCACCGCGAGGGCTCGTTTCGCGGCTCCAGATGATCATTTTCGGCTGTTTCCTGCCACGCTCGAAGGCATTCGCTGCGCCGAACCGGCATCAGCGGATCCTGCTCGACGCCTCCGAACATCGAACGTCAAAGTTCTTGTGCGCTAAAGGGGCAACTGCACGCAAGGAAGCAAAAGGAAGCTGCGCCGGACAAATGTTTCACGTGAAACATTCGGACTCCCGGGCCTAGATACAAACGCAAGGAGAAACCGATCCGAACGTTGGTCCACCCGCAAAGAAGAAAGCCGGGACGCGTTAAACAAACGTCGCCCAAGGAAAGACGGATGCGAAACGGAGCCGCCTCGGCAGAGGCCCCGCGCGTCCCGCCGCACGCGCCGCGCAAGTCGGCGGCGATTATGCCCGCACGCGACGCCTAGGGAGGGAGAGGTCGTCGCGCACGGGCTCCAGCACAGTTTGCTGCGCGAGTTTTACAGCTTGGCCAAATCGCGGCCAAGCACGTACGGGAGCGTACAGCAGCAGGCGCCCAGGTTCTGGCCGGGCAATCCAAAGTTGTACGTGCCAGCGAAGAAATCACCGATCATGGTGCCTACGCAGTACAGGCCTTCGATGGGAGTATCGTCATCCTCGCAAATCTGCAAGTTCGCATCCGTTCGCAAACCGCCCATGACCGTGAGGAAGGTAACGCCCGTGGTTTTCGCACCGTAGAACGGAGGCGTGCTGATAGGGAACAGGATACTGGGATTCACCTGGTACTCTTCGTCGTAACCCTGTTCCGCATAGGTATTGTAGCGCTCGATGGAAGCAAGGGCCTCTTTTTTGTCGATGCCCTCAAGCTGGTCGAGAAGCTCCTCTAGCGTGTCCGCTTTGAAGTAGGTGCCCTTCTCCACGTTTGCATCCCACATGGCCACCATTTGCTCGGGAGTAAGCGGCTTCTGCGGCGTGACGTTGTTCACCGAGCAACCAAGCGTCTCCCATTCTTCCTGCGTCTGAGCGTACGCAGTATCCCAGATGCCGAACCCGGTGGTTTGAGGCTGCGTCAGCAGCGAGCGAGCGCCGAACGCAAAGTTCGTGTTCTCGTTCTGGAAGCGCTTGCCGTTGATGTTGAGGTTGATGCCCCAGAAGTTATCGATGACGCAGTGGCTGGGCCCGGGAACCCCTCCGTTGACAGCGCAGGGATTCGGGAACACCTTCTGCCAACCGGCACCGACCCACAATCCCATTTTATGGCCGTCTCCCGGCATGAGGCCGGAGTAGTTCATGCCGGCATCGAAATCTACCGCATCCTCGCCGAACGTGAGCTGATCTTTCAGCGAGTTGTAAATATCCGGCGCGTATTTGGCCATCATGTCCTCGTCTTTTGAGAAGTCGCCAGTGGCCAACACCACGGCCTTCGTAGCCTCGTACTTGGCATACGTGCCGTCAGCGCGCTTCGCGATAACGGCGCTCACACGACCGGTGTTATCGTCCTCGCGGATCAGCTGCACACCGCGGGTCTGAAAGTGGATCTGCTGCCCCAGATCCTGCGTAAGCGTGTCGGCGTACGCCTGAGCGCACAACGGCGCACCCTGGAACACGCCCAACGGATTCTCGTCATTCCAGAAGTTGTGCACCGACGCCGGCGCGGCCAGCGTACCATCAGGATCGGCGTACGGAGGCTCGAGATTGACCTTCAGGCCTTTGGCGGTCATCTTGTCGATCATCCAGTCCATGGATTCGCCGCTGTATTGGAGCCAACGCGACCATTTCATCTTATCCATGCTGTAGAAACCGGCAAGCTGCTCGATCTTCACATGCTCCAAGGCATCCTTCGGCGTGTAGTCGATACCCATTTCCTTCTGGTACTTCGTGCCGATGGCCTGGTTCGATCCGCCACGCGAAATAGCCTTGGTGCCCGCATCGATCAATATAACGCTCAGCCCGCCTTCGGCCGCCGAAACGGCGCAGCACGTGCCCGCCATGCCTGCGCCGACCACGACGACGTCTGCATTGAACGTTTCAGCAATATCGGCGTCGGCGATAGGCTCCGGCGGGATTTCGAAGCTCCATTTCTGGGTAGCCGACTGCGCAGTCAGCGCTCCGTCCGAAGATGCGCCACCGTTCGCCCCTTCGCTTTTCGGCGCCGCAGGCGAGCAAGCGGCCAGCGTCCCCATCGCCCCCAGCGCGCCGATCGCACCCGCGCCCTTCAAAAAGTCACGACGATTCAGTTCCATGATTCCCTCCTTGATCCGATTGAAACAACTGCTTGAATCTAGCACGCCGCGTTCGCCGAAACGTTCACCCACAGCGAGCGTTTCGCATCCCGGCGTTCACATGGATCGGGTGAATTCTTGGAAAATGGGCAGATCGACCTCTCTTCGACGATCGAATCAGCATGTCCCAAACGAACTTATCGGGTACAATGCCCGCAGGAGGGGAATGCATGCAGAAAACCATCGCGAATATCTTGCTCGCGGCCACGGGCTTCGCATGTTTCCTCGCGCTCAATTCGTTTTCCCTCTGGGGTTTCGCTCTCTTGCCTGAGACAGCGCTCGGCGAAAATGCTCAGCTGCTGTGGAGCGCGCCTCTCTCGCTGAGCAACATGCTAACGTTCTTCGTGTTCGTCATAGGGGCATACTGCGCTCCGACGCTGTTCAATCGCAGCCCGCTACCCGCCGCCGCCGCGCTGCTGACCGCCGCCGTCACGCTGATGGGCCTGTCCACGCTCACCCAAAATCCCGCAGTTCTCATCTCAGCCAGCACGTGCATGGGCATCGGCACAACATGCTGCTTCTTCTGCTGGGCACGTGCTTTGTTCGCGGACGGCTCCGATTTGGCAAAGATCGAGCTAGTACTGGGATCCGTCCTGTCGGCGGTTCCCTATCTCGCCTTTTTCACGCTAGAACCATCGGCCATAGCAGTGACTATCGCCGTGCTCGCCGCATGTAATGTTGCGGCGCTGTTCTCCCACCAAAGACTTGCCAATCGCGAAAACCGTTCCCATATTCCTCAGCGCACCGTCCCATTCGGCACACTGCTGGCCACCCTCTGGAAACCGCTGCTGTGCATCGCCATGATTGGACTGGCGGCCCCGGCCATCGTCGTCATCTCGCACGACTCTACCGCGAGCATGACATTCGTACAGCAATCGCTTATGGTGCATTCCGAGAATATCATCGCCGCGCTCGTTCTGGGCATCGCGTGGTTAGGAGCAAGGCGAGAAACGACCCCTACCAAAACGTTCTCGGTGCTGTTTCCCATCATAGCGACGGCGCTGCTGCTGTTCCTTGTGCTGGAACCGCCGCTGCGCATCATCGTCCCATACGTCAGCGGGATCGCATTCGTCGTGTTCTCGATGATAGTGATGATTGATAGCATCGAAGTGAGCTCGAAGCAAAATTTGGGATTAACCAGCGTGTACGGCCTGTTCGCGGGTCTGTTTTACTGCGCGAACTGGCTGGGCAACTTCGCCATGGAAGCCGTCCGCGAACAAGGGCTGCTGCAGGAGGCAACGGTTACGATAGCGGTCGTTGCGCTGCTGTACGGATGCTCCATCGTTATGTTCTTCGTCACACGGGCGCCGCGAGAAGCCTCTTCCAGCAATGCCGACAAGACTTGCGCGCCGCAGGAAGCAATTGCGACCGAAACTCCCGTCGAAGTTTCGACTCCGATAGACCTCATCGATGAGAACTGCCGGAGAATTGCCGAAACGCATGGCTTGTCCAAGCGGCAGGCAGAGGTGTTCGCGCTTCTTGCGCACGGTTACGACATCCCCACTATCGCCAAGAAGCTGTACGTTTCTGAAAACACCGTGCGCACCCACGCGAAGAAAATCTACGCCACCCTTGAAGTTCACAGCAAGCAGGAGATCATCGAGCTATCCAACGCATCTTACGATGCTTAGCCGTTCGCAACAAAACCACGTGCGTAGCGTAACGGTCAGAGGCCTGTTGTCGAATTCGGCAGCAGTCGAGCAGGACTTTGGGCTATAAGGATCGCCCGATTTGAGCCGATGCACGCGATCCGGCCGTTTCTGCACAAAAAGCCGCGACGTGCGACGCCTGGAAGCCTCGAAAAGAGCTTTCCAACCGTCCTGCCGACGAAGCCTTCAATACTCCTCAGATCGCTACAATATCGATCAGGCGTTTTCCAAAGCAACCAAAACTGCGCGAAATGCGGCAACCGACAAGGTGTCGCACGTCGCGGCTTTTTGTGCAAAACGGCCCTGCAGCGTGCGAGATTGCTTGCGCGCAACCATCGCCGTTGATCGCAGGCGTCAATGACGGCGTCAACGACATGCAGACGCGAGCAGCACCAGCAGAGGCAGCGCGAGTGCGGTCTTAGATACCGGCGGCGTGGTTTTTGGACGCGCGAGACGCAAAGAAGTTGACGGGTTCCGGTCAATTGTGATTAATTGAGCAGGTACTTTATAGTCCCTATCGCCGTTCAGCGTGGCCAACGCAGCGTGCGGACCGCCCGCACGCCCCTCCCCACCTTCGCGCGGCATTCCAGAAGCAGGTCAAGCATGATCAACCAGCATAACAGCCTCATCGGATTCCTCGTGTACGACGCGCAGCGCGCCATCGCCAAGTCGCTGGAAACCGCGCTCAAGCCCTACGAGATCACGCCGGGCCAATGGAACCTCATCAACCAGCTGGACAGCGCGGGCGAACTCTCGCAGAAGCAACTGGCGGAACGCACGCGCAAGGAGCAGGCCACCATCACCCGCTACCTCGACACGCTCGAGCGCAAGGGTCTCGTGGTGCGCAACCAGCACAAGTCCGACCGCCGCGCGCATGCGATCTCGGTGACGGAGAAGGCGCACGAGCTGGTCGCAACCGCTCAGCCGGTTACCGTCGACGCGGCGGACCGCCTGATCGAGGGCATCGACCAGGCGGATCTCGACACGTTCGTCGCGGTGCTGGCGAAGCTCAAGGAGAACGCCGACAACTACTCCAACAACGGCTAGCGACGACCCGCGCGCCGCCGCGCAACCAAAAGCGCCGTGGCGAGCGCACCTATCGCAACCGAGCCCAGCGCGCCCAGAACGGCGAGCGGAACAGCGTCGCCGGTGCGGGCGATCGACGATGCAGAGAACGTCTTGCCCGGGGCATTCGGAGTCGACGGTTGCGAGGTCGACGGAGTGCCCGGCGCGGCAGGGTCGACGGGTTTCGCCGGGTCGGTCGGGTCGGTGGGATCGTTGGGATCCACCGGGTCAACCGGGTCGGGCGGCACCGGAGCGTTCTCCATAGTGAGTTCGACCTGCTCGGGCTGGCCCACTTCCACTCCGAACTCAACCGGCGTCTCGTCCAACACGTAGCCTTCGGGGGCGGCCGTCTCCACGAAGCGGTAGCTTCCCACCGGCAAATCATGCACCTCGATGATTCCCTCATCGTTCGTGGCAAGCGCGTCGAAGCCGTCGACCACGGCCCACGTCCCGTCGGACAGATGCTGCTCCAACTTGAACACCGCTCCGGCAAGCACCGTCGTCGCATCGTCGGCATCCACCTTCGTGAGCAGCGCGCCGCCCAGCACAGGAGTCTTCACGTTCGTAGCCGTCACGGCTACCTCCAACCCGGGCGCGTCCTCGGCCAGCGTGAACTCCACCGGCACCGTCCCCAGCTCGTAGCCCTCGGGAGCCGAAACCTCCACGAAGCGGTACGCGCCCATCGGCAGATCGGCTACCTCGATCAGGCCGTCGGCATCCGTGGTCAGGCGTTCGGAACCCGGCACGGGCTCCCAGCTTCCGTCGGCCGTCTGCGCCTCCAGCTTGAACACGGCGCCCGGGAGCACCGTCGTCGGCGAATCGGCATCCACCTTCGTCAGCACGACCTTGCCCAGCGGCGCGGGCGGCTCCTTGGCGTTCGCAGCCGTGAGATTCACGACGATGGGCGCCGACGCGGCGGCATCGATGGCGAACTCGCGAGGCGTGTCGTCCAGCACGTAGCCTTCGGGGGCCGCGGTTTCCACGAAGCGGTAGCTGCCCACCGCCAAGTCGGTCACCTCGATCAGGCCGCCGGCGTCGGTGACAAGCGCATCGTGGCCCGGCACGATCTCCCAGGAATCGTCGGCGAGCCGCTGCTCCAGCTTGAACGTCGCGCCCGGCAGCACGGCATCGGGATCCTCGGCGTCAACCTTCTGCAGCACCGCCTTCCCGAACACCGGGCTCTTGGTGTTCGTGGCCGTCACGGCCACCTCCAACCCGGGCGCGTCCTCGGCCAGCGTGAACTCCACCGGCACCGTCTCCAGCTCGTAGCCCTCGGGAGCCGAAACCTCCACGAAGCGGTACGTCCCCATCGCGAGACGCTCCACCTCGATCAGGCCGCTGCCATCGGTGACAAGCGACTCGTATCCCGGCACTTCGACCCACGACCCGTCCGCCGCCTGCTCTTCCAGCTTGAACACGGCGCCGGGCAGCACCGTACCCGGCGCGTCCGCGTCCACCTTCGTCAGCACGACCTTGCCCAGCACGGGGGCCCTTCTGTTCTCGGCCGTAACGTTCGCGGTATGGTTCGGCGTGGTCGACGTGATGGCGAATTCAACCGACTCGCTCGTCATCTCATACCCGACCGGCGGCACGATCTCCACGAAACGGTACTGGCCCAACAGCAACCCCGTCACCGTGATCAGCCCGCTTCCATCCGTAGTCAGCTGCTCGGAACCCGCAACCGTCGCCCAGGTGTTGTCAGGCTGCATCTTCTCTAGCCTGAACACGGCGCCCGGCAGCGTGGCATCCGGATTGCCCGCGTCCACCTTCTTCAGCACGGCCTTGCCGTCCTTCACCTCCACGCCGCCCGAGATCACGGTGAAATGCGCGCTTCCGGGCGCCGCTTCCGACCCGCTGTCGCCGTAGGTGAGCGTGGCGTTGTTTTCGTACTGCCCGGTTTCGGACGCGTCGCTGCGCAGCTCTACGATGAACGACGTGAAGTCGCCCTTGTTCGGCCCCGAGGTGCTGAAGTACTTCATGATGATGGCTTTCTGAGCAGGCGTGGCGCCTTTTTCTTCCAGCAGCCAGGAAAGTCCCGCCTCGCCCTGGCCGTCCAGGATGTTTCCGATATTGAGCGGGCTCGACCCATCGCCCGTGGGCACGTCGCCGAACCCGATGTACACCACGCGGTTCTCCCACACGCCGATGGTGGGCACGGCGGCCATGCGCACGCTGCTCGCGAACTCGTCCTGCGTCATGCCGTCGGCCGCCGACTTGTCGGTCAGCGCGAACAGGTCGGTGATGGGGAAGGCCGCGTACTGCTCGGTCTGCGCCTCCCCCGCGTCGGTGGTAGCCACCACGGGCATGTACACCGTCACGCCGCCCGACGTGATGGCCTGGCCGCCCTGCAAGTCGTCGGTCAGCAGCAGGTTGCGCTGCTGCGGCGACGGGTCGGAACCGCCCACGGCATAGTTCGCGTACGCGTCCACGATATTGTCCAGGTTCACGCCGATGCTCCACACGATCTGGTTCTGGCCGGCAACCTGCGAGCCGTACTTCATCAGCGGCGTATCGGGCAGAGGACCCGTCGTAGGCGGTTCGACGCCGATAGACGGAAGCGCTTGGCCGTTAACCGTGAACACGATATCGTTGCCTTGGCCCGTCACGTAGCCCTCAAGCGAGAAGAAGCCATTGTGCAGCGAGGGGAACTGCGCCCCGTCGTCGGAAAGCGTGGTCACGATAGTGATGTCCTGACCGGGGATCATGCTGCCGTTCGCATCGCGGTTGCCGTTGACCACGTACGAGCCGATCACCTTCTGGGTCGTGGGATCGACGAGGTTCACCGGGCCGAAATCGCTGGCCAGGAAGTGATCATCCCCGTTGACGGTGAACGTGAACGTGTCGCCCGCATGCACGTCCGTCATATCGGGAATGCTCCAGTCGATATAGATGCGCACGTACGCGCCGCTGGTCAGCGTGGTGCCAGCGGGAATGTCCAGCCAGCTGTCGCCCGATTTCTTCTGCAGCTTGACGCCGCCGACGGACACCTTGTCGGTCACGTCCATCGCCGCACGCGGCGTAGGCGCGTCGGCAGCCGGGTCAGTCTGCGCCTCCTCGGCGAGCGCCGGCGAGCGGAACGCCAGAAGACAGAGGGCGACCAGCCCTATCAGAACGAAGAACGCGCGCAAGCGACCCGCGCGCGAAACCGAACAGGTAGGAACAGTTGGCTGGGGAGCCATAGAAGACCTCCTCGTGTGAAAATGTTGCAATAGCAGCAACAGTAAGGAGACCGTCGCCGTCCGCAGCTGAGGCACGCGAACGGTGTTCCACTCGTAGCGGCATCGACACCGTCCCGCAACAATCCCTTTAGCACGAAAAAGTCAAATAACGGGTTACCAACGGTTGCATTCCTTGTTACAATCAGCTGCACAATTTCATAGCGTCACCCCGTTGATACGTCCTGGATCTTGCGAGACAGGGCGCGGAAGGGGCCTCTGGAGAATCCCGATCGTCGGATCGGGTGCCGAAGGGGCAAGGCTCATCGCCGCAAGCGCGATGCCGCTGAAACTCTCAGGCAAAAGGACAGAGCAAAGCTACCTAGCTTGTCGCGTCAGCATGATCCTATGCTTTCCTTCGCATCCTCCAGAACAGCCACGTCGTACACGGGTTTCGCAGAAGTTGCCCGAACGAAGTTGGTTGAAGGAGGATCGTGGTGGAAGGCTTTTTTAGTGTGATCAACGATGGGCTCGTCGCTATAGACGACTTCATCTGGGGCGTGCCGCTTATGGTGCTGATCTTGTTCGGCGGTATTTTGCTCACCGTGCGCCTGCGGGGCGTGCAGTTCCGGCAGCTGCCGCGCGCGCTGCGCTATATGATCAAGAACGAAACCGGCGGCGAAGGCGAAGTCACCAGCTTCGGCGCGCTGTGCACGGCCCTGTCAGCCACCATCGGCACCGGCAACATCGTCGGCGTGGCCACGGCCATCGTCGCCGGCGGCCCCGGCGCGATGTTCTGGATGTGGCTGGCAGCGCTGTTCGGCATGGCGACGAAATTCTCCGAAGGCCTGCTTGCCGTGAAGTACCGCAGCGTCGACAAGAAGACCGGCCACGTGCTGGGCGGCCCGTTCTACTACATCGAGCGCGGCATGGGCATGAAGTGGCGCTGGCTGGCGAAGCTGTTCGCGTTCTTCGGCATGTGCGTGGGCCTGTTCGGCATCGGAACGTTCACGCAGGTCAACTCTATCTCCAGCGCCATCACCGGGTTCTTCGACCCCGAGAAGAACGCCACGGTGAGCATCCTTGGCATGGACTACTCCATCTTCACCGTCATCGGCTCCATCGTGCTGGCCGTGCTGGTGGGCCTTGTGGTCATCGGCGGCTTGAAGCGCATCGCGAAGGTGTCCGAGCGCGTGATCCCCGCGATGGTGGTTCTGTACGTGGGTCTCTCGGTGCTGCTCATCGTCACGAACCTCGACAAGATCCCCGGCGCGTTCGTCACCATCTTCGAAAGCGCGTTCGGCCTGCAGGCGGCTGCGGGCGGCATGCTGGGCGCCATCATCATCGCCATGCAGAAGGGCATCGCGCGCGGCATCTTCTCGAACGAGGCCGGCCTGGGCTCCGCGCCCATCGCCGCTGCCGCCGCTCAGACGAAGGAGCCGGTGCGCCAGGGTCTCGTGTCCATGACCGGCACGTTCCTTGACACCATCGTGGTGTGCTCGATGACCGGCCTGGCGCTGGTCATGACGGGCGCGTACCAGATCCCCGGACTCGAAGGCGCGGCCGTCACCACCGCCGCGTTCCAGGCAGGACTACCCTTCATCCCCGGCGAAGTGGTATCATTCGTGCTGATGGCATGTCTGGTGCTGTTCGGCTTCACCACTATCCTGGGCTGGGACTACTACGGCGAGCGCTGCCTTGAGTACTTCAGCAACGGCTCGATGAAAGCCGTGAAGACGTACCGCTGGCTGTACATCGCCGCCGTGTTCATCGGCCCCTACATGACCGTGGCCGCCGTGTGGACCATCGCCGACATCTTCAACGGCCTGATGGCGCTGCCGAACATGATCGCCCTCATCGCGCTGTCCGGCGTGGTGGTGAAGGAGACGAAGGACTACTTCGCCCGCCTGGCCGCTGCCGGCAACGAAGACGAGATGGCGCCGCACCTGCCCGGCGACAACTGGGACATCCCGCCCATCGACCCGCTGGACGACCGCCTGGGCGCGGCCAACTAACCTACTCCGCGCGTCAAGCGCGCAACAGCAGAGAACGGCTCCTCGGCAAACCCTCGCCGAGGAGCCGTTCTTGCATGCGCAACCGGTTCCGCCCCTATCCTGCTTGCCGTTCTTCGTCCTCCCAAGCGGACGAAGAAGACCGGCGACCCTTGCGCACAGGCTTCTCCACATCGTTGAGCAGTTCGAACAGCTCGCTTTTGCTGTGGATGTTGAACTTGCGGTAAATATGGTTGATGTGCGCCTTCACCGTGCCCTGCGACACGTACAGAACCTCTTCGATCTCGGCCACCGTGTCACCCTGGGCGATAAGCTGCAGCACCTCTTCCTCCCGCGGGCTGAGATTGTACGCGCGCGAAAGGTCGGACACGCGAATGGCCATCCGCCCCTCAGCCGATGCGCTGCCCATCGGGTCGTCCTTCAGCACCACGCCCCATTTCGCCGACAGCCCGCGCTCGGTGAAGAAGATCACGACGAACGTCAGCACCACGGCAACCGCCACGCCGCCGTACAGGATAGACGTGGCTTCTTCTCCCAAATGCGCCGACGCACCGGCGAACGCGAGCCACCCTACCAGCTCGACCACGTAGCGGATGCCGCGCTCGATGCCGTTGATCCACACCGCGTTCACGCCGAACCGGTACGTGATGTTGCTCATGACGATCATGATGTACATGGACAGCATGGTGTAGCCCGCATCGTAGCACAGCGCCATGATTTGCGCGTTCGACCCGAAGGTGGGCATAACGAACAGGAATCCGACGATGAACAGCGGAAAAGCCAGCTGGTAGATGGTGTCGAAGTTGAACCAGCGCGATGCAGACAGCACGCCGAAGAACACGAGCGCCGTGACGAACATCGCGCCCAGCACGTTGCCCGGCACCAGCAGCTGCGTCGGCAGGGCCCCGAAGCCGCCCGCGAACGTGCATACCGCCATCAGCAGGATAGGCTTCCACGGGATGGTCTTCGGGTCGCCTTCTTTCATGGCAGGAGGCAGATCACGCTCCGGCAGACGCGTCATGCTCGAACGCACGCACGCCAGGCACACGATGGGCAACACGATGGAGAAGAACGCGAGATACGGCACCGACATGCCCATGAACAGCCACTTCACCACTTCGCCCACGAAGATGGCCATGGCGTGGTACAGCGCCACCCGCATGGGGTTGAGCGAGCCATAGAACTCGGCCCACATGAGGATGAGCGACCCCAGGCCACCGCCCGCCGCAAGCAGCCCCGCAACCTTCAACGCCGGGGACGGCACCGCGAAGCATGCCAACACGATGAGGGCCGATCCGCCCACCATGCACGCGCCCGTGGCCAGCACCGCTTTGCGGTTCGCCCATAGCGGCGTCACACGGCGCGCCGCGAAGGCCAACGCCAAGGAGACGATACCGATCGCCCCTTCGAACAAAAAGTAATCGAACACCGATATGGTTGGAAACGCATCGTAGCGAAAGAACGTTGCAAGCCAAGCGCGGTAGAACCCCACGCCGAAAAACACGAAGGGAATAGCCGCCACCCGAAGCAGCACGGCTTTCCATCGATCGACGAACCCTTGTTGCGCCTTCTCGGTCACGCTTCTCCCCTCAATCGCCCTCCCATAATACCCAAGAAAGTCCAGCTTGCAAGAGGGTTATACCGCGGGTTATGCATTTAACCCCGACGGACAATTGTCGCTCGACCGCAGAACGATAGTCTGGGAACAGCGCTTGATCAGGGAGTAAGCGCCTGGGATACCCGACGCCGGTGCGCGACGTCGGCAACGTAAGGGAGGAAGCATCATGGAACGTTTTTCTCGTAGGCAGTTCATCACCGGCGGCGCCGTGGCCGCTTTGGGCGGCACGCTCGCATTGGCGGGATGCGCGCCCAGCGGCTCGTCGAATGCAAAAGGCTCGAACGGCGCAGGATCGGGCAGCTCCGCCGGCATCGGATCGGGCATGGGCAAGCACGGGCAGTTCGACGTGGAGGTCATGGTCACCGACGGCAACTTGGATCGCATCACCGTCCTCAACTCGCGCGAGACGCCGGGCATGGGCGACGTGGCCATGGAGGAGCTGACGCAGCTCATCGTGGACAACCAGACGCTGAACGTGGACACCGTGTCGGGAGCCACGCTTTCCAGCATGGCATTCATCGGCGCCGTAAGCGACGCGCTCGACCAGGCCGGCCAGAAGTCGAGCGATTGGAGGAAGCGCGACAAGGTCACGCCCGCGCAGACCGAGCTTCCCGCATCGGCCGATGTCGTAGTGGTGGGCGGCGGCGGTGCCGGCTTCGCGGCGGCCATCACGGCGGCGAACGCAGGCAAGAGCGTCGTGCTGCTGGAGAAGATGGGCGTGTTCGGCGGCGACACCGCGCTGTCAGGCGGCGAGATGGCCGCGCCGGGCAACTGGATCCAGGTGCAGGAAGGCATCGCCGACAGCCCCGACGCGCTGGCGAAGGACATGCTGGAAGGCGGCGACAACGCAGGCGATCCTGCCCTCGTGCAGATCATCGCCGAAGGCGCGCTGGACAGCTCGCAGTGGCTCACCTTCGAAGGCGGCATCTCGTGGAAGCACGACCTCATGCAGTTCGGCGGCCACAACACGAAGCGCTCCATCATCCCCATCACGCACAGCGGCAGCGAGATGACCACGAAGCTGACGAAGCGCGCCGGAGAGATCGACACGTTGACGCTGGCAAAGAACTCCCCCGCCGTCGAATTGGTGAAAAGCGGCGACGCCATCACCGGCGTGAAGGTGAAGAACACGGTGACCGGCAAGGAGTCCACCATCGCGTGCAAGGCCGTAGTGCTGGCAAGCGGCGGCTTCGGCTCGAACATCGACATGCGCGTGAAGTACAACCCGGCCATGGACGACTCCATCCTGTCCACCGACTCGGTGGGAGCCACGGGCGACGGCATCACCATGGGCGAGGCTGCGGGCGCGAACCTCATCGACATGCAGTACATCCAGACGTACCCCGTGTGCGACCCCGAAACCGGTTCGCTCTTGTACGTGGGAGACGTGCGCCTCGAAAGCCGTGCCATCATGGTGAACAAGGAAGGCGACCGCTTCGTCGAGGAGCTGGACCGTCGCGACGTGCTGTCCAACGCCATCGTCGAGCAGACCGACGGCAAGGCGTACATGCTGTTCAACCAGGCGAACGCCGACGAGACCGGTTTGCTGGTCACGCACGAGGACGAGTACGAGAACCTTGAGGCGCGCAAGGTCATCGTAAAGGGCGACACGCTTGAAGCCGTGTGCGAGCCCTTCGGCGTGGACGCCGCCGAACTGGCGAAGACCGTGGAGAAGTGGAACCAGTACTGCAAAGACGGCAACGACCCCGACTTCAACTTCCGCGGCGACTTCAACGCCATCGAAGACGGCCCCTACTACCTGATGGCCTACAAGCCGGCCGTGCACTACACCATGGGCGGTCTGCATATCAACACCGACGCGCAGGTCCTCGACGACGCCGACGCCCCCATTCCCGGCCTGTACGCCGCCGGCGAGGTGGCCGGCCACAAGATGGGCACGAACCGCCTGGGCTCCTGCTCGATGTCCGACATCTACACGTTCGGACGCATCGCTGGCAAGAACGCCGCAGCGTTCTCGGCATAGCGTACCAACCCCTGCGACCTTGCGCATCGCGCTCGGGTCCTTCCCTCCCTGGCCGCGCCCTCTCTCCGGGCGCGGCCTTTTTTCAGGTACAATATCCTCAACGAAATCGCGTCGAGTTCGCAGGAACACGGAAGGGGCCAGCATGGACCAGCATCTCGTTTTCGCCATCAGCAGGGAGTATGGAAGCGGCGGCCGCGAGATCGGCGAGCGCCTTGCCAGCGAGCTGGGCATCGCGTACTACGATAAGCTCCTGCTCAAGCGCATCGCGGAGGAGAGCGGCCTCAGCGGCGACGTGGTGGAAGACTTCGACGAAAAGCCCATGCGGCCGCTGCTGCTGAACCCCAACAGCTTCTTCTGCGGCACCGACATCGAGCACCCGGTGGCCTCGCGTATATACAAAACCGAGGTGGACATCCTCAGGTCCATCGCCAACGAGGGGCCGTGCGTCATCGTCGGGCGCTGCGCCGACTACGTATTGGAAGGCCACCCGGGTCTGGTCAGCCTGTTCGTCAGCGCGCCCATGGAAGCGCGCGTCGCGCGCGTCATGCGGCGCAACAACCTGTCCGAGAGCGACGCACGCAGCCGCATCGCACGCGTGGACAAGAACCGCGCCAGCTACTATCGCTACTTCACCGACGAGAACTGGGGGCAGGCGCGAAACTACGACTTGTGCATCAACTCCGGCAACTTGGACGCGCTGGGAGCGGTCTCTGTGATCAAAACGTTCGTGGAAGCGCGGCAGAGCTAGCGCACCAGAGCGCGTCCCGAATCGCTGCATCCGCAGAGCACAGCGCAGAAGCGGCGTGGAGCACAAGCTGCAACGACGAAAGCGACCCCGTCACCGGGGCCGCTTCTTTACGCTGCTTGCTCGAGCGAGGCCAGGATGCGGGCCAATTCTTCGGGCGAGCCGAAGGGACGCTCTTCCTTCGTCTCCACGATGAACACCTCTCCCGTCCACGTTTTCTGCTGGATCTGCGGCTTCGCCGCTCCGGCAGACGCCTGCTCAGAGTCTACGACCGCATCGGAACCCTGCTTCTCCTCGGCCTCGAACTGCTTCGTGCGTACGAAATACTTCACGACGAAGCGATCCTTATCGGGAAAATCCGCACGCGAGAAATCGTACTTCAAGCTCTGCAAGATGCCCGCGATCACCTCGGACATCGGCTGAGAGCCTTCGATAGTCGCCAAGCCCTGCTCGCTGTTGTACGTGGCACAGTCGCCCACGTACACGGTGCGAACCCGCTGACGACGCGTGCGCTCCATCTTCACGATGACGGCGATGGCCACCACGATGACCAGCCACCACACGATGGACAAAACCAGATCGAGCGGCTCGTCCACCCGGTTGAGCCCCAGGAAGTACCAGAGCCACAGGAAGAACGCCGAGGCCAAGGCCAGCAGGACGAATACTATCACGTTGCTTTTCTTCATGATGAAACCCCTATTCGCCCAATCCGGCAGCCAACGTCGCACCCGCAGGAGCGCCCTTCGGCGCTATCGGCGCCGAAGCGTCGTCGCCGATCGAGGGAGCGCCGGGAGCGGGGTCGCCGCCCCCGGTCAATCCGTCTTCGTACTTCTTCAGCTTGCGCGAGAACAACCCGCGACGCAGCGCCACGCAAGCTCCGTACAAGGCCGTCACGATGATGCCGAGGATGATGTACCAATGCACCCAGCAGGACGCATGGTCATGGCTCGCAAGCGGCGTATCGTTGTCGCCGATCTCGGTTTCGCGAGGCTCAGCCAGCGGCGTCTCGTTGTCGCCAATGACCGCCTCGGCCGCACCCTGCAGCGCATCGACGATCGGCGTGACGACGGGCGCTATCGGGCTGTCCGGCGGAACGGTGCCCGGCGTGGGCAGCGGCGTCGGAGTCGGCGAGGTCGGAGGTGTCGGCGGGGTCGGCGGCGTCACGGGAGCAGCTGTGATGGTGAAGGTGCCGTTGAGCACGGCGACCCTGTAGTTCCCGTTCTGCGTGTAGAGCGCCGTCAGGGCGCCAACATACACGCCTGCGGCTTCCTCGCCACCAGGACGCACGTAGTTGATATCGCCCAGATCCCCCTCGGCCACAAGGCCTTCGACCGTGCCGCTGAAGGCAGGATCGTCAGCGCCGGCAACCTTGGAAGCATCGGCAACAGCGATGGTCACGGGAGCAGGGTTGATGACAACAGTGGCACTTACGGGCGCGCTTTCCTCATAACCATCATGCGTCGCCTTTACATACACCGTATATGTACCGGCATTTGTGAACTCGGGATTGGCATCCGACCACGTGGAACCGTCGACAGAGTATAGCAACGCGGAGCCGTCGACGCTGGCCTCGGCGACAACCGAGACAGGCTGCCCGTCGTAGGTCTTGGTCAAACCTGTCGCGTCAATGGTAACGACGTTTCCACCGGCAGGCACGATAGAGAAGTTGCCCGGCTCGACGGTGTAGGTGTAGTTGCCGTTCAGGTTGCCGACCGTCGCAGTCAGCACATCGCTGTAATTGCCAACCTCTTCATCGATGTTCGTACGACTGTAAGCTATGTCGCCCAGCAAATCATCGCCAAACAGGCCCTCGACCGCTCCCGTAAAGCCCGGATCGGCCTCGCCGTAAGCCTTCGAAGAATCGTTCACCCTGATAACGGCAGGTGCAGGGGTGATGTTATACGCACGCTCCACCGTACCCATGTAGTTGCCGATGCCCGTGATGGTAACGGTCACAACGCCAACGTTCCTGACGTCCTGGCTGTAGGAAACCGTGTAATCGGTACCCGTAACAAGCTTATGGTTGTTCCTATCGAACACCGAAGGGATCCACCTCTGTTCTTGTCCGTTGTACTGCACGTCGTACGGATTGTTGATCTGGATGCCCGTATAGCTCGGATCATCCGGATCGATGGAGGCGGAAGTAACGGTCAGCTTGCCAACCGTATAGACAACGTTGTAGTTAGCGGCAATAAACCCTTCGCCAGGTTCGACAACAATGGTGTTATCGATCGGACCACCGATATCGGTGATAGAACCTGTTGCCCGAACGCTCGCCTCAGTACCGACGAAACCGTCTCCGCCCACTGTCACATCGGGAAGCTCCAGTGCCGTTCCGTCGTAAATCTTGGTGGCGCTTCCAGACGCGAGCGTAACTTCGCGCGGCAGGATCTCGAGCGCGCCGTCCTCGGTGTGGACCGCGAACTCGCTGGTCACGTTGTTGCCGGCGGGGTCTTCGACCTTGAAGTCGCCGGTCACGTTGTTGGTGTAGGTGCCCGCGGCGGTCTCGGCGGGGTCCTGGGTCAGGTAGCCGGAGACCGCGTACTCGACGCCGTCGATGACGAAGCGGTCGGCCTCGACGCCCTTGGCGGACTTCTCGGCGCCGTCGTAGACGTTGCCGGTCGAGGAGTTGGCCTTGAGGGTCACCTCGTACTTGGCGTCGCGGCTGGTCACCGTGAGGGGGCCGTTTGGGGGGGTATTACTTCAT
>OBXM01001107.1_pt1 | contig 18671 bp, 22 predicted proteins | sample 1538141 | NCBI WGS metagenome assembly OBXM01 (sample SAMEA2580153, study PRJEB22360) | human gut metagenome | biome: human gut; feature: human-associated habitat; material: faeces | place: Denmark | collected 2008/2010 | reverse complement strand
AATATGTTATTATTTGTAATACAGTTTGCCAATTTGTATCGGTAGACAATTATAGGTTTGAGGAACTAGCCTGTCACGCTAGAGGTCGACGGTTCGAGCCCGTTCCGGGTCGCCAAATTATGCTGCTATGGCTCAGTTGGCAGAGCACGTCCTTGGTAAGGACGAGGTCAGCGGTTCGAATCCGCTTAGCAGCTCCATAAAAAATCCGCTTAAACACTGGGTTTAGGCGGATTTTTTATTTTGTTTTGCTGGGTGTGAAAAAGCTTATAAATCGCTGTTTGGCGTTCATCTAGCGTTTATTTATGTTTTACTGCGCTTTCCGATTCGGTACCAGACACGACATCATCAAACCGGTTGAATACCTGATTTGCTTTTTCTTCTGCTGATTTTAAAGCATGCGCATAAATATTTGCGGTGGTACTTGCCTGTGCATGTCCTAACTGCCGAGACACAACAATAAGAGGTATACCATCTGCAATCATTAAACTAGCATAAGTGTGCCGCAAAGAATGAACCGTTACTTTCGGTAGTCCCGTGCGTTCAATGAAGTGAGAAAACCATTGTGTGGCGCTACTGGGGAAAATGGGTTTACCAAAGTTATTTGTAAAAATGCGGCCTTGTGTATCCTCCCATGCATCGCCTAAAACTGCTTTTTGCTCGTCTTGCCAATGTTTATATTTTTGCAATAGTACAAATGCCGAAGGGGTTAATTTAAGCGGTCGCTCAGATGATGCCGTCTTGGGTGTATCTTCATACACACCTGCTTTTGGTACATAATTCAATATTCTGTTAATAGATACCGTTTGATTTACCCAGTCTATATCGCTCCAATACAACCCCGCGATCTCTCTGCGTCGTAAACCGGACAATAAGTCAAACGTGAAAAATGTTCTCCATTTTATGGGTTCTTCTTGCAAAAGGTTTAGTAACTTTCTGGCATCATCTTCTTCAAGATATTTGATTTTACTTGCTTTAACGGATTGTCGTGTTGGTAGATCTGTTTTTGCTACTGGATTTTCCGGAATATACCCCCACTTTACCGCTCTTGTTAGGATTGTAGACAGCATACGGTGATATGTTCGTATAGATTCGGTTTCCAATGGTTTCATATTCTTTTTTATCTCATATACAGTATCAAAGTCCATGCCTAAAGTATTCGCTATGATTTTAGCATTTTCGATTGCTATCGGTTTATTATTTTTGCTCTGATTAAAGGCCCATCTGGACACACCACTTTTTCGCGATAACGCCTCCACGGTTGTATGATGCTTTTTTACCCATGCATTTAAATCTATCTTGCATATTGCGATTTGTTTTACCCGTATCCCCTCTTCCTTCAGATTAGCGTAGAAAGAGGCAATGTGACGAGGACTCAAATCTTTTATTTTGATATGTCCAAGAGCCTGATTGATTACCTTTATCCGTTCTCCGTAATTATAGATTGTCTGCTTTTTTAAATTGGGCTGCGCATATTCCTGCATGAAGATTTCTGTAAAGTCTACTAGCTTTATGTTTTTATTGACATTGACAGAATTTTTAACCTGCTCTTCAAAAAGCACTTTCTGCCGTTCTAATTCCTTTTTTATCTGACGATCAGTCATGTGCGGTTCGGGAATCCATGTCATGTATTCCCGAAGCTGCTTACCATTAATATCGTACCCTTTCGACGCTGTTATCTTATATCCTTTCCCCTGTTTGCTTACTGTAGCCATAAAAAATCACCTGTCCTTTCGTTTTTAGGGTAGACGAAATCAAAGACAAGTGGTATAATATCGGTGTTATAAGGCGATATTAGGCTTGTCCTAGTTTCGTTCAGTAAGCCTCTGGTGTTCCAGCACCGGGGGCTTTTTTTATTTTAGGCTAACTTATCCTGCTCTTCTACCAGTGTTTGTGTTGTTTATTTCAATCTACACTCCCATGTAGGGAGTGACTTACCCCTTTGTTAAAAATATAATATTGTTGCCAAATTAAAAGTTCTTTTATTTACTAGGTGTTAGCTTTATTGTAACACCTGATACAGAAAGTTCTATGCCGGCCTTAAAATCAACATTTTGAAAACTATTTATAGAGAAACCGTCACTACCATCGCCTATTACGATATTCAATCCACCGTCATACATATTATTAGACGATACATTGCCCAAGCCCTCCACCAGCTCTACGTTATACACACCAGCTTTAAAATCTGTTCCAGCAACAAAGTTTCCGCTAGAAAGTGTAATTTCTTCCGCGGTATTATCCGCTCTGCCAATTACGCTCGAGGGATCAACTTCGGGGGATTCAATTTTGATTGTTAGGCCTGATACAGATAAAGTTTCTCCTTTTGGCAGTTTTAAGTTCTTAAACTCTGAGATATGGATATTATCAGCACTTTCTCCCATTACTGCGTTTATCCCGCCGTTATACAAATTTGATGATGACACATTTCCTGAATTGCCACTCACAACAGTCACGTTATATGTACCACTTGGAATGTCGATGCCTGCTGTATAATGTCCGCTTTGCAATTCAGTAGTAAAAGGTTGTAAAACTGGTTCCTTTTCAGGGGGCGCAGAATCCACTTGTGCTTGCGCAGTAATATTATCTTTCTGTGTTGTTGCAGGTTTTTTGTCATCACCCATTTGACTACCAATAATGCCCAATACTACTAGAACTCCTACAACAATAACGACTGTGCCTTTTTTTGATTTTTTTGGCTTTGGATTTTTGTACCTCATAAAAATACCCCTTTTTAAATATAATAATGTAAAAATATGTAAATATTATACCTTATTAAACGTTTATTCGCAATGGCAAAAAGATGTCACTTTTTCTATAACATGAATTCCACTTTTACAACCTTGCCTATAACTTCAATTCTAGTTCTAGTTAAATCATAAATTTGAGGTTTATGTTCAGGGTTTGTAGATTGGGGAAGTAGTGTAACTGTGTTTCCTACTTTATAGAAGCGTTTCATAGTAGCCTCTTCATTATCTATCATTACTATAGCGACTTCTCCGTCTTCAACAATACTCTGCCGGCGCACAATGACGACATATCCATCTTTTATCCCCATTGCGTCCATGGAATCACCTTTAACACGCAGAGCAAAATATTCAGCACCGCTATTTAATTCAGTATAAGTATAACCCTCTATATTTTCTTCGGCATATAGCGGTAAGCCTGCGGCAACTTGTCCAAGCAAAGGAATTCTTTTTAGTTCATGAAAATTCACTGGTTCACAATCAGGTGGGAGTTTTAACTCCTGCCTTTCTTCAATTAAATCACTTTTCATGATTCCAAAATAATCAGCTAAAGTTTGAATAGTTCCCATCCGTGGCATTTTTATACCATTACACCAAGTTGATATTGTTGATTTGTTTATACCTAAATCTGCAATTAAATCCGCCTGAGTTTTACCGTGTTTATTCATATAATAATTTAAATTGTCTGCAAAGATTTTTTTCTCTTCCATTTTTTATCCCCCGTGTTTTATATGCATATATTACACTTAAAGTAGAAAAAAGTCAACATAAATTTTATTTTTATCTACTTTTAGTATTGACTTTGTTTTCTACTTATGGTAGAGTGTTTTTAACACAGAAAGAGAGGTGATAGAAATGACTAGTTTTACTATTTCGTTAGAGGCGGCAAGAGTAAATAAAAAAATGACACAAGCTGAGATGGCAAAAGCATTGGGAGTACATAGATCAACAGTCTATAATTGGGAAAGCGGGAAGACTTCTCCCGATTACAAATATTTAAAAAAAATCGAAGAAATTACCGGTGTGCCATGCGACTATATTTTTTTGCCAGATAATCTACTAAAAGTAGATAGTATGAATTCGTTAAATTAATTCAACGCTGCGTTGAATGAAATTTTAGAAGAAAGGACGTGAAGAAATGACAAACCTAGTATTTCTCGAGCCAAATAAAATTGATGCCGTTCCGTTTACAACATCTGATGTGATTGCAGAGTTCGCAGAAATCAATTACAGGTCAGTACAAAGAATTATTGAAAAGCATGAATCCGATTTGGCCGAATTCGGAAGGGTGCGATTTGAAATCACACCCTTTGAAACAAAAGGTGGCATGCAAAATAAAAAGATTTATATGCTCAACGAACTACAAGCCACTTTGTTAATCACCTATCTCAAAAACACCGAACCAGTCCGTAAATTCAAAAAGGCTCTTGTCAAAGAATTTTACGCTATGCGTTTTGAACTGATGAAAAGGCAAACAGCAAAGTTTGACCGCAAACCTGTCAGGACAAGTCTTACCGACACCATTCAGGCAGACCCTGACCATAGCAAGTGGGACTACAAGCTTTATACCGATTTGGCTTATAAATCTGTTCTTGGCAAAAATGCGGCTCAAATTCGTAAAGAACGCAATGCACCAAAAAAAAGCTGTTGCCAGTGATTACATGACTTCTGATGAAATCAAAGCCGTTACTAAAGTCGAATATCAAATCGCTGTTCTGAAAGAAATGGGATTTGCTTATGAGCAGGTAAAGCACATGATTCTTAATCGTCAGGTAGTTGGAAGTATTTCAGCAAAAGCTGTTTAACCGAAGTAAACGCAAGTATTTTTTAGGAAAGGAGAACGGTATGACAAATCAAGAAATAAAAGAAATACTCGAAAAGCAGCTTGTACTACTTTCCGAGTATTCTACCGATTCGGTGCAAGGTTCCATGCCGGATTACCCCTACACACCCCGCAGCATCACGATTCAAGGGTTGCCACGTAGCAATCAAGAGCAGATAGCGTTTTTGAGGGCACAGAAGCTTGAAATTGAAGAAGCTGTTGGAAAGCTGCCCAAAAGTGAATGGCGTAGAATTGTAAAGCTGAGGGCGTATCGCAAGTTAACATGGCGTGATATAGCCGCAAAAATGGGCGGAGATTACACACAGGAAAAAGCAAGACATAAATATCGGCAGGCTTTAGATTACATGAAAAATAGTTAATCTTTTCGCCGATTTAGCCACAAATGACGATTTTACCATTTATAATAATAATAATAGAGGCAGCAGATAAACAACGGACAACATCCATTTTTAGCGTTCTATTGCTGCTGTCTCTACTCCTTGAGTATAAGGCATCTTGGCATAGATATACCTCCTAAATCAGCCCCGGTTACGGCTGGGGCAGTATAGCACCATCGTCTAACAGGTCAGGACACCACTCTTTCACAGTGGCAATGAGTTCAAACCTCATTGGTGTTACCACAACTTCGGGGGCATTACGGGAAGGCTGCGGTAGACTCCCCCAGTTCCGTAGGCTAAGCTGGCACGGCTTCGAGTGCTCGTACAGGTGTTTTGTTGAGCAAGCAGCCAGTTAAGAATAAACACTACAGCCAGGTAAGACTGGCACACATGCAGATATAGCGGTGGTACCGCCGGTTCGAATCCGGCAATCTGCACAGACCCCACGCACCTCTCACAGACGTGAAACAGTTGGGGATGTTTCGGGACGAATGAGCCCATGAACTTTAGGTTCAAAACACAATGGCAATTATCACTCGCTAAGCGGTGGATTGCCCGAAGAGAGTGCGGCTAGCAAACAGCCTGTAAATCCTCTTCATACAAACACAGAACCCCTTGTGCAGTGTGCACGAGGGATTCTTTTTTTACTGTAACACTTTCTCTCAATATATTTCATATGATATCATGCAAGATTATGAGAGGAGGAAATATATGAACAACCAGTATAAAAATAGTCAAGATTGTGGTCCGAAACCATTTGTGGCAAATGTTCAAGCCGTAACAAAGAGAAATAGTAATTTTCGCACCGCACTATGGACAGGAACTTATTTACAAATGACGTTAATGTGTATTAAGCCTGGAGGAGACATAGGGATAGAAATACATCCTGATACAGATCAATTCCTTCAAATTGAACAAGGAATGGGGATTGTAAAAATGGGAGATCAAAAAGATAATTTATGTTTTCAAAAGCGGGTCTGCACTGGCTGTTGCATATTTATACCAGCCCAAAAATGGCATAATGTAATCAATATTGGAAATGTCCCGTTGAAAATATGTTCTATTTATGCACCCCCGCATCACCCATGGGGTACAGTTCATAGGACACAAGCTGATGCACTTGCAGACGAATAAACACACAGCGTGCCGCTTTTCAGCGGTGCGTTTTCTTATACCTAAAAATCAGGGGATTGACAATTGGATTGCTAAAAATCCTTTCTGTCAATCCTGTTTTTTAATTCAAAATTGCAAATCCAATATTCAAATAGGTGGCAAATAATATCCAAATCAAGTATGGTAAAAGCAGCGCAAAGCTCACTTTATTTATTCTGTAGAACAACGTTAACAGGTACAATACAGCAATGTCTAAAAGAATTAAAACGACTAAAGCAAGCCAGCGTGCTTCAAATCTGAAAAAGATAATGCTCCACATAAAATTCAAACCGAGCTGGATAAGGTACCATGCAAGTGCTTGCTTTGCAAGGTGGTCTTCACGGTTGAAAATTAAGCCCATTGCTAAGCCCATTAAGGCATACAGTATCGGCCAGACAATACCGAACACCTGGCCCGGAGGTGATAACGGAGGCTTTGTCAGTTGGGTATATACATTGCCTATATTACCCGCTAACAAGCTGCTTAAATATCCGACCAATTCAGTACCAATGATAAATAGCACGACAGAAATAATTTTATTCTTTTTACTTTCCAACGATATCACCCCTCTTGGCTATTTTATTCCCGGATAGGGTGATATATGCAAGACTTAAAAAATCAATCACAGGAGGTGAAAAAAACATGGGTAGACCCCGAAAGTTTAAAACAGTCAAAGCTTTGGAAGAAGCGTGGGAAGAGTTCAAGTGGGAATGCGACAATAAGCATGTGCTGACCCATGATTTCAGTTCCAAGAACAGTGAGTTTGTCAGTGCAGAATTGAAACGCAGTGTTACTTACACAATTGAGGGATTTTGCGTGTTTGCAGGAATTGCAAGGTCAAAATTTTATGAAAGCTATGCTGACAACGAGAAGTATAGGGACATCGTCACACGCATGCGTGAAGAATGTGAAATTGATGCCCGGCAGAAGTTTGAGCTTGGTGTGATTCCCTCACAGCTAGCAGGATTGTGGATGTCAAAGCACGGTTACAGCACAAAGCAGGAAACCGATGTCAAAGTATCTGAATCCGGCAAGCTTGACGCTGTCATGAGCCAAATAGGCGGCGGAGGGCTTGAAGATGGTGAATAAGGAGGTGGTCTGATGTCTTCTGAAAATTCGTTTCCTTTGTCACAAAAGTATGTGGATTTTATTAATACCGTGAACAATGTCAATGCCGAATTCTTAGAAGGCACTTAGAAGACTACCGCTTCGGGCAAAACGACAATCGGCGCCGGTGTGAAGTTCATGCGCATGGTCAGCCGGTCTAAAAAGAAATCGCATATTATCGCCGCCAAGACAACCGGTATTGCCGAGAAGAATATTATTCAGCAGGATAACGGCATACTGGATTTGCATTCAAATGCAACCTATCACGGAAACGGTGATACAGGTAATAAACTGCCGCATATCAAATTTGAGGGGAAGATAATTTATATTCATGCCTATCCATATTAATCACCAATGCGTCTAAATAACACATTTGCAAATAGGCTTTGGTAATTTGTTTACCAAATGGTTTGAGCATATTATAAATCTTAATGTAATCAGATTCGTCTCCAATAATAGCAGCAGCCGGCTCAAAATCAACTTCCGCACCGTATGTAAAATCCAGATTATTAATGTGATTTCCATCGGGTTTATACTCTGCCACAGGAAAATCTAAAAATTTTGCAATACGGCAAATTAACAATTCAGAAAATAATTCTTCTGGTTTTCCACTTTTAATCATCCACCATTTTCCGTTTATTAATTTCCAACATTTTTCAAAACTACCAATATTGGTAAGTTCAGGTGAACGACTTGGTTGTTGAATAAATGAATTTATATCGCCTGTAAGTGCTAAATTATCAAAATGATTCACTGTGAAACGCACATCTTGGTAAGTCGTAATCTCATCATGAATTGGTTTGATCCAATAATTATCAGTCACTGTGGCAGCATTTACGGATAAGACGGTTGACACATCATCTTTTTGCTCTAATCTCAAAGCTTTTTTAGCAGTCGTGAATTCGTACGATGACCGTCTATTGCACGAGAAGATAACCATAATTTATATCTCCCGTACGCTGCAAAAATAGAGGCGTACGGTTTGGCAAGATTGGTTCTATCTTTCCATTCATAATCTTGGCAATAGCAGTATCTTTTGATAGCAAAAGCATTTGATCTACCATATTTACATCTCCCAAACTAAATATTTTTCACACAAATAATTTGCTTGTTCTTCTGTGATGTGGTTTCCATAGAAAGCAGAATTAATGGAGCCTTGCACTTCATTATATAAGCAATCTAAAAGAGAGGGTTGGTTTTCAATCCCTTTTAACAATGCCTCAATATCATCTTTTAGAAACCTTGGCAAGGAACGTTCCATTCTTTCACTTTTCTCATCCATGTGAATCCCTCTCTTTCAAAGTGTGTTGTTTTATACCGCCATTATACCAAAAAAATACAGTTTCTCAATTGTTCTTATCTAGATAAGTTTTCTGGTTTTCTAATAATTTGTTGCTTATCCAATTGACTGTTGGCTCTGGATTTAGCCATGTTCCGGATAACACTACCCTATATTATTTTACTACAACAGTTTTGTTTGAAGATTAGCTTGTGCTCTTTATGTCAGTAGGCTATACTGTATATAAAAATATAGGGAAAATATTTAGTGGGTATAAAAAAGAATTACATCTTTAAACTAGTATTATTCCTAGTTTATGTCAGACTGGAAAATAGAAAGGATGAGTACCATTATGAATTCAGTTTGGGATATTGTGGGGCCAATTATGGTAGGCCCCTCCAGTTCACATACTGCCGGGGCGGCCAGGCTGGGCAAGATTGCAAGATATCTTTCTGGGGAGGAAATTAAGGAGGTTGTTTTTGAATTGCACGGCTCTTTCGCTAAGACGTATCAGGGGCATGGCACTGACCGAGCCCTTGTAGCAGGAATTCTTGGTTTTGAGCCCTCTGATTTTCGTCTTCGGAATTCATTTGAATTTGCCAAGGAACGTCATCTGTTGTTTTCGTTTGTTCCTACTGATTTGAGGGAAGAGGTTCACCCTAATACAGTACGATTTCTGATTACAACAAACAGTGGTAAAAAAGTAAATATTATGGGCAGTTCCATTGGTGGTGGCAATATCGTAATTAATGAGATTGACGGTATTTCGGTATACTTTACCGGCAACAATCCAATTTTGGTTACAAAGCATGAGGATAAACCGGGCGTTGTGGCCAGATTAACTTCTCTTCTTTATGAAAGAGAAATCAACATTGCTACCATGCGTGTATTGCGTTTGGAGGATACAGATATGGCGACAATGTATATTGAATTGGATAACAATAAGAACAGCCAAGGATTACTGGAGCAAGTTCATGAGATTCCCGGAGTAGAAAAGGCTCTATTGCTGGATAAGGAGTTATCATGAAGTTTATTACAGATAGTGAAAAATTACTGGTTGAGCTTGCCCGTTCCCACCGGCATTTATATGACTATGCCATTGATTATGAAACTTCCCGTCAAGAAAAAAGCCGAGAAGAAGTCTTGTCTGAAATGGACAATATGCTTTCTGCTATGGAAAATTCCATTCATCACGCATGTGAAAAACCGATTCGTTCTATCAGTGGACTTACCGGCGGCGATGCTTACCGCTATTCTGAATATATTCGGTCACAATCTTCAATACTAGGTGAAATCGGCTCTTATGCAGCCTTGTTTGCTCTTTCTACCTCCGAAACCAATGCTGCCATGGGAAGAATTGTGGCTTGCCCTACAGCTGGTTCCTGCGGGATTGTTCCCGCTGTACTTTTTTCTGTTGCACAAAAATATCATAAAAATCATGAGGATTTGCGGAAAGCGCTTTTTACATCTTCTGCGGTGGGGATGATTATTGCCACAAAGGCTACCTTGGCCGGTGCTGAGGGGGGATGTCAAGCGGAATGCGGCTCTGCTTCTGCCATGGCTGCCGCCGCTGTTGTAGAAATGCTGGGGGGTTCCCCAGAACAAGCTTTTCATGCCGCTGCCATGGCACTGAAAAGTGTATTGGGATTAGTCTGTGACCCTGTTGCCGGTTTGGTGGAGATTCCTTGCATTAAAAGAAATACCTCCGGTGCTTTAAATGCTCTTCTGCAAGCTGATTTAGCGTTGGCAGGTGTCAAAAGTTATATTCCCTTTGGCGAAGTCGTTGATGCGATGTATAGAATCGGTAAGCAAATGGATTCTTCTCTAAAAGAAACTGCTATGGGCGGACTGGCTGTTACACCAACAGGAATTAGACTAAAAAAGCAAGTTCTTGATACTCTCACATGATAAAAATAATAGGGGATTCATATCTAACAAATTTTGGATAGACGGTTCTATTAAGAGGAACGGCTTTAGTTTGGTGTTCATAAAGATATTTTTTGGACCGCCTAAAGTGTGGGGAAAAAGACGGACAGTTTCGGCTGTCCGTCTTTTTCTATGCCGTAAATTGCGGTTGGCAAATTATCATCAAATATCATTTCATCGTTCATTCCGCAGAACGCTTTCATAGAAATACGGATATCCTGCGGTGTACATATCGGACAGGGAAGATAGAATGTTTACGACGTTCAGAATTCTATAATGTTAAAGCTGCAAAGATGCAACTTTGTCTATAACTTCTCAATCTGTGGAAAAATGAGCGGAACTCAGCAAAATTTGCTCACGGACATTCTTTGTTTTCGGAATAACGGAGGTATTTTGACCTCCTCCCTCCGCATGTAAAAAGCATCCTAAAAGGGACGTGCAGGAGTGTTGTCAGATGCACTCCGTCTGCACATACACCACAATCTGAAATACTCGTCCCTTTTGGCATATATATGTGATGTATTTTGCTTGACAAAATAGCAGAAATTATATTGACAAGGAAAAAATAATACTGTATACTGATAACATCGTTATCAATAACATTGTTATTTAAGGAAGGAGAATACATGTCTGTACCAGATAACAGCATTGACCCTAAAATATTGGAAAGCGCAAAGGTAGAATTTTTGCAGAAGGGGTTTGCAAGTGCTTCGCTGCGTGAAATATGCCAAAAAGCGGGCGTTACCACCGGAGCGCTCTACAAACGGTTTTCGGGAAAAGAGCAATTATTTGCGGCTGTGCTCGAACCAACATTGAAGGACATTCATGCGCTGACTGAAGCGGTTGAAAAGAAGAATTACGGACATCTGGAACGGGATGAAATGCCGCAGGTATGGGATATGTCGGAGGAAACCCATAAGGGCTGGATAGAGTTCATTTATGCAAGATATGACGGTTTCAAGCTCCTTTTATGCTGCTCAGAGGGTTCCGCCTACTCAACCTTTCTGGATGATTTTGTGTCGGAGAATACTAAACATACGATGGCCTTTGTAGAGAGAGCTTTTGCGTGCGGACTGACAAAAAATAAAGTGGACGAGGACGAGCTTCATATTCTTTTGACAGCCTATTGGTCCACTTTATTTGAAACAATCAAGCATGGCTTTTCAAAAGAAAAAGCGTTGGAGCATTGCGGCATTATTACGAAGTTCTTTAACTGGCAGGCCGTTTTGGGGTTTTAACCTTCACGTCTGGGGGAAGCCCCTATTTTTTGAAACTAAGTTAGCTGTATCTAACTAAAACGGAGGATTAACAAATGCAAGTAACAAAATCTGAAAAAATGAATGTACGGGATTATATCACAACGGCAATTATGCTCGTCTTAATATTTGTCGTTTTCGTACTGATTGGCACCCCTATCGGCATGACGGTGGTGGGAAACATTTTCCCCCTTGCTGTGTGCAGTATTTTATGGGGGACAATTTTCCTGCTGCTTTTTACCAAGGTCAGTAAAAGAGGCGTTGTGCTTTTGGTTGGGCTGATTCTTGCTGCACTACAGCTTGCGAATTTCTGGGCAATTGCCACCGTTATGTCAGTCGGAGCAGTTTTGGCGGAGTTCCTATGGAGAAAACTGGACCGAAAAAAATTATCAACAATGATTATTTGCTTCACCACACTAATTATCTTCTGGTTTTTAGGGATATTCCTACCGCTCATTTTCTTAAAGGACATGTATATTGCTGCCCTGCCAACCTATGAACAACTTTATACCGGTGTGTATGATATGATTATCGGTCCTATGTTCTTTGTGGGATTTGCCGCCACAATTACCGGCTGTGTGGTTGGCGCTCTGCTTGGAAAACTGCTGCTCAAAAAGCACTTTGTCAAGGCGGGGATTATTTAGGTATGGTAACAGGAAAAAAACAGAGCCATTCAATCACAGAACTTGATCCGCGAATGAAGCTCCTTTTGGTAGTGGTTTTTACAACCTCTACTTACATATCTCCGAATATCGGTGTGTTGATATGGAATTACGTACTGATTCTGTCGCTGTATTTGCTGCGGGGACTTTGGAAAGGCGCGGGGAAAACAGGCATTTTGTTCACCGCACTGATCCTGACACAGTATTTGGCGGCAGCTATCCCTGTGCAGGGAATAAGCAACGGCTTGGGCATGATTGTGTTCTTTCTGCAACGTATGGCGGTTTTCTTTGTTATGGGCTCATGGATCTCTGTAAAGCTGCGAATCAGTGATTTTGTTACAGCAATGCAAAATATGAGGTTACCAAAGGGATTCATCATAACGCTTGCGGTTATTTTCCGTTATCTGCCTACAATTAGGGAGGAATTTCGTTGCATTACGAACACGATGAGATTGCGGGGAATCGGTGTGAATTTAAAAAGCGTCCTTTTGCATCCACTTAAAACCAGTGAATATGCCGTGGTGCCACTGGTGATTCGCAGCATGACCGTTGCAGATGAGCTTTCGGCTTCTGCAATGACCAGAGGTCTGGATTTGGAAACGAAACGCAGTTCCTACCGGATTGTACGCCTTGGGGCATGGGATGTGTTATTCACGTTTGGTATGATTGCGGCTTTGGCCGGAGGCTTTATGATTAGCTTGCTTTTACAAAGGGGGTGAACCATCTGATACGGATAGAAAATGTTAACTTTCGATACGCCGCATGTGAATTGGGAGCCTTACACAACATCAATCTCCACGTCAGCAAAGGAGAACTTGTTGTTTTATTAGGCGGTTCCGGCTGCGGGAAGACGACCATTACAAGGCTCATAAATCGATTGGTGCCGGAGTTTTTTGAAGGAGAGCTTACAGGAACCGTTTTGGTCAACGGCAGAGATATTTCCGCGCAAAGCATTCAAAGTCTTGCGGGTACGGTAGGCTCAGTATTTCAGGACCCGCGCTCTCAATTTTTTGCCACGGACACAACAGCCGAGATTGCATTTTCCTGTGAGAATATCGGCATTCCTCAAAAGGAGCTTATCACACGGATTGAAAAGGCAGCCGGCGACCTCAAAATATCCCGGCTTCTGGACAGAAGCATCTTTGAGCTTTCCAGCGGGGAAAAGCAAGCGGTGGCGATTGCCTCCGTCTACGCTCTTTCCCCGAAAATTCTTGTGCTGGATGAGCCCTCTGCCAATCTGGACGCCCGGGCGTCCATCCATCTGATGGAGGTTCTCCAGCACCTGAAAAAACAGGGGTATACTATCGTCATTTCAGAGCATCGCATTCACTATCTGAAGGACATTGCCGACCGGGCAATTTTGATTGAAGACGGCAGAATCAGCAGAGAACTCAGTACGGAAGCGTTCAAAAACCTGACAAATGAAGCGGCAAACAGTCTGGGACTTAGAAGTATGGACTTGCAGGCAACGGCACCTCCCGGCGTATCTGCACGGTTTATAGGTAACGGCTTAAGGCTTGAAAATATATCTTTCCGTTATGACAGAAAAAATTTGGTTTTAAAGGATATATCACTGGACATTCCAAAGGGGGCGGTGGTCGGTATTGTCGGAAACAACGGCGTTGGAAAAAGTACACTTTTGGATATTATCTGCGGACTGAAAAAAGAGCATACAGGCGAAGTTTTTATCAATGAAAGCCCCGCTTCCGCGAAGGCGAGAATACAGAAATCCTATCTTGTCATGCAAGACAGTGACTACCAACTGTTTACCGAAAGCGTGGAAAAAGAGCTGTATCTTGGTATCCGGTTTGATAGTTCTCTCCGCAGAAAAGGAGTTGGCCTGCTGGAACACGTGGGTCTGGCAGAAGTCACATCCCGTCATCCCGCCTCTCTATCAGGCGGACAAAAGCAGCGGCTGTGTATTGCTGTTGCCTGCATGAAGGACGCTGAAATAATTTGTCTGGACGAACCGACCAGCGGACTGGATTACAGAAACATGAAGAGGGTATCCGTGCTGCTGCAGAAGCTTTCAGCGCAGGGAAAAACAGTTTTGCTCACATCTCATGATTTTGAGTTTTTACTGTCGGCCTGTACTCATATTTGTCACTTGAAGAACGGAACTGTCAATCAATTTTTTAAAATAGACACGGAAAATTCCCGTCAAATCTATAAAATATTATATCCAGAGGAGGAAAAATCATGAAGAAATCAAGCGTTGCAGGCAGTATTCTGTCCTACGCTAAGCCCTGTGCGGGAAAGCTTTGGCTGTCCGTGCTTTGTGCAATGATCTCGGTAGCCGGAAGCATTATCCCCTTTGTGGCGGCCTATCATGTCATCGTGTTGTTTTTCGACGGATCCGCCACATCAGAAAAGGTGCTTTATTGGAGTTTTGTATGTGTTTTAGGCTTTGTCGTGAAGGTGGTATTTCATGCAATCTCCACTACACTTTCCCATGTATCGGCCTATACTATTCTGGAAATGATGCGCAAAGGAATCGCGGATAAGCTGCTTAAGGCGCCGTTGGGTATTACGCAGGGTTTGTCCGCCGGTAAAATCAAAAGCATTGTAGTCGACCAGGTTGAAACTGTTGAAATCCCTTTGGCACATGTAATACCGGAGGGCGCGGCAGCCCTTATTCTGCCTCTTGCAGTGTTTGGCTATTTATGTATGATTGATTTCCGTCTGGCACTGGCTTCGCTGATTACAGTGCCACTGGCGATGATCCCCTACGGCATCATGCTTGGGGGATACAATAAAACCTATTCCAAGTATATGGAGTCCAACGAGCACATGAATAATGTAGTAGTGGAATATGTGGAAGGGATTGAGGTGGTCAAGGCGTTCAACCAATCTACCACTTCCTATGAAAAATATCATAAAGCGGTGGAAAACTTCAAAAAAACCACACTGGATTGGTATAAATCCACATGGAAATATACCACGCTGGGCTCGGTCATTCTGCCTACAACGCTGCTGGGAGTGCTCCCTGTCGGCACGCTGATGTATATAGCCGGCAGCGCTACTCTTCCGAACATTACCATGGCAATGCTGCTTTCGATGGGGCTTGTCAGCAGTTTGGGGCGGTTTATCCTGTTTTTCAACCAACTCAAATCCATTGAATACGCAATTAACTCCATCAACAAAACCTTTGATATTGGCGAACTACCTCAGGCTTCCGTAGAAAAACCTATCCAAAAGCACGATATACGGCTGGAGCATGTCACCTTTTCCTATACGGGCGGCGAAAATGTCCTGCACGATGTAAGCCTTGCTATACCCGAAAACTCCTTCACTGCATTAGTCGGTCCCTCTGGTGGCGGCAAGTCTACGCTGGCAAGGCTAATCGCCCGGTTCTGGGATGTGACAGACGGGCGCATTACCATCGGCGGCGTGGATATTAAGGAAATTCCGCTAACCCAGCTTGCGGATGAGGTGAGCTTTGTTACGCAGGATAATTTCCTGTTCAACTGCTCCATTATGGAGAATATCCGGCTGGGTAATCCCAAAGCAACAGATGAACAGGTGTTGAAGGCTGCGCGCAAAGCGCAGTGTGATGAATTCATCGGTAAGCTGGAGCATGGGTATCAGTCGATGGCGGGAGAAGCAGGCGACAAGCTTTCCGGCGGGGAACGGCAGCGAATTACCATAGCCCGTGCTATTTTGAAGAATGCCCCTATTATTATTTTGGACGAGGCGACTTCTTTCACCGATCCTGAAAATGAGGCCAAAATACAGGAGGCTATTGCCGAGCTCACCGCAGGAAAGACCTTACTGGTTATTGCCCATCGACTTTCCACCATTAAAAATGCCGACAATATCCTGCTTATCAACGGCGGAACCGTTGAGCAGAGCGGAACCCATGAAGCGCTCTTGCAAAAAAGCCCGCTGTATCGTGACATGTGGCAAGCTCACATCGGCGCAAAAACATGGGCGGTAAAAACAAGCGGCAAGGAGGTTTTGGTATGATTCGGATTCTTGGAAATCTCTTTTCCATGATGAAAAAATACAAGGCCAGAATGTGCGCAGGTATTGTGTTTTCGCTGATTTGCAACATTTTGGGCGCGGTTCCGGTAATGTGCGGTGCCTATACCATTCGGATGATTTTAGATGATCTAAACGGTGTGGCAAAGCTGGATAAAAGCTATGTCCTGTTGCTCACAGGTATTATTGTAGGCTCTATTTTAATCCGCTGGCTGCTGAGTTATCTTCGTGCCACAAGGCAGGACAGCATTGCTCATGAAGTGACGGCCGAGCAGCGGCTGAAAATCGGAGATATTTTAAAGCGCGTATCCTTGGGATTTTTACAGAAAAACAATACAGGTGACCTGAATACTGCGGTCACGACAGATCTTGCCTTTTTCGAGATGCAGGCAATGAATGCCATTAACAGCATCGTAGACAGCTACGTATTCCTTTTAATCACCATTGTGTTCCTGTTTACACTTTCACCCGCTATCGCCTTAGCCGCCGTGCTGGCCATTCTCGTTTCGCTTGTGGGGCTGCAGATGATTGAACGGCAAAGCCGCAAAAATTCTCCGGTGCGGCAGCAAAGTATAAACGAAATGGCGGATGAAATCGTGCAGTATGTCAGGGGCATGGCGGTGGTCAAATCCTTCAAGCAGGAGGGGGTAGCGTCGGCAGGACTGTTTGCTGCCTATAGAAAATCCAAGGATATCAATATTCAAATGGAAAAAAACTATGCGCCCTTTGATGCGCTGCATAGATTAGGACTATATCTGGGAACCAGCGCCATGATGCTGATTACGGCCCTTCTTGCCGTAAATGGCACGATGGAGCTTCCTATGGCGATCATGATGATTGTGTACAGCTTTATTATGTTTAATTCTATAGAAGCAACGAATAACTCTCTGCACATTCTGGAAATGCTGGATGCCATTTATAATAAGCTAAAAAACATCGAGAATGCGGGATTTATTGATAAGGACGGCAAGGATATTGCATTAGAACATTACGATGTTTCATTTCAAAATGTATCCTTCGGCTATGACAACCGCGAGGTGTTGAGCAACGTATCCTTTTATATAGCGGAAAACACGACGACTGCAATTGTTGGCCCCTCCGGCAGCGGAAAAACGACCATATGCAGCCTGCTTGCCCGCTTCTATGACATACAGAAGGGCAAAATTACGCTCGGTGGCAGAAACATACGGGAATTTACCTGCGATGCCCTGCTGAAAAACATCAGTATGGTGTTTCAGAATGTCTATCTGTTTCATGACAGTATTCGCAATAACATCTTGTTTGGCAATCCGAACGCATCCGAAGCGGAGCTGATTGCGGCCCCCTGCCATGAATTTATTACAAAGCTGCCCAAGGGCTACGACACCATTGTTGGCGAAGGAGGTTCCACCTTGTCGGGAGGTGAAAAGCAGCGCATCTCCATCGCTCGTGCCATGTTAAAAAACGCGCCTATCATTGTTCTTGACGAGGCAACAGCCAGCATAGACCCAGAAAACGAACACCTCATTCAGCAGGCCATCAGCAATCTGACGCACGGCAAAACCATTATTGTTATTGCACACAGGTTGGCTACCGTTGAAAATGCAGATCAGATTTTGGTTATTGATGAGGGAAAAGTTACTCAAAAGGGTACGCATAGCCAGCTTTTTGCGCGGGAGGGTCTTTACCGGCGCTTTATCAATATTCGCGAAAAGGCAGAAGGATGGGCAATTGGGTAATCAAAGAAAAAAGGCATAAGGGGCGTTTATACCAGCATAGGTACATTGCCTGAATTGGTTCATCCCCTTTCATCCCAGGGGATGCTAAAATAATCATTACCACCCGGTAAACCTTTCCGTTTGTTTTGGATAAAATGGAAAATAGAGGTTCGCTGTTATTGTAGATGAGGTTCATTCTTCATAAACGGATAAGGCAAGCGAAAAACTTAAGAAAGCTTTAACGGAAATCGAAAGAAGGGAGATGACAAGATTTAAGTAAAGCTCTCTCGATTTGCAGCACAGAAGCTCGTATTGAAGACCAGATAGATAACAGTGAAGATAATGCAGTCAGAAAAATAACAAATCATAGCTTAAAAAAATTCAACATCTTTGTCTGCAACAAAATATATTGAGGATAATGACTTGCGAGGTGGGATATAATGATTCTCCCTTGGTTTATGAAAAAATTGCGACGCAGCCAGCAGCAAGCATAAAAAGAAAACGCACAGGAACAAGCCCCTGTGCGTTTTCTTTTACCATATTCAGTTTGTCTTGGTCTTTCAATTCACAAGTTATCTGTATGACTACTTGTATTTATAGCGGTCTTTTTTATACAGTCTTTTCTTTACCAAATTGCTGGTAATTAA
>OBXM01001105.1_pt1 | contig 18694 bp, 16 predicted proteins | sample 1538141 | NCBI WGS metagenome assembly OBXM01 (sample SAMEA2580153, study PRJEB22360) | human gut metagenome | biome: human gut; feature: human-associated habitat; material: faeces | place: Denmark | collected 2008/2010 | reverse complement strand
GAGAATCTCGTTTTCGCCTCTGCGGCGGCAAAATACAGGGGGGGGGAGCCGTAAAAAGCAACAAGATCAGAAAGACTGCCACATCAGACTGGATGGATATCGAGAAGCAGCGCGGCATATCTGTGTCCACCTCCGTCATGGAGTTTGACTATCTGCCCGACGGACAGACGGGAGAACCCTACAAGGTGAATATCCTCGACACGCCGGGCCACCAAGACTTTGCTGAGGACACCTACCGCACACTGACAGCCGTCGACTCGGCCATTATCGTGGTAGACAGTGCCAAGGGCGTGGAGGCACAGACCCGCAAACTGATGGAGGTGTGCCGTATGCGCAACACGCCTGTGATTATTTTTATCAATAAAATGGATCGCGAAGGGCGAGACCCGTTCGACGTTCTGGACGAGTTGGAGGCCGAGCTGCAAATCAAGGTTCGCCCCCTCTCATGGCCTATCGGGCAAGGGTTGCGCTTCAAGGGCGTCTACAATATCTACGAACAACAGCTTAACCTCTTTACCCCCAACAAGCAACGCGTGACCGAGAAGGTGGCTGTCGATGTAAAAGGCAAAGAGTTGGACGAGCGAGTGGGCGAACGGGAAGCCCAGCAGCTACGTGACGATTTGGAACTGGTAGATGGCGTTTATCCCACCTTTGAAAAAGACGCCTACCGCAAAGCTGAAGTCGCCCCGGTATTCTTTGGTTCTGCTCTGAACAATTTTGGAGTCCAAGAGCTGCTCGATTGCTTTGTCGAAATAGCTCCAAGTCCCAAACCAACAATGGCCGAAGAACGGATGGTGAAGCCCGACGAACCGAAGTTTACAGGTTTCATATTCAAAATCACGGCCAACATCGACCCCAACCATCGCAGTTGCATTGCCTTCTGCAAAGTCTGCTCGGGCAAGTTTGTCCGCAATCAGCCCTATCAGCACATCCGTTTGGGCAAGACGGTAAGGTTCTCCTCTCCCACCCAGTTCATGGCACAGCGCAAAAGTACCATTGACGAAGCCTATCCCGGCGACATTGTCGGGCTGCCTGACAATAGCATCTTCAAGATTGGCGACACGCTGACCGAGGGCGAACTCCTGCATTTCCGCGGTCTCCCTTCCTTCTCCCCGGAGATGTTCAAATATATAGAGAACGACGACCCCATGAAGAGCAAGCAATTTCAGAAAGGTCTTGAGCAACTGATGAACGAGGGTGTGGCCCAGTTGTTTGTCAACCAGTTCAACGGCCGTCGCATCGTGGGCACAGTGGGACAACTGCAGTTTGAGGTCATCCAATACCGTTTGGAGAACGAATATAACGCCAAATGTCGCTGGGAACCCGTACACTTGCACAAAGCTTGTTGGATTGAGGCCGATGACGCTACGGAGCTGGACAACTTCAAAAAACGCAAGTATCAGTATATGGCCAAAGACATCGAAGGCCGCGATGTGTTCCTTGCCGACTCCGGCTACGTACTGAGCATGGCCCAGCAAGACTTCAAGCACATCAGGTTCCACTTCACAAGCGAGTTCTGACAGAGGAAACAGGTCGAAAAACGATGTTGTTTCAGCAATCGGACAAGTAACTTGGACTTTACAGGGAAATAGAAAACAAACGCATGGAAACAATGACAGACAAACCGTGGTATGCGGTCAGGCTCTTCGGCATGAGGGCCCGTGCCATTGAAGAAGCTTTCAAGACAGAAGGCTTCAGGACGTTTATTCCCATGCACTACGAAGACTACGAAGATGCCAACGGTCACCACAAGCGCCGGTTACGCCCCGTCGTGTCCAACCTCCTATTTGTAGAAAGTGGCGATGAGAAGAAGTTCAAGGAACTTGTATCCTCCCCCCGCTACAAGGTTTCTGTGATAAAACCCACTCCCACCTCAAAATCTTATGCAATGATTTCGGCCAAGGAGATGAGTGAGTTCATCTCCATGTGCAATCCCGACATGGAAGTCGAACGGCTGATCGTGTCGGACGAGGAAGCAAGGATGAAAACCGGAGACCACGTTGTTGTACATCACGGCCCGCTCAAGGGCATGCACGGCAGGCTGGTGAGGAAAAACAAGAAATACTATCTCCTTAAAGAGATGACCGGAGGTCTCGGGGTTATGATAAAGGTGGCACGCTGGTGCTGCGCCAAACAAGAAACGGAGTAAAGAAGAAAAGAACTTCTCTACTCCGTTTGTTTTATAGTTTTAACCAGTTATTTACAATCTCCCGTCCCAAGGGTGTAAGCACGCTTTCGGGATGAAATTGTATTCCGTGAATGTCGTAAAACCTGTGTTTGAGTCCCATAATGTGTCCGTCATCACTCACAGCTGTCACTTCAAGACTATCGGGGAAGCCGACCCGGTCTACCACCCAACTGTGGTAACGTCCCACCTCAATCTGTTTGGGCAACCCGGTAAATAGAGGATCATTGCCAAATTGAGTGACGGGAGTTGCCACACCATGATAAACCTCCGCCAAATTGCTCAACTTTGCCCCAAACACCTCGCCTATGGCCTGATGACCCAAGCACACACCCAAGATGGATTTACGGTTGGCATAGCATCTGATGGTGTCAAGCAACAAGCCTGCCTCGGCAGGAATCCCCGGACCGGGGCTTAGGATAATTTTGTCGAAAACCTCCAGTTGCTGCAATGCAAAGCGGTCGTTGCGCCAAACAGTGACCTCAGCACCAAGTTCTCTCACGAGGTGCGCCAGATTATAAGTAAACGAATCGTAGTTGTCTATAATAACTGTCTTCATATTGTCGATTTTAAAATATGACCGTGTTACTTTCAAAATATTACACGCAAATTGAAGAATATTACCCTCTGAGATAATTTTCAAAACGTATCTAATTGAAAATAAAGAAGTCACCTTGTTGCATAAACTAAACAGGTAACGATTTGGAAACGAGCGAACTGCTTTTAGTCGCGGGTTTCTGCATTAACAAAGAACGCTTGTTATTCTATTTGCAAAGATAATCATTTGCTTTGAATAACAAGCGTTTTTGATGAAGATTTCTCTCTTTTGCTTTGTCTTCGTTTTGGGGAAAGACAGGGATAACGAAAAGTGGTTACAATCCTCTTCCTCTTTTCTTCTTTTTCTTGGCTTGGTTTCTGAGCCTGTGTTGCCATGCTGTCTCGGCATAATCATCACCGTGTGTCTGTGGGCTGATTAACCCACCTGCTCCGGAAATGATTTCTTCGGCTGCATTTATGGCAGTACTTGCCACATTACCTACGGCTTGTGCAATAGATGAATTTTCATTTGTGTTGGCAGGTGACGTATAGGAGCGGCTGGGAGGAACAAGTTGATAACCTGTATCGGATTGAATTTTGTTCTTTGCCAGCTCATCTGCCATTGTCGTGGCTTTCTTTGGTTCTGTCTTGTTACTTATCTCAAAATTCTTCTGCAAGGAACGGTAACCGAACTCCCTGCCGATTTCAGATGCCTTGAAAGTCTGGCTGTCGTATGCGAACTTCAATCCATATATCTTTCCCTGTTTGTTCTTTAAGCGTTCAATGGTTACACCACTCTTGCTAAGGTCGTAGAGGAACATCGAATGTCCTGTGATGCCTGTGCCTTTGTACCTATCAAGTAAAGCATAGCATATCTTCTGTACCTGCTGCTTTGTTTGTTCTCTTGTTGGGCTAGCTTTTATCTTTTTGTGTGTCCTTTCCGTCTTGACTTCCTTTGCGATGGTCATACCATACTTGCGGCTGAGTTCCTCTGCAACCCTTGCTGCCTTGTTACTCACAAAGGTAGTGTCATAAACGTTGCCATACAGACTAATGCGATTGGCGATGATATGGATATGCATATTGTCGGTGTCTTTATGTGTAACCGCCACCCATTGATGGTTGGCAAGTCCCATGCGTATTGCAAAGTTTGACGCAAGGTTACGGACGGATGCAAGACTCAATCTTTTCTCGTCCTGTGGTGCTATGCCGATTTCGATACGCAGGAACTTGTTTCTGCACCGTGTGTTGTAATCGCTGACCATCTTCATTTCCTCGTAAATCTCCTTTGGCGTAGTGCCGCAGAGATTGTGAAAGAGAAGCGTTTTTCCGAGTTTTCCCTCTCTGAAAATATACTCCAGTGCATTACTGCCATGTGCTATTGCTTTACATTTTCCTATCATTCTCCATCAGATTTAAGAGTTTAATTGCCCTTTCCTCAATACGGTATTTGGGATTAAAGAAACGTTTAAAGCTTCCCTTGCCAGATAGGAAAGGCTTTGGGTAATCAGTACCCACGCATCATCCTTTACCTTGATAAGGTTGGAAATATGCATAAAGAAGTAGGCAGTTCGTCTCAACACCTCTATGGCTTCCTTTTCATTGTCCGTCATCTTAGGAACAGAAATAACTTCTCCACTAAGAAGCATCTCGCGGCAGTAATCAGAGAACTTCCGTCCTGTGCTTTCTGCCTTTGATTTAATTCGTTGCTTTTCCTCTAAGGTGCATCTTACCTTGATGAACTCCGTCTTGTTCATCCGCTGTTCTTTCTTCTCCTGTTGCTGCCATCGGGCAGTCTTTCTGTTGTTTCTGTTCATATAAAAGTCCTCTTTTCGTTATTTCTTAATTTCTGATGGCTGACCGATGAGAACGGAGTGATTACGGTCTAATCTCCCCGATAATCGAATGAGGGGAGCAAGCGCAGTTTGTGGGTACAAACTGACGTCTTGCAATGCTACCCAATATGCCGTTTACACATAAAGTATTTTTCTGCTTGAAAACGAATGCACTGCATTCTGTGTTTAACTGCGTTCGTGGCATTCCCTCCGTTCTGCATGTTCAGTAAATTGGCATTATCGTATTCTCTAAAAAAGGACGTGGGTTCTGAGTGAAAGAGACGTCTCTTTTCAGTAAAACCCTCGACCCTTTTCGTGCGGTTTACAGCTTTCTCCATTTCTCTATGTCCTCACCGTATTCCTCCAAATGAATGCGCACGATATTCTCCACAAAACTTGAAAGGTTGCTGCCCCTGTCGCCCAGTCTGCGGACGATGAAGTCTGCACGCTCCTGTGTCGCCTTGCTCAGATAAACCGCCTTTCGGTCGTTCAATTTGGACGGAACAAGGAACGCCTGTTTGTAGGCTTCGAGCGTTCCCCGTCTCATCTTGGCACTGATGCGCCGTTGAATGGTTGCATTCTCTGTGTGCAGTGTAGGTTCGGATGGCTCGGAAGCTATTACTTCTCGGCAATCTGTTTCCTTTGATGGCGCTTTTGCCTGTGGTTGTTCTTCCACCTCGTCTTCTGTATCTCCCAAGTAGTATGTAAGACTTTTCCTTTCTGTTCTTTCATTACTTTCCTGTCTGTTCATGTTGAACGCTTCTTTTATGGATTGGTCTATCTCCTCTCTGCTTGCTTTCATCTTTTTCATTGCTCTATCGTATTTTTAGTTTGACTTGTTTTACCTTATTGCTTGTTTTGGGTGTTTTCTCCAACTTTTTCTGTTGCTCATGAACACGGCTGACATGATACTCGTTGAGGTCTTTGAAGTTCCCGTAATGTACAGATATATCTTCTACCTTAAAACCTGCCTTTATCAGCTCCTGTGTTGCTCTCCGCCCTGCGTCGTCGTTATCAAGGAAAATACGGATAGAAGATACTTGCTGGTTGTTCAGATAGCTGATACTTCTTCCTATGTTGCTCACAGAGTTCAACACAAGGCAGCGGTTATTCACTTTTTCTTTTATTGAAAGGAAAGAGAGAAAGTCCATAAACCCCTCGAACAGACAGACGGGCTGTGGCTTATTCTCAAATATCGGGGTTATATCTTTTGGGGCTACCGTTCCTTTGAACGTCTTGTCGTTCCGAAGTTCATAGCCGCCGGAGAGGTTGGCAAAGCCAATGGCTTCGTATCTTCTTCCTCTTACCTCATAGCTGATGGATTTGAGAAAGGGCAATGCCTTTTCCAAGTTGATGCAGCGCACCTTTGTAAGACACTCCTGCAAATGTGACGGTAAGGTGTCTGATACATCTATCAGTATCCTTGCCCCGTTTGCCATTTCCTCTTTTGGTAGTCTGATACTGCCATTGCTGCTGTATACCTTCTCTTTTGAGAGTACGGCATTGTTGCACGCTGTATCAAAGGAAGTGGTCTGCCCCAAACGGCAGATGGCTTCCGACAGCGTGCAGTCCTCCAAAAGCATACAAAGGTCGATGATGCTTCCACCTCTGCCTTCGGCATAGTCTATCCAAAGGTTCTTCTCTGTGTCCACCTTGAAACTCGGATGTGTTTCTTCACGAAGTGGTGAACGGTACAGGGCATAGGCAGGTGTCCTGCGTATAGGATTGATGCCTTTCCTTTCAAGATACGCCACAATGGGGTATCGCTTGATAAGTGATAAATCTTCTTCTTTCATTGTCATAAACTTTAAATGGTTGGATAATTCTTATTTGAATAATAATGGTTGGTTTGAATGATATTTGAATGCCGTTTGAATGAAATCCTCTTTTCTAAAGTTTCCCCTCCAAACTTTTTTACCTTTCTTCTTACTACATACTATTTTAATATAAGTAATTGATAATCAGCAATAATTAGTAGTATGTGGAGATACTACACACTCTACTACATCTGGCTACTACAAGTTTGAATGAGTGGACATGGCAAGATTTTTCTAATCTTGTAGACATAGATGGGATTCCCACCGTTTCTTCGCTTACTCACCTTTATATATCCTGCTTTCTTCAAGGCTTCTCCCATACGTTTGGCAAGAAGTGGCTGGTGGGTATAAATACCCAAATAGGTGAGTATCTCCGTAGTGGTCATTAACAAATAGTTTTCGTCCTCCGTTGGCTTCTCAAAACAACGCAGCAAGAGTTCCATCTCTGCTGTCTGTACTTGGAAGTCCTCGCTCTCCCGATACAGTTCGGCTATCTCGTCATCGTCAAACCAATAGCGAAAACCTGATTTGAGCAAGGCTTTGACTTCTGCATAGACACTATCCATTGAGATGGCCTTTGCTCTTTTTATGTCAATGGACAAGACCTCAAAGGGCAAAAAACGTCTGCTGCCTGTCGGGTCTGTAAGAAAGTCGTTGCCATTCACCGATGCCATGAAGCTCGCCAAGTGAGGATGTTCCTCCACATATTTGTCATAGGGTATGCGATATTTAACCATCGGACAGGTGATGAGGTTTTTCAGCTCGTTCTCATCCCGCTTATTGAGGGCTTTGAGTTGGTCATCTATATTTACGATAAGGTTCTGACCGATATAAGTGAGTGTGTCCTTCTCTTGTGGATATATCTTGCCCGTATAGCTGTAACCGTGCAGTTTGGGTGGACAAAGTAAATCGAGAAACGTTGTCTTGAACTTACCCTGCTCACCTGTCAGTACAAGACAGGTATGGTTACGGCACTCGCGGTCGTCAATTGCGTTGGCGACCACCGCCACAAGCCACTTGGTAAGATACGGCAACCACTTGTTAGAATTACGGACGACCACGCAACTTGCCAAATTGGGAATTGCTTTTGGTGAAAAGGAAATAGGAACACTACTACCACTGTAACTACTACCATTACTACTACCATCGCCTATATCTATCAGTGGCAACTCTTTGAAATACTCCTGCACGGGATTGATACGGGGAGAGAAGCTGCTCTCGATGATGGAATAAAGGTTCTCGGCAGAAGTCGCTATGCTTTCATCGCAATCAAGTTCCCTGCGAAACGTATTGATTTCATAGCGACCGACTTTTACAAAACGATTATTACCCTTACTGCAATATTCGGTTCTACCCAATATTGTATTGTATCTAAAATCGTAGTGTGTGGAGAGATAGTTTTCTATCTCTGCGTTCTTGGAGGGACTCCTCTTTCGATGAAGATTTCTCCTGCTGTCTATATTGCCTGCATCTGCTTTCTTTTTCATTATTCCCTTGAATTGGTTTCCAAGAGTGAAGTTAGGGTGGGAATGCGTAACTTCCAAGCATTCAGAGCCTTCTTGCATAATGTTGCACTCGTCCGCTTTAAAATTCTTAGGGAGATAGGTAGTCAAGAAGAGCATTTATCGTCTCATTAAGAAAAAAACGGATAGTACGAACGAAGAGTAAGCAGGAAATGTGGATGTCGTTGTTTGCTTTCAGATGCAGTCTTTTGCTCCAACTATCTACAAACTATTGACTGGAGCATATTTATATCGGATTACTGTGCCAACCTATTCCATTACGACGCCACAAGCTGCCACTTGAATGAAAAGGGATGGAATAAGAAATGCCCGATATTAATTTTGCAATGAAAGAAAAAAGATGGGACAGGAAAACGCAAATGCGAACCGATGGAACGGATTGCTCTTTTTCTTATTCTTCCCGATAAATCCCTGCTGTTCCCTTCGACTTTGAGAGACGCACGCACGCCATTACCTTTGCCAGCAGAAACAGGAAAGACCTGAAACAACAAACAATAACAAAATATGATTATGAACTATTACGTCATTACGGAAACCAATTGGGCAAAGCTTCGAGATGAAATCTTGAGCCTTGCAGAATGCTGCCACAAGGCATTCGGAGAAAAGAGTAAGCACACGGACTGGCTGCACAACGGCGATGTGTGCCGCTTGCTGAACATCAGCAAGCGCACCTTGCAGAATTATCGTGATACGGGCGTGCTGCCGTTTACGCAAATCGGGCACAAGTGCTATTACAAGCGTGAGGATGTGGAAGCATTGCTTCTTACGAAGTCAAACAAATCTAAAAATAGACAGATGTGATGGAAACAGCAAGAGACTTGAACATGGAGACGGACGAGATACAGCTGGTCATCTCGGCATTGAGAGGTGTAGGTAAACGAATAGTGGAAGTGGCGCAGACGCACAAACCACTCTTTGCAGGAGAACTTTTCCTCACGGGTAAGGAAGTGTGCGAGCGGCTGTATATCAGTCCCCGTACCTTGCAGGACTATCGCGATAGGAAGATTATACCCTACACGCAGTTTGCAGGCAAGATACTCTACAAGGCTTCTGACTTGGAGAGAATGTTGGAGGAGAATTACAAGTGAGGGGATTGATTTTGTATAACTGAAACTCTTCATATTCTATTCCACAATATGTTGTTTGACTTATAAAATAAATTTAGATATTCAACACACATAAGTATTTATTGCAAAATACTTATTTTTGGGTATTGCGGTGTTTTTATATCTTTGCTACTTTTGCAAAATAAACATTGCAACTATGCGAATACACAATATTTATATAGCAAGAGCGCAAATAGGCTTGTTCAATCTATCGCACCGTTCGATTACGAAACGGTGCGATTTTTTTATGAACAAAACAGAACTTGGTTCATTATTTAAAGTTTTCATGGGCGTATGCAGAAACTGAAAGACGACATTCGGCAGCGTATCGTTGCCGTAGCGCGCGAGGAATTCATCGCTCACGGCGCACGCAGCACGTCTATCCGCACGGTGGCGCGGCGTGCGGGCATTGCTGCTGGTAACGTGTACAACTACTTCCGTAGCAAGGACGAGCTGTTCTGCGAGGTGCTGCGGCCGCTGCTCAACGAGCTGAGCCGCTATATTCTGTCGCACAACGAGGAGCGGCACCTCAGCATAGAGGTGTTCGACGCACTCGATTTTCAGAACGAATACATCGGCACAATGAAGCGAATGGTGAGGCTTTACCGCCCCGAGCTGCGCCTGTTGCTGTTCAATGCCGAAGGCACATCGCTTGCGGGGTACAAGGAGAGAATAGCCGAGCACCAGCTGAAAGCAGGCAGGGAATACCTGCGACTGATGAAAGCGCGCTATCCGCACATCAACATCGACATATCGCCCTTCTTCCTGCACATTGCGAGTTCTATGTGGGTGAACATCTTCTGCGAGCTCGTGGAGCACGAGGACTACGACGAAAGCGAGGTGAACCGTGCGCTCGAGCAGTATGCCGCTTACAGTATGGCAGGGTGGAGAGAGCTGATGAAACCGTAGGAACAATAACCTTTTAACATATATAGAAGAAGATGATAAGAATACTGAAACGCTTAGGACGTTACATGGGAGGGCGCAAGCCGTTGCTGCCCTGCTCGGTTGTGCTGTCGGCAGTGAACGGACTGCTGTCGCTCGTACCCTTTATTTTCCTGTGGTTGGTGGTGCGCACGCTGCTCACTGCCGACGGAGACCTTGCCGATACGCCCGTATGGGACTATGCCATTGCGGCTTTCGTGGTGTCGGTGGCGAATGTTCTGCTCTATTTTGCCGCCCTCATGCTCTCGCATCTTTCCGCTTTCCGCATCGAAACCAATATGCGGCGCACTGCCATGGAACGGCTGATGCGTGTTCCGTTGGGCTTTTTCGACACGCAGAACACGGGGCGCATGCGCAAGATAATAGACGAAGATTCGAGCCAGACCCACACTTTCGTGGCACACATACTGCCCGATGTGGCAGGCAGCGTGGTGGCTCCGATAGGCATTATAGTACTTCTGCTTGCCGTAGACTGGCAGTTGGGCATTGCCGCAATGGTACCGATAGTGTGCGCCTTCGGCATCATGGGCTACATGATGAACCCTAAGAACAACGATTTCCAGCGTATGTACCTCGATGCACAGGAGAAAATGAGTGCCGAAGCCGTGGAATACGTGCGCGGAATACCTGTCGTGAAGGTCTTCCAACAGACGGTATTCTCGTTCAAACGCTTTCACGACAGCATCATCAACTACCGCGACCTCGTCATCAGGTACACCCTTCTGTGGCGCACGCCCATGTCTGCCTACACCATAGCCATCAATGCTTTCGCCTTTCTGCTTGTGCCTACGGGCATCATACTGATAGGGCACGGCGGCGAAACTGCCATCATCGTTTCCGATATGGTGCTGTATGTGCTCATCGCACCCATCATTGCAGCCAACGTAATGAAAGCCATGCACCTCAGCGAGAACCTCTTTTTAGCAAACGAAGCGGTAGACCGATTGGAGAAACTCACCGCCACGCCACCACTTTCAGAAAGTTCCGAGCCCGAGAAAGCGATAGCCTTCGACGTCAGTCTGCGCAATGTGTCGTTCCGATACGAAGCGGCGGAGCGCGATGCCGTAAGCCACATCGACCTCGACATACCGCAAGGCAAGACCGTTGCGCTGGTGGGAGCGTCTGGAAGCGGCAAGACAACCATCGCAAGGCTCATTCCACGCTTCTGGGACGTGCGCGAAGGCAGTTTGAAAATAGACGGTGTGGACGTTCGGCACATGGATAAGGCAACGCTGATGCGCAACGTGTCGTTCGTGTTTCAGAACACCCGACTGTTCAAGACCTCCATTTTGGAGAACATACGATACGGCAATCCCGATGCAACCATCGAGCAGGTGAATCGTGCCGTAGACCTTTCGCAGAGTCGGGAAATCATCGAACGGCTGCCACAGGGGCTGGACACCGTGATAGGAGCGGAGGGAACATACCTCTCTGGCGGCGAACAGCAGCGCATAGTGCTTGCCCGTGCCATTCTGAAAGATACGCCCATCGTGGTGCTCGACGAAGCTACTGCCTTTGCCGACCCCGAAAACGAGCACCTTATCAGGCAGGCATTTGCCCATCTGACTTGCGGAAAAACCGTGCTCATGATAGCCCACCGACTGACCACCGTGCAAGATGCCGACAACATTGTCGTGGTAGACAACGGCAGAATAGCCGAACAGGGCACGCACCAACAGCTCATGGAGCAAGCCACATTATATTATAAGATGTGGAACGAATACCAAAAGTCGGTGGCATGGAAACTATAAACCTAAACAGAAAGGACACAAGACAATGATAAAATATCTTCAACAACGGTTCGCCCTCACCGAAAAAGGAGCGAAAGACTTGCGGAAAGGCATCGCCTTCTCTACATTGATGAACCTCGCATTGATGCTGCCGCCCACCTATTTGTTCTTCTTCCTCATGGAGTACATCGACTCCGAGACGCCCACCGAGCCGCACACGCTGTGGTTCTATGTGCTTGTGGCTTTGCTCTTGGCGGTGCTTATGTTCTTCATAGCCCTCCGACAGTACGACAGCACCTACACCACCGTCTACAACGAGAGTGCGCAACGCCGCATCGGAGTGGCGGAAAAACTGCGCCGACTGCCCCTCGCTTTCTTCGGCGAGCGCAACCTTTCCGACCTCACCTCTACCGTGATGGAAGACTGCACGATGCTCGAGCAAACCTTCTCGCACGCTGTTCCCCAGCTGTTTGCGTCGGCTCTGAGCGTCGTCATCATCGCCGTGGGTATGTTCTCCTACAACTGGCACTTGGCTTTAGCCCTCTTTTGGGTCGTTCCGCTCGCCGTAACCGTACTGTTGCTGTCGCGCCGTCAGCTCCACAAAGCCTTCGTTCAGCACTATAAAGTGAAGCGTGGCGTAACCGAACAGATACAGGAAGGCTTGGAATGTATGCAGGAAATAAGGTCGTACAGTGGCGAACAGGCATACTGCCGCAGCTTCGACAAGCGGCTGAAGGGCTATGAACGCGAACTTGTGCGCGGCGAACTCGTGGCAGGTGCCTTCCTCAACCTCGCCGGAATGCTGCTTAAGCTCGGCATGCCCACAGTTATATTGGTGGGAGCCTGGCTGTTGCAGCAGGGCGAAGTGTCGGTATTCACCTACTTGGCTTACCTCTTGGCATCGGCAATGGTCTACAATCCCATTATCGAAGTGTGCAACTACCTTGCCCTGCTCTCCTTCCTCGACGTGCGCATCAACCGTATGAAGGAAATAGAAAGCATGCCCACGCAGGAGGGAAGTGCAGCTGTACAACTCGATAACTACGACATCGAGTTCCGCAACGTAAGTTTTGCCTACGAAACCGCGAAGCAAGTGCTGCACAATGTCTCGTTCACGGCACGCCAAGGCACCGTTACCGCCCTCGTAGGGCCGTCGGGTGGGGGCAAAAGCACTACTGCCAAACTCGCCGCACGCTTTTGGGACATCTCTGACGGACAAATTCTGGTGGGCGGAAACGACATCTCGAAGATTGACCCCGAAACGCTGCTGAAACACTATTCCATCGTCTTTCAGGACGTATTGCTGTTCAATGCCTCTATTGCCGACAATATCCGCATCGGCAAGCGCAATGCCACCGACGAGGAAGTGCGCCACGTTGCCCGATTAGCGCAGTGCGACGACTTCATCAGCCGAATGCCGCAAGGCTACGATACCGTCATCGGCGAAAACGGCGAAACCCTTTCGGGTGGCGAGCGGCAGCGCATTTCCATTGCCCGTGCCCTGCTGAAGAATGCCCCAATCATACTTCTCGACGAAGCCACCGCAAGCCTTGACGCCGAGAACGAGACGAAAATACAAGCGGGCATCTCCGAACTGGTGCGCAACAAGACCGTTATCATCATCGCCCACCGTATGCGCACCGTCCGCAATGCCGACCACATCGTGGTGCTTAGCGGCGGTACGGTGAGCGAACAGGGAACGCCCGACGAGCTGTTGGCACGCAACGGCGAGTTCGCCCGAATGGTTCGTCTGCAACAGGAAAAACGGCAATAATACCTCTACACCAATCGCTCGCAAAGGATTATGGCAAACAGCAACAGCATATGGCTTACGACGCGTATGGCGACCGTGCAAATTGGACGCGTTTATCCAACAAGTTGGACAGACGGATCCAATGAGCTGGATAAACGGATCCAACGAGTTGGATAAACGTGTCCAATTCCATAAGTCTTAAAGGTTCCCGGCGATCGATCAGGGATAATAATAACGACTGGTCAAAGATAGTAATAACGACCGGTCAGAGATAATACAGACAACCGTTCAGAAATAGTAATAACAACAAAGATAAAACAACAATGAAAATCGTAAAGATCAACAGTAAATTCAAGCAGTTGGCAGTCTGGATACTCTGCCACCGGCTTGTGGTCGGTGCGTTGTTCGCAGTCATCGTCGCCTTCTCGTTTGTGGGAGCGAAGCGCATCGTGATGAAAACTTCGTTCGACGACTATTTCGTGAGCGACGACCCGATGCTGCTCAAGACCAATGAGTTCAAGTCTATCTTCGGCAACGACTACTATGTGGCGGTGCTGGTGAAAAACAAGGACATCTTCTCCCAACGCAGCCTGACGCTCATTCGCGAACTGAGCAACGAACTGAAAGACAGCCTGTCGTATGCCGACAAAGTAACGTCGCTCACCGATATTGAGTTTGCCGTAGGTACGGAGGAGGGTATGACCATCGAACAGATTGTCCCCGACAAAATACCGTCTGATGCCGCTTCGCTGAATGTAATCCGGCAGAAAGCGTACAGCAAACCGTATTTGGCAAAGAAGATGGTGTCAAACGACGGCACGATGACGTGGATTATGGTGAAACTGCGGCCGTTCCCCGAAGACAGCGTGTGGAAAAAGACGAGCGACATTGCGCCCGATATGATTACGGGCAAAGAAGCGGGACACATCATCGGCAAGGCGAAATACGCCGAGCTGTCGCCCAACGCCGCGGGAATGCCCTATCTGGGCTACGAGAAATTCGTTTATCTCAAAAGCGAACTGGGGCGGCTGTTCCTCTTTGCCTTCATCATCTCCATCGTTGTGATGCTCATCGTAACCCGTTCGCTGCGCGGCGTTGTTGCACCACTGCTCACGTCTGTGTTCGGACTGCTCATCAGTTTCGGCATCATCGGCTGGACGGGCATCTACATCGACATGACCACGACAATGATAGCCGTGATACTGACTTTTGCCTGCTCCATCGCCTACAACATTCACCTGTACAATTTCTTCAAGACGCAGTTTGTAGAAACAGGCAAGCGCAGGGAATCAATCAAGGAAGCCGTAGGCGAAACCGGTTGGGGCGTGTTGCTGTCGGGACTTACCACCGTAGCTGCCATGATGACGTTCCTGTCCATGAAGATAGTACCGATGCGAGCCATCGGCATCAACACCTCGCTCTGTCTGCTTGCTGTGCTGCTCACCTGCCTGCTGCTCACACCCATCCTGTTGTCGTTCGGTAAGGACCGCAAGCCTGCCGCCGATATGTCGAAGAGTTTTGAAGGATATATCGGCAAACGATTCGAACAGTTCGGCAGTTTCGTGATACGCAACCATCGTTCCATTGTCGTTTCGTCGGTCGTGCTGACCATCTTCTGCGGTATCGGACTCTTCTCCATCGAGCCGGCGTTCGACATCGAAAAGACGATGGGGCGGAAGATTCCATACGTAAAGAAATTCCTCGACCTCTGCGAAACCGATCTCGGTTCGATATATTCCTACGACCTTATGATTACATTGCCGCACGACAACGATGCCAAGAAGCCGGAGAACTTGCAGAAACTCGACCGATTGGCGGAGATAGCGGGTGGCTACAAGCTGACGAAACGCCACAATTCCATCACCGACATCGTGAAGGATATGAACTGTACGCTCAACGGCAACAAGCAGCAGTTCTACCGTATTCCGGACAATGCCGATATGGTGGCGCAGTTGCTGTTGCTCTATGAGAATGCGGGCGGTACGGAGTCGGAATACTGGATGGATTACGACTACAAGCGGCTGCGGTTGCAGTTGGAGATGAAAGACTACAACTCCAACGAGGCGGAAAAGGAAATGAGCGACTTGCAGGCGGAGGCGCGCAAACTCTTTCCCGGCGCACACGTCTCGGTGGTGGGCAGCATACCGCAGTTCACCGTGATGCAGCAGTATGTGGAGCGCGGGCAGATGTGGTCGATGCTGTTGTCGGTCTTGGTCATAGGCGTTATCCTCGTGCTTGTCTTCGGCAACTGGAAAGTGGGGCTCGTTGGGATGATACCGAACATTGCCCCCGCCATCATCGTGGGCGGTATGATGGGTTGGTTGGGCTATCCGCTCGATATGATGACAGCCTCGCTCATTCCGATGGTCTTGGGTATTGCCGTCGACGACACTATCCACTTCATCAACCACAGCCATGTGGCATACGACAGGTGCGGCAATTATGCAGAAGCCATCAACAGAACCTTCCGCACCGAAGGACTCGCCATCGTCATGTCCACAGTCGTCATCTCGGCTACGTTTACAGGCTTCGTCTTCTCCGACGGCACACAGATGCGCAATTGGGGCATTCTGGCTGTGGCCGGTATGATGTCGGCACTGCTGGCAGACCTCTTTCTCACGCCAATTCTTTTCAAGTATCTCCGTGTGTTCGGGAATGATCGACAGGCTTCCCGGGGAACGACAAACGGACTTCCCGAGGAACGACAAATGAATTTCCTTGATAACAACAAAACACCATAAAATATAACGATATGAAAACAAAACATTTCACATTGCTGCTGATCGCCATACTGGCGGTGTGCGGCGCGCAGGCAGCAGGGCTGTCGGGCAGAGACATCATGCAGAAAGTAAGAAACCGCGCAGACGGTGACACACGTTCTACCACCATCGAAATGACGCTCATTCAGAAGAGCGGGCATAAGCGTGTGAGGAAACTCGAATCGTGGGCAATGGACATAGGCAATGATACGAAGAAAATCATGTTCTTCACCTATCCCGGCGACGTGAAGGGTACGGGATTCCTCACTTGGGACTACGACAATACCGCCAAGGTGGACGATAAGTGGCTCTATCTTCCGGCAATGAAAAAGACGAGGCGCATCAGTGGGAAGTCGTCGAAAACCGATTATTTCATGGGCAGCGACTTTACCTACAACGATATGAGCGCCCGCAGCGTGGACGAAGAGAAGCATACGCTTCTGCGCGAAGAAATGTTGGGCGGTCAAAAATGTTGGGTGGTAGAGTCGGTACCCAACGACAAGGATGAGATTTACACACACCGCGTCACCTGGGTTCGGCAGGACTGCCTGATGGCGGTAAAGGCGGAATACTACGACAAACTGAACAAGCTGCACCGTAGGCTCACGATTTCCAACATAAATAAAGTGCAGGGCTTCTGGACGATGCACCTTATGCAGATGGAGAATGTACAGACGGGACACAAAACCATTATCCGTATGGACAATCAGAAGTTCAACATAAAGCTATCGCCTAACCTTTTCACTGTTTCCCAACTGGAGAAAGGACTCTGATATGAAACTATTTATGCTCTTGCTTGTGCCGATACTCTCGGTGCAGGCAGCGGCCCAAATCGATAATACATTGCCGGCCGATAGCGACACCATCGGTTCGGAATGCACTCCGCAGGAAACGGTCGAAGCATCGGACGATAAGGCCTTGCAGGTGCAGGTGAAAGGTTTTCTTGATACCTACCATGCCGTCAGGACGGAGGGACGTACCGACTGGATGGCTTCGCGGACTCGGGCGCGGGGAGAACTCAAACTCGAAAAAGGGGCGGCTTCGCTCTTCCTATCCCTGAACGCCACCTACAACGGAATATTGAAAGAACGCACAGGACTGGAATTGCGCGAGGCTTATCTCTCTTATGCAAAGGGCAACTTCGACCTGCGCGTCGGGCGGCAGATTGTCGTATGGGGCGTGGCGGATGCACTGCGCGTTACCGATTGCGTGTCGCCGTTCGATTATACCGAGTTTCTCGCACAAGACTACGACGACATTCGCATGCCCGTCAACGGACTGCGTGCAAAATACACAAGAGGTTCGGTCACCCTTGAAGCCGTGTGCAATCCTGTGGTAAACTTCTTTATTCTGCCGACAGACGAGCGCAATCCGTGGGCAATACGCCTGCCATCTGCTACACTACCCTATACCACCGACTTGGAAAGCGGCAAGCCGGAGAAGAAAATCAAGAATATGGAGTTTGGCGGCCGGGCAAGCGTCAATCTCAGCGGAATAGACTTCTCCGTGAGTGCCTTGCGGACGTGGAACAAGTTGCCCGCCCTTTGCCCTGCCCTGTCGGGCGATGGAAGGACGCTCCACATCAACGGACAGTACCGCCGTATGACGATGTTGGGTGCCGACTGCTCATTGCCCGTCGGTCAGTTTGTCCTCCGCGCCGAAGTCGCCGAGTACATAGGCGAGGCACAAGGAAGCGGCTTGGGGCAGAATGCCGTGCGGCGCAACACCCTCAACGCCCTTGCAGGGGTAGACTGGTATCCAGGTAACGACTGGAATATCAGCGTGCAGTATTGCCATAAATACACATCGGGCAATCTCGCAGCGCTCTCCATCTATCGCAATGCCGGGCTTGCCACAGCAAGACTCTCGAAGGAACTGCTGCACAACACACTGAAACTCTCCACCTTTGCCTACATCGACGTGGCAAGCGGCGGCATCTTCAACCGCCTTTCCGCCTCCTATTCTCTCAACGACGATATAGAACTCACCGCCGGCTACGACTATTTCCATGCCAACAAAGGCAAGTTTGCCATGTATGGTAAGAACTCCGAAGCGTGGGTGAAGATGAAGTATAGTTTCTGATTCCATTTTAATACATGAAATGATTATACTCAAAATAAAAATAACTTGTGAAAGTGCGTAAAGAAGAAAAATAGAATGTAGTCATAGGGTAGTAATGCTTGTCTTTCTCTAACTACATTCTAATTTTCTTTCTATCACAATTTTATATCTTTTGTAGTTATGTCGTAGATTGATATCGATGAAAAAGAAAAGTGTATCAATTGATACTGCCATTGCAGTGTAGGTATATCTGCTCCCTCACAGGTACAGGGCGTTGCAGTTCTCGACAGATGTATTTCCTGAACAAGTGTACTTCCGTGCTGTCCAATTGATAAGATAAAGCGATGATGATTGAAAGCGGATAAAGTGGGGCATAACCTTTTAAAGCGGTAGTGTAAGTTGAACTGTGTCAAGACCATTTCTCTTATTACATTAACCTCAGA
>OBXM01001104.1_pt1 | contig 18709 bp, 25 predicted proteins | sample 1538141 | NCBI WGS metagenome assembly OBXM01 (sample SAMEA2580153, study PRJEB22360) | human gut metagenome | biome: human gut; feature: human-associated habitat; material: faeces | place: Denmark | collected 2008/2010 | reverse complement strand
CCCCGTGCCGGTATTCGCCGGCAACATGATTTCCAATTCGATATATAGTCGTGATTGTTCGATAAAATCGGGCAAAATCAATCTATAAAAACCCAAAAATAGCCATAAATTTTTTAAAAGTGGGGGCAAAAATGGGGGCGGTTTCCCGCCCAGTTAATTACTTAATCTATCTACCAGCCAGCCTGTTGCCACAGCTCCCGCGATGTATGACCAGAGATTTCTTTGCCGCTTCGCAAGCTTCAGGTCATGTGTCAACTCATCTATTTTCTTCGTCAATCTGTCTAAAGAGTTCTGCAGCTTCGTTAAGTTCTCTTCTGCTGTCTTTAATGAGATCTCTGCACTCTGCAATTGTTTCTGCGTTTTCATCAATTCTTTCTTGCACTCGATTAGCTGATTCCGTAGCTCGGTCAACTCTTGAGATGCTTCGGTCGAGTTGTTCTCCAGCTGATTTAATTTCATTTCCAGCAGATCTAACCGCATCTGCTGATTGCTTGCTGTAGTCTTGAGCTTCTCGTACTGTGTTCTTTGCATCACCACTGTTTCCGTTGCCGCTGGTGCCGCTGAATATGAGATATACGAGCAGGGCGACAACAGCAACGACAGCAAGACCGCCAATAAAATAATCCCTTTTCTGATTTTCCACATTTATACCTCCAGCATTACTTTTTCAATTTCCGCCCTTATTTCTAAACACTTGAGATAATTCCCCATATGCATTGCTTGTTCTTTTAGAAGTTTAATTTTACAAGTTGGAGTAAAATCAAGTGTTCCTGCTTCATACTTAATAAGCATCCGGTGTAATTTGTCATACCGGATTTTTGTTTGACAGTATTCTGCCTTGAATCTTTCTTTATAATCTGTGCTCTCCATCATTTTTACAGTTTCATTTAATTCCATTTTAGATATCCTCCTTGAACTCTTCATAAGTTTCTTCAAATATATCTCTTCTACATGGGTATATTTCTCCGCGAACGCCTTTGATAATAAAATCGTTTTTTCTTGCTTTTTGAACGCCTTCTAATGTTTCAATTTCTGCCGTTCCATCTGTATTCATCTTTACAATTTGTTTTTTAATTGCATCCTTTAACCATTCATCATGGTTTCCGTCCAATGCGCATGCTTCTACAGGAATTGCTTTTTTTACATACTTCATTTTCATCACTCCTCATCGTTTACACAAACATTTTCCCATTTTATATATGCGTCGAGATATGTTTCCTTTTTATCCCTCCATCACGACATCTGCATCAAACAATTTTCCCTCGATATTTTCTGATTCCGTGTACTGCCAAATATGGGCACCCGGATAATCGCATTTTGAACCAAACTGCGCACACCATATTGCACATCCGCCCAGCTGATCAACATCCAGAATATTCACCAGCCAATCATAACAAGAATACAATCCTACATATTTATAACCTGCGTCGCGCAGTCGATTAATAAAGACATTGCAACAATTTGTCAATTCTTGATTGCTTGGCATGCCATGTCGTTCTTTATAACCATCGCCATCTTCCATGTCGAACCATACACCCATCGGCAGTTTATCCGCAAGTCCGCACTCTTCAAGCGTCTGAATAACAAAATCCGCCTCGATACCTGCCACATCGTCAGATAATGCATAAGAATAATGGTAAATGCCGATTTTCATTCCTGCTTTTAACGCGCCGTTTACATTGTCATAAAATTGGCTGTCAAGATGTCCTTTGCCGTAACCAATGCGGATAATAGCAAACTCAAAGCCTGCCGCTTTTACAGCACCCCAGTCTACTACTCCATTATTTTCCGATACGTCTATCCCCTTCATTGTTTGCCGCTCCTTTCTCTGCTGCATCGGAATCACCGTTCCGATTTTTGTTGACAGAAAATACTGATATAAAAGTAACAGCCCCGACTACTGCCGGAGCTGCATACTCTTTGAAAAATGTAATCAACTGTGCCGTATTAGCTGTTCCTGTTCGATAAAAATCATGAAGCCACGAAAAAAGAACCATAAAAAACAGAATCAAAAGTCCAGCTCCGTAAAGATATACCACTTTCAAAGACGTGTTCGCACGCCTTGAAATACGCGGTACATACCGCGTCCACAGTTCTTTGATTTTCTCAAACATTACATCACCTTTCCTATTAATGCAATTACTACGGAAATGATGGTGGAAATCAAACCAGCTACTTTATAGATATTATCGATCCTATGGTGTGCCGATTTAGCACTCTGCGCGGCTCTTTCGTGCGCCAACTGCAGCTCCTGCATTTTCGGAATCATTTCAACAAGCATATCCAGCTTTGTCTCAATTCTGACGATTCGTTCCAGCGCTTCCGGGCTCATATCCCCCATGCTCATTATTTCATATACCTCTTAATAAAATTAATACCGCAGGAGCCGTTCAGGCTCTCGCAGTAAACTAAACATTATTCATATTTAATCGAAAAATTAATCGGGGTGCCAACGTTCGCTTTTAAGCGCAAGAAGTCTGCAGTCGAGAATCCTCCGGATATAGTCTCCGTCATTTCACGCGTTGCATCGAATGTTACATCTCCTATTTGGGCTTTGATAATCGTTGTAGTGTAGATCCCGGGTTTATTATAAAAAGCACTAATCCCGTCTACTGTAAGAGTAGCCACTGCAAATTCACCGATATTGACTATTTCCACGCGTGAAACTTGATATCCACCACTCGCAGTGTTGATTGTATCGCCGCCCGTTGCAATCAATGTATTTTCGTCGTTTTCAGTAAGCGTCAAGGTTCCTTGAATATCAAGTGTCGGAGAATCTCCTATTTTCGTAGCCGCTGTTGCAGTAATCTGTTCGCCTCCGGAGATTGTGTAGTCATCAACCTCTTTACCCATCACGATCCCGTTGATGACAATATTTCCCGCTTCATATCCCGCCACGGGTACTGCTTTAATGCCCAACGTAGATACTACCATAGTATACGCTTTTTTATCCCCTGTTTCGTCCGGCGTTCTAAGAAATTTCGGTGTAATAACGATGTTCTGATGTTCAAGATTTTTCGGTACATAAACCTTCGGGATTTCTTCCCCTGTTCCTCCTGTCGGAATAGACAGAATGGCAGGTGCCATTTCAGCAGGTTTATATGTTGCGGTTGTACCTAATTTTTCTCTAATTGCATTCGCAATAGCGGCTACACTTTCGACAGATATTCTCCCTTTTGTCATGATTAAAAACTCCTTTCGTCTAAATCTACATACTCTTCTTTCCCGATTTCGGCGCTCCCGTTGATGAGTGCGTCAATGATTTCTTGCCTTGTGATTGTCATACCTCTGCTCCTTTTTTAAAATGATGTGTTATCCACATCGGAAATAGATTGTACGGCTTTTTGTATCGCCGCATATATAGCACCGGACGTCAGCATTTTCTCGCTGTTCTCCGTTGGCGCGCTATCAAAAGCCAATTCATCTTGCTTGGCGTTTAGTTCTGATTTTTGCGCGTATCCTGTAAGTGCTTGATTAAAGTTATTCTCCACCGATGTTATTGCGTTCGTTAATGCGGCAGTAGACACTTTATCATTTAGTGCAGTTTCGTTTACCGGCATATACCCTAATGCCGTTTTTATTTTATCTGCCGTCAGAGAGTAATTCTCAAGCCCCGCCAACTTGTCTTTCTCATCAGTTGTGTAGTCGTTTGTAGATAAGCCCTTTCCGTCTACAGACTGTACGTATTTCTGCTTATTGATGTACTCCTTGACAGTATCAAAAATGGCGTTTACGTCGACAATGCCGGATAGATTACCCTGTACCGCTTGATACAGCACTTCAAAGTTATTGATGATATAGTCTAAAATCCCTCGATTATCGGAAGAAGTGAACACGGTATGCTTGCCGTAAGTTCCTTCTTGAATGATTTTATCGTTTTCGTCTCTAATTTCTCCGTGCTGAAATACTGTTAGTTTCATTTGCCGTCTCCTCCATTTCCACAATTTTCCCGTTAATAAGCACAAGCAGGGAAATATCCGGGTATACTACATCGGACTTCACAACCGATATGCCCGGCTCCTGTTGTACTGCGCCGTCAGAAGAGAACAGGCAAGCACCTTCGCTATCAAATCCGTACCACAATTTATGCCTCCTTTATTTAATACCGATAACCATGTAACCGCATAGCGGGTCGGGATAATCCCCTGATATTTCTTTGGCATGCACTCTTCTTCCGTTCATCGAAAAAGAATAGGTACTCCGCGCATTGCTCATTAGAAATGCCGTCCACACACAGTCCTTTTCTTCATATCCTTCCGGGAGAGGAATTGTAAAATCTCCTCTCCCAGTACCTTTTAGAATCGAAACTGCTCTAACGTTGTAGCCGTTAATTCTTACAGAATTACCATCTATGGTACCCGCTTTAAGCGTTGCTCCGACTATGTTCCCGTCTGGATCAACAGAAAAAGTGTTCGACGCATTTCGTATTGTTGAACCGATTAATGTTGTCCCTGATATAGTCCCCCCGGTAAGATTACCAACGTTAGCCGATACCGCCTCAAGACTATTAACACTAATCTTATTCGCCGTTACCGCGCCTGCTGCTATCTTGTCTGATGTTACGGCATTAGCGGCAATCATACCATTCACTATGACGTTATTATCGATAGTTGTCTTGCCTGTGATGTGCAGATAGCCGCCATCAATTGTTGTCCCTTTCGGTGTTAAGTTAATGCGATTAATGATCTCATTATCTTTTACCCGAAGTTCGATAGCGTTGTTCAGCTGCGTTAAAGCGCTATACGTCTTGTAGCCGTCTTTTTTATTCAAATTAGACACTATCTGATTGACAGATTCCTGACTGACTTTCCCTGCTTCCAGTGCTTTTTTGATTGATTCGTCAACTTTTTTAAGGCTAATTGCCCCGTCTTTCAGCATTGATTCATCAATAACAAGTTTCACCGTGACCATATTCGACGGCGACCGTGCGCCTTCCCCGAACATGTCATAATAGGCGACAGACACTTCATAGACGTTTTCAGGGCAAGAGTAAGAGTAGACACTATTTGTTGTTGTTATTCTCGTGATACTCTTGCCGGCGGGGTCTATGTATACCGCCATCCCTGCACAGTCGGCAGGGATAGGATTAGCGACAACGGAAAATCCGCCGATTGCCGATATTAAATCGGGCTTAGGTGGAGCTAACGGTGCGGGCTTGTTATACGATATTGTTGCAGGTGCAGAATATTTCCCTTCCGTATTGCAGGCGAACAGATATAATGTTCCTCGGCGCTTCGAAAGTGTAACATCAAAAGATAAACCGTCTGTTCTCGCCAACAAGGCGTCGGAATCGCCGCCTGCGTTGCTGTTTGTCCTAAGTTCGTAGAACTGTACGTCAGCATTGGTTACAGGATTCCATGATAAATGTGCCACACTGCCGATAACCATCTTGAAGTTATCTGGAGTATTCGGAATTGTGGATTTCAGCGCGACTAATTTGTCGATTTTTGGTGCATCATCCGGGAGATTAAATACACCCCGTCCATCAGCTGTGGTAATTGCTATTCTGTAGGTGTCGCCGGGTAGAGCCTGCGGAATAATCAGCTGTCCTTTTCCCTGCCCTGCGTACACCCATGCCCCGGCAAAGCCGAGTTCATCGGCGCTTAGCCCGTCTTCAATGACGATCGCCTCGCCTTGTACATGGTTCGTTTTATACCAGACGCGACCGATTAAATCTTTAGATTCCCACGATACAAGAATGTCGTATCTATGAGAACCGTTGGGCAATGTTCGGTATCTTGTGTATGCTTTGATGTTTTTTGGCGTTTCCGCGGGATGCAGCCACGCAGATAAATCTACTCTGGCCGTAGAGTAGCCGGATCGCTTGCCGAGTTCGTTTTCCGAATACACCCGGACAGTGTATTTCTTGGTTCCGTCCGCTCCAAAAGTATAGGAATTCTCGCTGTTTTCAAACCTTCCGCGGCGTACCCAGACATTAGCTCCGTCCTCTCTTGTCTCAAGATATACAGTATTGGCCGTTTTAGGATTAATCCAAGCGCAATGCACAGAGCAGTCTGTGCCGGCTCCGTAACCCGTTTTAACGGTACAAGTAATAGTAAGGTCTGTCGGGCCGTTAACGATATTATCGTATGCCGTTATTTCCGGCACTTTACTCGTATCCGGGCTGTACAGTTCCGGATAATATTCGATCCCGGTAATAGCCCGAGTAGCGTCGTCCATCCCTTTTTCAATAGCTAAAACCTTGAACATCTTAGCTATTTTTCCCGTTTTACCTGCAGCATAAACTGCATCTGCAGAAAAACCGGTAGCGTCTGAAACTGTTACTTTACTTCCGTCAATTGAGATAATTGCCGTCTCAAAGATTTTATCGGTGTCCTGGTCACGGACAAAAATTGAGCTGTAATCAACGTCGATAGGTTGATCCAGCGTTAATTCTTTTCCGTTAACGCTAACAATCCGACCACCAGTGCCCCACGTCGTATTATCGGTTTGTACAAGGATAACATCGCCGATTGTACAAGCGATCGCATCGACAAACGCATCAAACGAAACTGTACGAATTTCATACTTATTCGACCGAAGTTTATACCGTCCGAACGCATAGGCTTGTTTCAATGAGGTACACCCCATCAGTTCAATCTGCACGGGCTGTATATTTCTTTCTGCAGTATCGTAATCATCGCCGTAGACCGTCAACACGTCGCGTTCGTAGTTCTTATCTTTATTCAGAAAAGATATTTCAACTGCGTTTGCCCGCTGATCCCGAGCCTGAAATTCCTCTTTAAAAGAGTCCTTTTTCATGTTGGCGACAGTAAACAGCTGGACAGGTGTTCCTGCGTAGTCATAGACGCAAGAAAACTTTGTACCCATCAATAGAATAGCTCCGCGACCAACGCGGCACGGGTAGTCTTTTGCATCCCACACGGACATAGCGCTGTCGTACAAATAGTTAAATGCCATCCCGGCATTAGCACATGCTGCTGCCCACGCTTTGAAAGCGTAATAATCTATGTTTTCTTTTCGGACGCCGTCGGCCTCATATTCAAATCCGCCCTCGGTATCGTCAATTTTCAGGCAGTGGTGCAGGATATCATAAGTAGCCCATGCCGGATTGTCTGCCGGCCGTTCTTCGTAATGCTTTGTTGCCGGATTCCAGACGTTGACGTTTTTACGCGTAACGAGGCACGTCATAGATGGGTCGTTCCCGGACAGCTGGTCGGTAGCCAATGCCTTTATTCCGATAAGTGCTTTGCCCGGGTACTCGAAGTCGTCATAAATAACTTGAGTAACGCCTTGCCACTGCACTTTATTCGCGTACCGGATAGAAGTGCCCGCTTTTTTTGTACATCTTGCGCGCACTTCGTATCGTGCAGGTTCCAGATCTCGGACAGCATAGACAAGATAAAAAGCTTTATTAGTGTTTTTCTTAATACGGTCAATGTCTATATTCTTCCAGTCGGCATCACCCACTTTTCGATATTGTGCTTCCAGGTCAATCCACGTCTCTGAAGTACCACCGCTATCATTTGAATAGTACAGACCGGCGGGGAATGAAAATGTTAATTCAAGCCCCTGTGCTGTATTTCCGTCTAATTTGTGCGTATGCCAGTTACTGTCATCGTTGAGTTCATAAGCAAGCCCTGTATCAGCATAAGAGTCATTAAAATTCGGAATAATTTTTTGTGTATTCGCACCCAAACGGATATCTACCTGCACATCGGCATAGTTGCTTATCGGATTTCCATTGAGTTCGATGTTAGATATTTCATCAATCGGCCCTTCGGCTACACAGTAGAGTATATTCAGATACTGCTTTTCACCTTCGGACACGACGTGCCGTGCAAGCATAATACCCGAAGTCTTAACAGTGCCGTAAACAATAGGCAGGGGATATCCCTGCCCTGTTAACGTCGTCGGAGCGCCCCATCCGTAAGTATTTGACTGTTCGGTATTACTCAAATCCGCTTTCGGGGTCGGCGTCAGCTTATTAACCAGTGCATTCCCCACCATACCGATTGCAAGAGATAACCCCATGCGCGCCCACATACTCGTCATACCGCCGATAAGACCCGCCCCGACGCCTGCGGACAAAACAGTAATTCCGATGGATAAAATCCACCCTAAGGCTTTACCCTCGATTTTCGGCATGACGACGAGCTCTTCCCCGTCCGCGGGAATATACTCCGCACCGCAGGGGACACCGTTAATTGCGTATACTTTCTCTCCCTCTTCGGAATGATATTTTTTAACCGTTTTCCCGCTGCACGACTCGTAATAATCTTTTCTTTGCCGTCTGTCAAACGGATTATTAACGATAATTACATGGATCATTTATACATTCCTTTCAGCCGCGGTAAAAATTTAGAAAAACGTTCAATACACACACCGCCTTCCGTGGCGTGCAGAAGTTGATTGTCACCAAGATATACTCCCGCATGGTCAATGCCGTGACCCTTAATTGAATATATGCAGATACAGCCGATTTCAGGCTCTTCGAGTTCTTGATATTGATCGTGGCCGTCGGGAGTTCCGTCAGCAGTGAGCAGTTCGCAGTAATCCGGTAAACTCTTGCCGTTCCGGCGGTAATACTCTTGCACCAAATCCCAACATTTCATTTCTGAAAACGGTTTTCCGATTAAATCAGTTATCTCTAACATAAAGGCCTCCCTGCGGCACCGTCGGACACCCGCCAAAACGCTTATTATTACCGCACTTGCGACAGTCTGAAAGTGTTTTATTGCAAGTTGTCTCAGGCCCTTTATATCCACAGCGACGCCCCTTGAATTTAAAAGGGCAAAAATCTTTCAATATGCGAGTTGCTGGGAAGCGTTTCTGTAACGAAAAACTGGTGCCAATATTCAGCGTCGCTGTCTTTTTATCTGCAGATGAACCGATAACGTCGAATACTTCTTCATCTAAAATCTCATCTGGGACATTTGTATTAATAGCTTTAAGTGATACGGTGACACCATCCGCTCCGTCATATTTTTCAAGCAACGCCTGCATAGATCCGGTGATGTTGCTGATATTCAATCTTGCCGACGGCATCTCTGTACTACTTACTTTGATTTTATCGACGCTGAATGCGTAAGCGTAGTACGTGACGCCTTGAAATATAATATTTTCATTATTAGCTACCAAGTGCAGACTTTCATCTCTGCACGTAATATCGCAGAGGAGAAGATCAGCACCGTTAGAAGCCGTTTTATTCTTTTCAACGATTGCGGCTGTAGATAATTCCATTTATGCCTCCTCCAGTGTTATCTGCCCTGAAAACAGTCCCGAATTAACAAGGTCAAATTCAAGATCTCCGGAAAATCGAACGGTAAACGTCTGCCCTGAAAATTTGCACCCTGGTTCCGGCGGATACGTCCATTGGAATTTTAGAGCATTGCCGTAGGTCTGGTTGTTAAAAAATGTATCAAGCAGGGAATAATCGGCCGCAGGCAAAGCTGACCACTGCAAAGTAAAATGCAACGGCTTTTTTGTAAACCTCGGCCGCGTATTAATTGTTTCATTGTCCTGCTCCATTTTATACGTGTGGTCTACCCGCTTATGCTTTAGCGGGTAGATAGGATTTTTGATATTCGGGAATTTCAGCATATTAACCTCCGCGGACGCCTGCTATAACATCCCGCATGTGACCTTCATTTGTGTAAACGGCATCTGTCACTGTCTGCAGAATAATCGTTTGCAGAACGCGTCCATCTGCCTGCTGCGTTGTCTGTTTTTTAGCCTGCATCGGCGTACCGGTATTATTCTGAACAACCACCTGTACATCCGGCGCCTGCCGACCTACATTGACACTCGGGATAATCGTGCCGGATGTACGCGGAACGAATAGCTCCGGTCTGCGTTCTCCGACGATGTATGCCTGCCCGGCAGATACCGGGCCGCCATTAGCGCGAAAACTAAGCTTAGGCGCTACAGACGCAATCATTCGGTCGCCCCAGCTCTGGCTAAAGCTGCCACCGAGAGAAATCCCAGTTCCGGGGCCTCCCCCGCTGCCACCTAAAAACCGGCTTAAAAAACTCGTCACGACCTGTTTTGCCATGAAATTAGCGATTGCTTTTAACATACTTTTCAGCATGTTACTAAAAGAGCTTCCGATGTTTTTAAAATCGAGAGTCAGCACATCGGTAAACATATCTGTAAAACCGTCTGCCATTGAGGATGCAACACTGCTCATGGCGTCCTGCATCTGCTTACCTTTAGACCCGAAATCCTCGACCATTTGCTGAAGCGCATTACCCCACGCCTCACTCCAAGTTTTTGGTTCTTTAGCCAGTTCGTCGTCCCGCTGTTTCGTGATAAGTGCAAGCTGCGCATTATACCAGCGCTCTACCGCAAGTTTAGCTTCAGCGCTATCTTGAGTCAGTGCAACTTCTTTTAGCTTGTTCTCTTTTTCGCGTTTTAGCTTTTCCAGATCAATTTGATACTGTGCTTCCGCCTGTGCCGAAATGCTTTTAGTCATTTTAGCCAAAGCGAGATTTGTATCATTGACAAGATCTGTATTAGCTTCTTTCCACTTTTTGACAAGTTTATCCTTTATAATACGGCCGTATTCTTCAAGTTTTACCTGCAGGGCGTTCGTATTAACTCCTGCGGCTGCGGCTTCTTCGATTTCTTTTTTTACTTTGGCTATTTCACTATTCAGTTTGCCGATTCCTTTTTCATAAGCTGTTCCTGTTTCGTCAAGGATTTTATCGGATAAATCCGAAATGGCATCGGCGATCTTTTTTGTCAGCTCTTCAATTTTCTTTTGCGCTTTGTCTACAGCACCAGCGCCACCGCCTCCTGAACCCCCGACGCTTCCGCCACCACTCACAGAGCCACCACCTTGATTAACAAAATCAGTAGGCCCCGTCTCCACTTTTGAGGTAATATTTCCGTCAATCGTCACGAGATTGGTCAGTGCTTGAAACGTTTTAGAGTTTGTAACTGCGTCTTTTGCGGATTCAATTTCTGCGCCGACCATACTTGCAATCTTTCTAATGGCCGTACCGACGACCCCGAGTTTGTCCAAGCAGGCATTCACGAAATCGACAATAGCGTTATATGCTTGTGACAGCCAGTCACCTACAGTCGCTAAAAATTGATTGGCCATCTGCACAATTCCGCTAAGCAATCCGTTATACAAGGTGTCAAATGCGCCACTTATACTGTTCAACACACTTACGATATAAGATTCCACCGAACCAATAACAGCTGCAATGTCCGCGATAACGCCGCTTACCACGCGCCACACATTAACCGTCACCGTTGCGACAGTGTCTAGCATATCCAAAAATAGTCTGCCATCGCCTTCTAAAAGGGGCTTGAACAGATCGCCAAGAGCGGATGACAAATTGTCAATAACAGGCATGATCGCAGAAATCCATTGCCCGATTGAGTTGAAAAGGTGGCTAATATGATTCGCAAGCCCTTTTGGAACCAAGTCATCAAAAATATGCGACAACCCTTTAGTATTTACGTTTTTAAGAGCTGTATCAAACACATCGCGGACTTTGCCGATCGCATTTTTCATGCTGTTAAAAAGCGGTTCTCCGATTTTACCGAGTATTTGGCTGGCGTTATCGTTAATAGTGCTCAACATACCAGAAAAAGAATTGGACATCTTGTCCATCATGTTCGGGAACCGTTCGTTCATGCCTTCCGTGAGCGCTTTTATAGCCGCGTCGGCACTTATACCTTGATTTCCGATGTCGGACAATTGATCTGCAGCGAGACCTAAATTTTTAGCTAAAATATCTTTGACAGGAATCCCCAGCTGGGACAACTGCATGACATCCTGCCCCATCAGTTTTCCGGTTGTTTTAATCTGCCCCATCACGAAGGCAATCTGCTTCAACCCCTCGGTACCCCTACCGAGACCTGCAGATGCATTTCCCACCGCGGTTAAAGTAGGAATAATGTCCCGAGCTTCAAAACCAAACGCTTTTAACTGCTGTGCTGCTGGAGCGATATCCTCAAATTCAAAGGGCGTATCCGCCGCGAACTTACGCAGCTGGTCCATCATAACCTTAGCGTCTTGCGCAGAGCCGAGCATAGAAGTAAACGCAATACTAGTCTGCTCCATCTTAGCGTTGTAGCCTATAAATTTATCACCTGCGGCACCGAGAGCTGCGCCCAATCCTGCAACTGCTGCAGTTACCCCGGCAAGCGCCAATCCCACAGGGCCTGCTTTTGATAGAATCCCGGTAAGCCCCCCGGACATTCCTTTTCCTACAGAATTGATTTTTTGCGCTATGCTCGAGATCTTAGATTCCGCGCCCGACGTATTCACGTTTATTTTGATATTTTTATCCCGGAGCTTGTTCAGTTCCGTTTTAACTTTACTGATAGACCCCGAAGCATTATCTTTTGCTTCAATGCGCGCTTCAATCGTTTTAGTGCTGCTTGCCAATTTTCCTCACCTCTTCCCGCATGATCATTTCCATCGCATTTATCTTTTTTAAAATCCCCGGAGTTACATCAATCCCGAGTACAATTGCAACCTGAAATAATGCGTTATAATCAATTCCGATAATGTCGCCTAACCCGCTGGTACGAACTTGCCCCGCACAGTAGCTCCAAAGCTCCCACGTTTCCGTGTTTTCTCCTGACAAAAAAGGCCTCCTATGCTCGCAATCGGCACAAGGAGGCTTCTTATTCAGTTTTCTGTACAGCTTTTGACAATTTTCACAGTATTCCCGATGCGGTGACCATTCCCACCGGTAGGCATCCGTTAGTTTTTTACTTCTGCATCCGTTCCGTATGTTTTTTCAAAAGTTTTTGTGGCAATCCGGATCATTTCGCGATAAGAGAGTTCTTCATCATCAGCAAGTTCTGGATAAACATGATCAAAAACCCATTCAAGAGCTTCAATTGTCTTTGTTTTATCCGCCTCGCCAAGCAAAACTAAATCAAGACCCGCTTTACGCAGGTCTTTGACTTGCTTTCTCGTCATTGTCTTTATTTCGACCATCAGTAAGACTCCTTATCATTCTTCAACACAACCTGCACAGTGCTTTTCTGCGCATTGCTTTCGTAAAATGCATTCCACGCAAATTTCACCGAAACACCCGCAGGACCATCGATTGGCGCATCGTGTGGTTCGATCTGCACTTCCGGGAAAATAAATGCCAAGCTGCAGTTTTCCGACATTTTAAAACCGATTTCAAGTGATGTTTTCGCGCCGGTGTCTGCAAGCGACATCATAGAAGTATCCATAAACAATGCTTCAATGTTCCCGCTTGCTTTAAACAGCCCCTCCGGAATATCTCCGCGAATGCCACCCTTGCCGACAACATACTGATCACCATCAAGCCCTGCGTCCAAAGTAAAATCGCCCGTTTTAACGATTTCGCTTTCTGTGCCGCCAATCTTGACATATGTGTGATTTTGAGAAATAGGAAGCTTCGCTATCGATGTAGCCGACGCGTCATATGTAGTGGACGCAATTTCACGCAGAGCGCCCATGATGGCCAGTTCAACAGTCATTTCACTATCCTCGCCGAAGCCCCATTTCAGCGTGTTTACTTTGCAACCGCGATACAAAAAGTACTTACCTGAATCAGGAAATGCTTTCTCTAAAACGAAAGACGGCTGCGTGTCGCCTACTTTATAAGTGTGTGTATTGACGCCTGTGCCTTTCACACTCGTAGGCGCGCCAAGTAACGCTTTCAGCCAGTAGCCGATAGCGCGAAAATCCGCTGGGATGGTCACGTTTCCGTCAACGCTTACGCGCCCCAAACTGGAAATCGTGTTATTACGACTCCCGGTAATCGTATCCGAAGAGATAAGCGTCTGCTTTTTCTCCATTTCATTTTTGTTAATCGGCAGCAGTATTCCTTTTTTCGTTACCGGTGCCTTGTTATAAGCGCTTTCAAAATCTATCGTAGTAGAGGCTTTATAACCTCTCGCTTGTACTGCCATATTCAATCCTCGCTTTCGTATACAGTAACTGTTATTTCATATTGCACGCCGTACAGCGGCCGCAAACCACCGGGATCTCCTGTCTTCCGGCTAACTCGAATATCCATGAGTTGAATAGCATTCGTTACTTTGCCCGACACGGTGCGGATTTTCTGCAGAACGGCATCCACTTCGCTTTCCAGCGCGGCCAGTTTTTCATAACCGACATATAGTTCCGTGCCGTCATAACGAATCCAGCATTCAAGATACAGTGTTATAGTTTCATAATCGACCATATCTGAATCATTATCCGGCTGTTCATTTCCGCGCATAAGCAAGATAATCCCATCAGTATTTTTAATCGCCCGCGGATCGTATGCACCCAGTTTTATTTCCTGCGCCGCTTTCTGTTTTTTCAGTTCAGCCTGCAGGTATTTCAAGATTTCAAGCCAAGCCATACCTACCCCCGGAAGATTTTAACCGCCCGGAAACCGGAAGACTGCGAAGTGCCCGTAAAAGCCTCCGCAGTCTGCAGCCGGTTCTCCAGCATTTTTACTTCATCGGAATATATCTGCACCTTTTTCGCGTAAGCATCGATATCCTTACCGTCGCTATACATACCGCCCGGCAAGCCGAACGATTTATTAACCGCCGTCGCGTGGAAAGCATAAGCAGTAATAAACCGTTTAACTAATACCGTAGCCTGCACTTTTGATTTCTCGACGCCTACTTGCGACGCCAAATAATACAAATAGTCATGTGCATCAGCCAATGTTTCTTCGGTTAGAACCGTCCCCAGTAGTTCGTCTTTTGTTATTAAATCATCGACTGTTAAGAGCATTTTCTACCTCCGATTTAGCTAATTCTGCATAACGGTCAAAAATAGAATCAATCTCACTGTCACACGCGTCCAAAGCATTAAAAACAAAAGGATCTCCGACGAATCCCGGGTGACGAACGCTTTTAGCAAAAGCAAATCTGCCACCTGATGCCCACCGAAGAGCCTTTTTATTTTTAGCGCGAATGGTATGCGCAGGGAATCCGTGGTGCACAAAATACCCATAATTGGCACGCTTTAAATCCAGCGTAATAACCCCAGTCAATCCACCGGCTCTATAATCAGTCATTACAGATTGCTCTAATGCGCCAGTCCTTGATTTAAACCTGTGATTATCCTGCGCGTACTCCGCCACAGTCAAAGTGCTCTCTTTAACCGCCTGCCTTAGCCGCCTCTTGAAGATATCCGCGGTACTCATTCTGCATCAGCTGCTTTTGCTCTTGAAGAACGTGTCCTTTTCGGCTTCTCCTGTGTTTCTTCGGACTGTTCCTCGGCTTCAACGTCGGTTGCATGATCCTCTTCAGAAGCTTCAGGAGTTACCGGCTGTACTTCTGCAGCCTCATCTTCAATAACGGTATATCCGTGCTCCTTAAACCATTCAATTAAATAGGCGTCAGAAGTTTCTCCGACGCCCTTAACGAATGTCACAGAAGCACTTTCACCGTTATAATTCTTATTCGGTGCTATAATCTGTGCCATTTTGTACCTCCTTATTTAATCTTGATATTTCTAAGAACCGCTGCCGCTTTCGTTGCTTTCAGTGCGACTGCGGCCACCATTTCTACCTCGCCCGACTTTACGGCTCCAGATGTCTTGAAATCAGGCAGCCATGTCTGAACGGGTGCTACACCTGCCATGGAAACAGCATGGAAACCGTCAATGCCAAAGCGTACTGCGTAGAGAGACGTTGTACTCTTAGCCGTGTCAATCGGCACAACAGGATCATTAGACCCGGATTTTGCGCCAAGATTGACAATCGGAATGCCGTTATAAGTAAGAACAGGACGCCCGAAATCGTCCTTAGTTTCAGTGTAAGCTACCGCGCGGCGGACAACAGCCTTGAATTTTGTGAAGAGCGCCGCATTCATGAGAAGCGCGGACGGCTCACCGTCCATTAATCCCAGGCACTCATCAAGCGCGTCAAGGAATGTTTTGTAATTGCTGTCGATAGCGGATCCGGAAGACAAGTCAATGGCCGCTGCGGGTTTGTATTCTGTAGAAGACCCGGTCAGCGCTTTTTCAAGCCCGTCAAACGCTTTATTATTTGTCCCCGTGTCGCCATTAATCACGGTATCATTCCAAAGCGCAGATGCCGCTTTGATTTTCTGCTGCATCTGGAAAGTTACCTCATTCTCGACACCGCCCATCTTCGCAATGACGCGGTCTACTTTGTATGAGCCGCCGAAAATCGCCAGATTGACGGATTTCTGTTCTTTTTCGGCTTCCTGTGCAGTGTACTCTTCGTTAACGGCTCGGAAGTCAGCTTTCGGCTGTGTTTTCACGCGGTTATATGAATAAGTCAGCGTAGCTCCGCCGCCTACGGGAGATACTACGTCATCAAAAATAATATGATTCCAAATAAAATTGGATTTTGCGTACTCATCAATGGTCATTTCTTGAAGATCATCCAGTACGTTGAGTTTTGCCTCTGCTAATGTTACCGGCATGTGTTTTTACCTCTCTTTTCTTTAAAAAATTACTTGTTTAATGCTGCCGCAACAGCCGCATGCAGCCCTGCTTGCGGCTGTGCTTGTCTCCCGTTTCCGCCGTTGCCTCCGCCGCTTCCGGGATTCTGCGTGTCTTTTACCGCCCACGCATTATCTTTCAGCCAGCCTGCGGCACCGTCTTCGATAGAGACCTGTTCATTTTTGGCGTTTGTGAATTTGTAAGTACCGTCCTCATCTGCTTTGATAGAACCGACCAAGATTTTTGCAATTTCAGCAGGATTAGCCGCGTTACCTTTTGTAAGAGCTGCCACGGTCTGCTGCATAATGTCAGCCTGTACCCGTTTAGCTTGCTCTTCTTTCCGAGCGTTTTCAGCCGCTTCGTACTTCTTGTTGAGTTCGTCCAACTGTTTCTGCATTTTCTCGGCGGCAGTCTGGTCTCCTGTACCTTTTGCCGTAAGTTCTTCCACCCTTGCGGTAAGTTCGGTAATTTTCGCGTCAGCTTCATTTTTAGATGTGCGGAACTTCGCGGATTCGCCATTTAATCGGGAAATCTCTGCTTTGATGGTAGATACCATCTCCGCGCCATTTTCCAATTTGCTTAACGCTTCATACAATTCTGCCAATGTCATAATAAGTACCTCCTGTGTACTGTAATAATGGGCTCCTGTCCCAACAAAAAAGACCGTTCTTTAACGCCTACGGACGGGCCCCTGTCCCGCGAAAAGGCAATACATACCACCTGATTAAATGATTCCTTTCTTTTCCAGTAATTTAAATATCAACGCCAACATTACACAAAAACACCAAAGTGCTCCTATCCCTAAAACGGGGATAAATGCCATCCACCAAGTCATACCGGGAAATAAGCCTGATACTTTCATAACCAAAAGTACCCCTTGTGTCAACCAAAACATAGAAACCTCCTTTCCGAAATAAAAAAAGCGCTCAACTTCGTGCGAATTTGACTTTTTTGTCATTATCTCTTATACTTTTAATAAAGAAACAAGCGGCTTGAACCTCCGCCCATATTGGCGGGGGATCATCAAGTCGCTTATTTCTTTTTGTATTGCAGCACTTGATAAACATCCTCTTTTTTCAGTAGTATTACATCGATATCAAACTCTGCGCTTCGACATAGTCTTGATTGTATAATTTCTAAAAGTCTGTGCTTATCAATATCGTCATTTTTTAGATATAGAATAATCCCTCCCGGCATTTTTTCAATTTGTTTTAGCCCGTGTCGTATCGCACTATCCGCAGCCTTTTCTGAAGAAATAGTTTTCAAATCCCAGCTTTTACCGTCCCAGATATAATCCGGGCTTTTTTGTGGGTAATTTATGCGTTCATCTACAATTCGAATATTACCGCCTATGGTTCGCTTTAGAATCATTGCCACTTTAACTTCATCACTATGCAAGTTCACTCTACAACCATCATCAATGACGATAGTCCCTTTAGTGTCAACTCCGTTAGCAATATAATCCTTAGTTACATCTGTAATTCCCCCTCTCTTTTCAATTCTGCTTTTCATCTTTTCGCCGTTGTATCCGCGTGCTTTTTCTGTCCAGCTCCGCCCAGCCTTGACATCTTTTTCACCGTATACACCGAGTATTCTTTGACGGTTCGGCAGTGTCTGTTTATCCAGCCATTCTCTGCCGCCCTCTTCTATTCTTGCGTGCGGCGTTTCGCTTTTTAGCAGCTTAGATCCTACCATCACAGGCCGCAAGTGGCACATGCAGTTCGGGTGAACAGGAAGAGTCGGTACCTTATCTTTCGGAAATATCCCAGGTCCCATGCCGTATAAATCGGCCTCCGCGTACATATCGCATATATCGCAAAACGGATGCGCCGTGGACATTTTCCACTTAAATGCTACACAATCCTCATCATTTGCCCATTTTGACATAAAACCATCGTTATACGCTCTTGCCATTTCGGTACGTGCGATACGTCGTGCAAAGTACCGTGTGCGCTCCTGCGTCGCTGTATAGACTGCTTTTTCAATACGTTTTTCATTTCCTGATAGTACAGCATCTTTTACTTGCATGTACGCAGCTTTTAGACCCTGTACATTCAGTTTCTTCAGGTTGCGTTCTACTGCCCGGATCGTTTTATGAAACTCTGCGCCGCCGTAGTCTTTATCTTTTGCAATCTGCGTCAGCTGTTTCAAAAAGTCGGGGATATCTTGTTCCGGCAGTGTGTGTCCGTAACCATAACCGTCAAAAAGTGCAAGTGCCGCTTTTTGTACAGTCTGTCCCTTCTTTACCGCTTCGGCGATAACTGCGGCGGCTTGCTTTGTAACTTCTTTCGCGCCCTGCGTTGTTCTTTTAGACAACGTCAATCCGTC
>OBXM01001100.1_pt1 | contig 18787 bp, 19 predicted proteins | sample 1538141 | NCBI WGS metagenome assembly OBXM01 (sample SAMEA2580153, study PRJEB22360) | human gut metagenome | biome: human gut; feature: human-associated habitat; material: faeces | place: Denmark | collected 2008/2010 | reverse complement strand
CTGTGTTTTTGCGCCCTTTTTCCTTCTGCTTCGGCTATCGCTTTGTTTCAAACTTATTACCATACCTTTCCACCGATCTTTATTGCACAAAACATCAAGAAACGGAGCTGCCACTAACGTAGCTTTGCATAGAGCTTTCTGCATAGAAAAATACGCATGAACATCCTCCCACGGAGCGAATGCTCATGCGCCTGAACTTACGATTTTAATTCGTCCGCTCCAGATAAGTTGTTTTGTCTTGCTAAATGTATAGAACGGGTGGGATGATAGAGCTGATTTTACTATAGGGACAAATTATTTATAAATTCTTGAATACTAGATTCATTTGCTAACGATTTGTTAAAAATCATGTAATGATTCACAGGAGGAATATTGTCGCCTATGATTTTAACCTCCCGAAGCTCACCGGATTTTAGCTGTTCTGCTACCAAGTTAAATGGTAACAACGCAAAAAAATGACTTTCCTTCAGAAGCGGGAGGGCATATGAAGCTACATCAACTGTTATCTGAGGCTGATAAAGCGCAGGAAACAACTTTCTTCTTGTGGGTGTATACAGGAAATTTGTATCAATGATGGGTAACTCCTTCACATCCTGGTAAGCAATCACACTTTGGCATCTCTCATTTTGTGAATCTGTAACCAATACAATGTTATCTTTGCCGATATTTTTGCATATATAGTCAGAATAGTCGATTGGACGGTGAGTAAAAGCGACATCTATTGATGCTTTCAGCAGTTCATTTAGAAGTTGGGGTGTATGTCCAAATCGAACAGTAATTGCGATATGGGGGAATAGCGATGAAAATGAACTTATTCTTTTGCTCAGGTACATATCGTAATAGGCATAGACAGTTCCTATTGCTAAATGAGATGCATATTGGTTCGCTTGGTGTATCTGTTCATGAATCTTCTCTTCCATATTCATGATCTGTTCAGCATATCTTTTCAAAAGATTCCCAGCGTTGGTTAAGGAAATAACTGCGCGGTCGCGATTAAATAGTATTTGACCGACCTCCTTTTCTAACTCATGAATCCTTTTGCTGACAGATGACTGGGTGATAAAAAGTGTTTCAGCGGTACGAGAGAAACTTTTTGTTTCCACTATAATCAGGAATGTTTTTAGCTGTTCAGAAGTCATGCAAACCATCCAATCGCTTTTTGGAATTAAAGTAAGAAATAATATTCTCTGGAACAATTATAGACAATATGCTATCATTGTCAAGAGTAGTTTGCCTTGACTAACCATATTCTCTTAAACAACGGTTAGCGAAAACTAACTGCAATCCAAATATTTACATGAAATGAGATGGTCCCATGTTTATAAAAGGTGCGAAAGAGTGGATCGGTCCCAGTGCCCGAACGTTCCTGCTTATTAAAATATTTATTGAGCAGAAGTTACTGGCACTTGGGTATGATTATTTCTATGGAGGGATTGTATCAAAGCGCTCGATCTATGATGGATACACAAAAATATTAGGAGATCATTTTAAGGATATTTTCGTTGATTTCAAATACAGCGGCACAGATTATATTTTGGCCCCGGAATATACATTTAGGGTATATGAATATTTGTCCCGCAATGATTTTCCGCCAGATTATAAAAAGGTCTTTTATTCTCAAGAGATGATGCGCAATGAAAGTATCGCTGATGTTAAGGACGGAAAGACATTTTCTTTTTGGCAGATTGGATATGAAATCTTTGGAACTGATGATAGCGTCTTATCGGTTGAATCCATTGCCACTCTCTGGCATTGTTTGCACACCTTCCCGTTAGATGGGTTGCGACTGAGGATTTCAGACAAACGCATATTGCAAGCGTTATGCAAGCAATACTCGATTTCAGATACGGAGCTTCATAGAATCCTTTCTCTTTTGGAATCGTGCAACGAGGATGGTAATACCTTCTATAATCTCTACGTCCAAGGCGGCGGGAGTAGGGAGTTTGCTGGAATGTTGGCACACCTCTTGTGTTTGGCAGACAAAAACATGTTCAATTCAAGCGTAATCCAAGATATGTTAAAAGATGACCTTGCATTAGAGGCCGCCAAGAACTTGAATACGATCTATGGCGAGCTGAAAAGCCGTTGCAAGGATTCTGATATTGTCATGGTACCTGCGATGCCAAAAACTTGGAACGCATATACGACAGTTGTATATGACGCAAGGGTGAATGACTATGATAAGGCCATTGCTGGGGGCGGGAATCTATTCATTGATACGACCAATCCAGATTATGTTCACAGCGGAGCAGGAATTGGTGTAACGCGGATCGCAGAATATCTTCTTGCGACAGGGAAAGGCGTAGATGCTTCAAATGCGTCTTGGATGAATACTGAAATTTAGGAGGAAATGTATGGCACATCTTTTGATGGTAGAAGGTTGGGTAAGCGAAAACGGTAATCTAATCCTTCCGTTGCTTAAAGAACTCGGGCACACTTATACTTTTGTGACGCGAAATCCGGGGCACTATAAATTGGATGGACAAGCAGGCCCGCACCCTCTTTTCCAAAATGCGGCGGATATCATTGAAACGGACACGAATGATATACCCGCTCTTATTGAACGTGTCAGGTCTCTTCAATTTGACGGAGTTATTTCTGTCTGCGATTATTACTTTGGAGCGGTATGCGCAATAGCAAGCGCGTTTAATCTCCCTTGCCCTCTTCCGAGAAATCTGAAAAACATCCGCCAGAAACATTTGATGCGTGCATCTTTGGATCGAGCTGGTGTTGCGAATGCAAAATATCGCTTGGCATATACCTGGAGCGAAGTGTTAGACGGAGCGGCTGAACTGGGCTATCCGCTCATTATTAAGCCGGTTGATTTGGGGTCGAGTTCTTTTGTGCGGGTGGTGCATGATGAGGACGCATTACATGACGCATTCAATGCCTTGGAGAATTTTCCCTTAAATTATAGAGGGCAGGAACGAAATCACACCGTATTGTTGGAAGAGTTTTTGCAGGGAGAAGAAATTAGCATTGAATGTGTCGCATACCAGGGAAAGATTACGGCGATTGGACCGACAGATAAATCTCTGATCGGTTATCCTTGCTTCATAGAAGATGGGCATATGTTCCCTGCCAATATAGAGGAAAAACTGCTTTTAGAAGCTACGGATTATATCAAACAGGTATTGGAGACGCTGGAGTTTGACAATGGAATTGCTCATGCGGAAGTCAAGCTGACAGAAACCGGCCCGCGTATTGTTGAAGTAAACCCAAGGACGCCGGGTGGATTTATCACGGAGCTTATTACGCGTGTGACGGGGATCAATCTTTTGAAAGTCTTTGTAGAACTGGCTTTGGGCAAAGCTCCTGACCTCGAAAGGACAGAAACCGGCATCAAAAGTGCGGCCGTAAAATTCCTGACACCTCCTCGCGCGGGGACAATCGCGGAAGTTCACGGGCTGGACAGCTTAAAAAATAGTCCGCATATTGTGCGTTATAGGATCCCGGATTATACCGGGCGCCGTGTTGGTGCACCTGTTGATAATGATTGCTACATGGGCCATGTGATCGCAGTTGACCATGAGGATCATAAAGCAAGTTTATACGCGAAGCAAGCCATCGAACAGATCAAATTGGTATTTGCGGAAGAAGATCAGAAATAGCAAAGACTCCTGTCAATATGCCATAGAAATGGAGATAGTCATGGAACACAAATATAAAACCGTGGGCGAGCTCCGAGAGTCAATTTTGACTGGTGCGATGCAACCGCCTCCTGAAAGCTTTACAGTGTGCGGATCTTCCTACATATACCAGACCTCAAAACTTCCTGGTGCCTCTATTGTTTATGAGAATTATTATCTTTTGATGCGTGTAGAGGCTTATTTTGGGGTCTGCTGTCACTCAGCGGAGCAATTAGAGATGAAGATCGCAGGACAGCTTTCCGGCTTAAATCTTCGGGATGTGATTTCCGACTCCAGGCTTCCAGTTCAAATTGCTGCTATGGACGCTTACCTTGGGAACTTGTTCGATCATAAAGAGATGTGCAGCAAAATGATTGAACTTCCTTATGGAACGACTATGCAACGAGCAGAAATCCGGGATGAGATTGTTGCGTCAACGGCGCGAGTCCGGCCTGGACAAAGGGTTGCGTTGATCGGTGTGGTAAATCCCTTGGTCGCTGCTATTCGGGAGTGTGGCGGAATTTGTCTGCCGTGTGACTTTAATATGGAAAAGACTCAATGGGGAGACCATGTTGAAAAGGACATGGAGAAGGTGCTGCGGGAGGCGGATTCTGTCATTTGCACGGCAATGACGTTGGGGAACGGAACGTTTGATCGTATTTTAGAGTGTGCAAGAGAAAAAGCTGTACCTCTAACAGTATATGCGCAAACGGGAAGTGCTGTTATAGCACAATTTTTAGGCGATGGTGTGACAGGACTGGTAGCAGAGACTTTTCCTCTCTCTCAGTTTAGCCCATACCCTACAACTATTTATCAATATTTGAGAGAGGAGCCGACTAGAGCGAATGAGCCAATTTGACTTCATCCCGGAGACAGATAATCTACTACATACAAACCCTGCTTTATATGAAGCCTTCTATTCGGGAACGGAAACCAGTATGGCCTATTTTTTGCGTGCTCTTCTTGATCATTTCAAACCCGGACCGAAGGTTTTGGATGTCGGCTGCGGCTTGGGGCGCGAGGCGGCCTATCTGTGCCGCTATGGGTATCAGGTCGATGGTCTTGATAATTCAAAAGAAATGTTGGAGTGGGCTAGCAGCCGCTATGTTGCCCCTCGTTTCATCTATGGTGATCTCCGCACCTATGTCAGCGAGATAGAATATGATGCGCTCTACTGTGTTGGGAGTTCATTTATGTATAATTTTACAAATGAATCCGCCATCCGGTGCTTGAAATGCTTCCGTAAAAATTTAAGAAAAGGCGGCCTGCTATATCTTGATATGCGCAATGCGGCAATTTTTCTGACAGATAAGGGGCAGCAGAGGTTGAGAGAAGAAGGGGTAGATGAGACTGTTTACCAAGGGCAGAAAGCTACAGTTCGGATTCGGCTCAGCATTGATTTAGAGAAGCAACTTCTCAATCGCGATTATTATTGGAACATCGCTGGCGCAGAACCGATTCACGAGCGGTTGCAGCATCGCCTTTTCTTTCCGCAGGAGTTAGCTCTTTTCCTGTCTATATGCGGATTCCATGTACTTCAAATTTTTGATAGGCCGGATGCTCACAACGGCCATTATCAAGATGGGGAACCTTTGACTTTTTCAAATGAATTAACAGGAAGCCGTTTCCAAATAATTGCTGAAGCGAAATAAACCGTATAGATGGAGGATGATTTTATGGCACATTTATTGATGATTGATAGCTGGGTGGGAGGAAATGGCGTAATTTTGCCTCGCTTGCTCAAAGAACTGGGGCACACCTACACCTTTGTCACACGGAATAGAGCGCATTATCACAGCGATTTCCGTGTTGAAGAGCACGCTGTAATCAAATATGCAGATACAATTCTGGAGGCAGATACCAATGACACCGATGCGGTCTTGGCGGCACTTCCGCATAAAAATTATGACGGGGTTATTACGACCTGCGATTATTATATCAAAACTGTCTCCGAAGTTGCGGAGCGGCTGCAACTTTCCTGCCCGTTCCCTAAAACGGTCGAAACTGTCCGGCATAAGCAAAAAATGAGGCAGGCATTGGACCGGGCGGGGCTCCCTAACGCCCAATACCGTCTGGCATATAACTGGGGTGAAGTGGTGGCTGCTGCGAAGGACCTCGGCTATCCCTTGGTGTTAAAACCTGTTGACCTTGCATCGAGTGCGTTTGTCCGGCTGATCAGAAATGAGGAAGACCTGCAGGACGCATTCAAGGATCTTGAGGCGTTCCCCAGAAATTTCAGAGACCAGGAGCGTGACTGCACCTATCTTCTTGAAGAGTATATGGTAGGCAATGAGGTAAGCGTGGAAGCTGTGAGTTTTGCTGGAGAAACGAAGATTATCGGCATCACACAAAAGTCCCTGATGGGTGATCCCTACTTTGTTGAGAATGGGCATATGTTCCAGGCAGACTTACCGGAAGACATCCGCGCAGAGGTTTGCAAGTATGTTGAGAACGCACTCCAAGCGGTCGGATATAATCATGGGGTCAGTCATACAGAGGTAAAGCTTACGGAAGCAGGTCCGCGCATCGTGGAAATTAATCCACGCACTGCTGGCGGATATATTGCCGAGATCATCGAGATGGTATGCGGCGTAAATATTTTGAAGGCGTTTGTAGACCTGTCAATCAATGAGAAACCGGCCGTGGAGAAAATTCAGACGGGCATCACCAGTGCATGCGTGATGTTCTTAACGCCCACGCATGGAGGAAAAATCCTTCGCGCTGAAGGTACTGAGACGCTGAAAAATGACCCTCATATTGTTATGTATGAAATCGAAGAGTGTAAAGATCGGGTTGTAGGGCCTCCGATTGATAATGCGGGTCGTTTGGGGCACATCATTACTAAGGACGAAACGGGATATCGTGCAATGGAGTACGCAAGGGATGCCCTGAGCCGTGTTAGGTTGATTTTTGAATAAATTGTATTCGCAAGAAAAATCCTGGCAATTCCAGAGAGGACTGAATATAATATATGAACATTTTACAGACGATTGGACACACTCCATTGGTGCAGTTAACCAATAGTACCGCAGTTGATGAGGGCCGGGTTTTCTTAAAATATGAGCGGAATAATCCGGGCGGCAGCATCAAGGACCGTCCAGCGTTGTATATTATCGAGCAAGCAGAAAAATTAGGATTGCTCAAGCCGGGCGGAACAATTATTGAGTCCTCCAGCGGAAATTTTGGGATTTCTCTTGCGATGATTGGAGCGGTAAAAGGATACCATGTCATTATTCTGGTAGACCCAAAGACCACGAGTACAAATCTGGCGTTGTTGAAAAGTTTTGGAGCGGAAGTCATTGTTGTTACACAACAAGATGATAGTGGGAGCTATCATAAAACTCGTATCTCTCTAGCCAATCAAATGGCTAGAGAGATCAAGAACTCTTTTCGTCCTGACCAGTGCTTTAATGTATTGAACCGTCAAGCTCATTATAAAAATACTGCCCAGGAAATTCTTGATGACTGCAATAACGAAATTGATATGATTATAACCGCAGTCAGCACTGGTGGACAGCTTGGCGGGATATCCAAGTACATAAAAGAGCATATGCCGAGCGTGAAGATCGTTGGTGTCGATGCTGAAGGCTCTGCGATTTTTGGAGGGGAAGCCCATGCCTATCGGATTCCGGGTGTTGGGCTAGGCTGGACACCATCTAACCTTGATCTCAGTCTTGTGGATTGTGCGTACAAAGTAGATGATGAGCTTGCGTTTATTACCGCACGCGCGCTGGCCCGCCATGAAGGGATTTTGACCGGACCGTCGAGTGGAGCCTGTGTAGCCGTTGCCTTAAAGTATGCTCAGACCATGGGTGCAGACGCCAGAATTGTTTGTATCGGAGCAGATGGCGGAGAACGATACATACACACTCTCTTTAACGACGACTGGATGCAAGAGCAAAACTTTCGTTTCAACATGGACATCTGCGAGATTAAGAAGATGGCGTTAGGGTTGCGGCCGTGGAGTGATAACCCTATTTCCTGTGCTAATTATCGCACAGACCTGTTGGATGCTCTAGACGTTCCAGCTTCAACTCGCATGTTTAATAATGCCAATTGGATAGCAGAAGGGGCAGTTGTCAGCCACGTATAACTTCTGATGCAATCCTTATCTATAATTTAGATATCTATTTGCAGGAGGCTTTCATGAATTTACGTATTAAGTCCATGCGTTGCTTGCGGTGCGGCAAAAAGCTCCCTATCGGGGACTATCTATTCGGTTGTCCACATTGTTTAGAGCGTGGAGAACGCTCCAGCGTTACTTTTACATACGAAGGAGAGGCGCATATTAGGACTGATGCGCATGGATTGCATCGGTATGTGGAATATCTTCCCTATGAGATATTCCCCTCTATTGGAGAGGGAGAAACACCACTTGTTGAGTTAAAACGTATGGCTCAGGACTTGGGGTGTGCTGACATACATTGTAAAAATGAATTTCAAAACCCAAGCGGTTCGCATAAAGACCGTATGAATCCATTTGTCATTGCCAGAGCAATGGACACGAAAAAAGCAACAATATCATGTGCGTCAAGCGGGAATGAGGCTGCATCGTTGGCGCTATATGCAGCAGCGGCCGGAGTGGAGTGCTGTAATGTATCGAGCGAGGATATTACACCGATATGGCTGGCACCGTCACTTGCCTCAAAAGCAAGAGTGGTTCTGACAAAGACGCCAGAAGACCGGTTGGCGTATCTGCAAGAGAAAATTGATCGTGAGGATTGGTATTGCGTGACGAATCAACTCATTCCGCCGGTCGGTAGTTCTTGCTTCGGTATCCAAGGATATAAAACTATAGCATATGAGCTGTTCGAGCAAATGGGAAAGTCTTTAGCTGATTATATCTTTGTGCCTACCTGTCGCGGAGACCTTCTCTATGGTATTTTTGAAGGGTTTCAAGACTTAGTCGCTCAAGGGCTGATTTCATATATTCCACATCTTGTCGCAGTGGAACCTTTTGCCCGCTTAGAGCATGTTTTAGACGGCGCAGATTATAAGGACATTTTCACCGGATCGTCAGAATTAACACCATCAATCGGAGGCGGGACCGTTACATATCAATCGTTATTGGCGCTGCAGGAAAGTAAAGGATTTGCGATCAGCGTCCCTCAAGAAGATGTTGTGGATAACATTGTTTCAATGGCACGGTACGGACTGTATTTGGAAGCATCCTCCGCTATTTTGTACGGTGCGCTCAAAAAAGCAATTTTGGAAAGATGGGTCCCCTCGGACTCCAGAATTGTTTTCATTGCAACATCGCATGGATTCAAAAATGATCCGGATTATTTTGAGAGGGCGGATTTTATCAGTCTGATAAGCCGCAAGAAATAATAAACCGGCATAATTCCGAAAGAGATCTTCATTTTCTATGCGAGTAGTAGATATCTATGAAATTAAGATGAATTAGGTGCTTTTATGGAATATGCCCAGAAGGGACTTGATCTAACCGAAGGCTCAATTTGGCGTAAAATTGTCATTTTTGCGTTGCCAATATTGGTCGGAAGTTTATTGCAACAACTATACACAACAGTCGATGCCATCATTATAGGACAGTTCGCAGGAAAGAATGCGTTGGCAGCTATTGATGCAGTTTACAATCTCATAAAGCTGCCGGTCAACTTCTTCACTGGTGTATCGTCAGGGGCAACAATTATCATATCTCAATATTATGGAGCAAAGGAGCGAGAGCGGGTATCTAATGCAAGTCATACGGCACTCTTATTTGCTTTCTCCGGCGGCTTGTTGCTCTCAATACTTGGGATTCTTTTCGCTCCCTTCTGTTTGGAGCTTTTACAGGTTCCTGATGATATTTATCAGGATGCTCTTTCCTACGTCCGAATATACTTTGGCGGCATGGCTGCTTCCATGACATACAACATCGGTGCAGGGATCTTCCGTGCTGTTGGCAATTCAAAGACACCTTTCTATTTTTTGATTGCCGCAAACATTACAAACGTTGTATTGGATGTCCTGTTTATTGCTGTTTTTCGCTGGGGGGTTGCTGGGGCCGCGCTGACAACCGTACTATCTCAAATCTTGAGCGCCTTTTTGGTCACTATGGCTTTAGTGAAGACAGACCTGCCCTGCAAAATTCATCTAACTAAACTCCGCTTCCATAAAGCGTATTTAGTGGAGATTATCAGGTTGGGGTTGCCCGTTGGGATTCAAACGACGCTGTATCCGCTAGCGAATATGATGATCCAGTCCAATATCAATGTGTTTGGGACAAACAGCATTGCAGCCTGGGCAGTGTGTGGGAAGCTGGATTTCCTTATATGGCTTATTACCGATTCCTTGTGCACTACGATTTCAACTTTCGTTGCTCAAAATTATGGGGCGCGAAAATATGAACGCGCAAAAGAAGGAGTCCGGATTGGAACTATTTTGTCAATTATTCTTGTTGCGGCTATCGGGGTAATTCTTTACTTCTGGAATGTACCACTGGGATACCTGTTTGTAGACGACAGCGAAGTTATTGCGATTAGCGCACGAATCATGAGCATTCTCGCTCCGCTATATGTTATCTATGTTTTTGGCGGAGTTCTCCCGGGAGCAATACGCGGGACGGGAGAAACGGTCAAACCAATGATATTAACCTTGGTAGGATCCTGTGTATCTCGAATTTTATGGATTGTCATTGTCGTGCCGCTTCATCCGACGCTTATGACGGTGTTGATCTGCTATCCAGTATCTTGGGGTGTCACATCAATTATCTATTTGGCCTTTTACCATCGTTACATGAAAAATTTGACATCTAAAACAAGATGACTCTGCATTAGCGTAACGGATCTGCTTGGCGATCGATTTGGAGGGATGAAATATAAATAGACGGATATTGGCGAAGATACTTCAATTTATCTTGACTTTTTTAGGCATTACATTTCTTTCATTCCTTCTAATTCATCTTTCACCCAGTGACCCAGCTGAAATCATTTTGAGTAGATCAGGGGGATTTTTCTCCGAAGAGCAACTATTTCAAAAAAGAGAAGAGTTGGGATTAAACGACCCTTTGCTGGTGCAATACATAAATTGGTTAAACGACATTCTACATGGGGACCTTGGAACTTCCATGCACAATCGGCAGCCTGTCGCGGATGAGCTAGCACGAGCTTTACCTAATACGCTCTCACTGTCAATCGTTACATTGCTGTTTTCCTTTTTGGTTTCGATCCTGCTGGGGGTATGCAGTGCCATGACGCAAGGAAGTATTTTTGATCGCATAGTTATGATGCTGGCAAATTTTCTCGCCTCCATGCCAGGATATTTTGCCTCTCTCCTTCTACTCTATGTTTTTTCTCTAAAGCTCAATCTTTTTCCCGTCCTTTTAGATGATGCAGCCTGGCCCTCAATTATTTTGCCAACGTTGGCTCTGTCTGTTGGGTTGATCGCTCCATATACTCGTCAGATACGAGCCGTGATATCTCAGGAGTCCAAGAAGCTGTATGTTCTGGGGGCTAGCTCAAGAGGTGTTTCAAAAATACGTATTTATGTTATCCACATCCTAAGAAATTGCATTACTACACTTCTAACTATGGCGGGGGTCTCTTTGGGAACCCTGCTTGGCGGCTCAATTATTGTGGAAACAATTTTTGGTTGGCCTGGTTTGGGAAGTTTGGCGATGGATGCGATTACCCACCGCGATTACACAATGCTACAGGGATATATTGTTGTAGTGGCAACTGCTTATTTTGTCATCAACTATGTTGTTGATGCGCTTTGTCCTGTATTAGATCCCCGCCAAAAAATAGCGGAGGAAAGCTATGGTTGAACAGAAGAAGATAGATAGGCTTTTTTTGACTAGAACAATCATCATTATCTTGCTCCTGTGCGTTGCCCTTTTGGGGCGCTATTTTGCGCCACACGATCCATACCTAACCTCACTCTCGTCAGCACTCCAACCGCCATCTTGGGAATATCCCTTTGGAACAGACCATTTAGGCCGTTGTATTCTTTCGCGAGTCCTCTATGGTGCGCCTATTTCCATCTTTTCGGCTATAGCAGTCGTATTCGCCTCTACCATCCTAGGAACGTTTCTGGGCGCAATATCTGGCTATTTAGGTGGTGTCGCGGAAAAATTTATTTCACAAATTGTTATTACGTTTCAAGCATTTCCATCATTCCTCCTAGCTGTTTCGGTTGCTGGGGTGCTGGGCTCTGGGATAAGGAACGGTATCTTGGCGCTCATACTTGTTTCATGGACGAGTTACGCCAGATTCAGTAAAAGTCTTGTTAATCGTGTTAAACACGAGAATTATCTCCACGTAGCTCGTCTGCACGGTGCGAAGACCCACCATATTGTTGTTAAATATATTTTCCCGAACATTATATCTCCCATCATCGTGACAAGTGTTCAGGAGATCGGGACCATTATTTTAAGTATGTCCGCACTATCTTTCTTGGGGTTAGGGGCGGCCGCACCTATGCCGGAGCTAGGCTCCATGATGAGCGAAGCGAGGAAAAATTTGCAGTTAGCACCATGGTATCTTATTTTCCCTGGGCTTATCCTTTTGATTTCAGTCATTTGCTTTAATTCATTTGGAGATGCTTTGAGGAAAAAAACAGAGCTATAACTCATGGGAATTCCACTTAGTTCCATCCATAAAAGGAATGTCTCATGTTATAGGAATTTAATTCAAACAAAAAGGAGTCAATCGTATGAAAAAGATCCTGCTGGCACTGACATTAGTGTTTGCTCTAGCTTTATCAGCTTGCAGTAGCGGAACTCAGGGAAGTCAATCCACCGATGATGGAGGAGAGCCTTCTGCTCCCGTAGAGAATGAAACGAAAGAGCTGGTGTTTGGCTCTTTGAGTTCTTTTTACAACTCCAGCTGGGATCCGGCTGTTGGATGGGATGGCTGGGCCATTGAGTCTATCGGTGTGGGAGAAACCCTCTTCCGTCTGGATGAGAACTATCAGGCTACGCCTTGGTTGGCTGAGTCCGCCACTCAGCAGGATTCGACAACCTGGGTTGTAACTTTACGTGACGATGTAAAGTTTCATAACGGAACGGATATGACTGCGGAAGCGGTGAAAAAGTGCTTTGAACGCACGATGTCTGCCAGTGATCGTTGGTCCGAAGTGATTCCGTTCGCCTCTTTGGATGCTGAAGGCCAGACGCTTACTATTCATCTGGAACGGCCGGCTCCCAACCTCATGAACGATTTGTGTGATCCACTATGGCTGGTTTATGATGCCGATGGTTCGGAAGATTACGCGAGCGAGACATTTTATACTGGGCCCTATATCCCGGTCTCCTTCTCACCGAACGACGAGATCGTTGTGACGAAAAACGAAGACTACTGGGGAGATGAACCGCAGCTGGATCGGGCAGTTCTCGAAACAATTTCTGATGTAGATACTCTGACGATGGCTTTCCAGAATGGGGAAGTGGATATCGTGGTTCCCATCCCCGATGAAAGTGTTCCTCTCTTTGAGTCTGAGCCAAATGTGGTGATTGACAGCAGAACATCCGCCCGCGTTCAGATGTTCCGCTTTAATATGGACTCTCCGCTGATGCAGGATGTCAATTTGAGAAATGCGATTTCCTATTGCATAGATCGTGAGGGGTACAGCGATACGATTGCACACGGCACTGTCAAGCCCTCCTATGGTGTTTTCCCTGCTTCTCTCTCTTTCGGCGGGACAGAGGGATTGAATCTAACGGTGGACCGGTTTGATGTTGAGGCCGCAAAGAAGTTGCTTGAGGATGCAGGATATCAAGATACAGATGGCGACGGAGTAATCGAGAAAGACGGACAGCCTGTGGAGATCAAAATGATTGCCATGAGCAGCCAGACCGGACAGGTCCAGCTATGCGAGGTACTGCAGAATCAGCTCTCCCAGATCGGGATTAAGGTAAACCTCGAAGTTCTAGAAAATATCAGCGACGCACGCTCCAGTGGCCAGTTCGATATTTCCTGCGAGTCTTATAGTATGGCAGGAACCGGAACAGCGCAGAGTTTTATTTCCCAGATGTTCACCACAGATGGGTCCAGCAATTTTGGACACTATTCTAATGCGGAGGTGGATGCGCTGGTAGAGGAGCTGGCAAGCTTGGAAGAGGCCACTGGCCAGGATGACATTATCAAACAGATCAACCAGCATATTGTTGACGATTGCGCCTATATTTTCTTCGCGCACAAGAAATTTGCCGGCATGTATAACTCCGATACAGTCGGGTATTACTGGTCTCAGCCGTCCGAGTATTACATTTTGGACAGTAGCACCGCCGCTAAGTAAGCATGGCGTCTGTATTGAGTGTCCGCGGACTATCAGTAAGTTATGGCGATTGTAAGGCGATTAACTCCCTCAATTTTGACATTGAGGCTGGTCATCTTGTTATGCTGGTAGGCGAGAGCGGCAGCGGGAAATCGACGTTGATCCGAAGTGTTTTGGGACTGCTTGGGAACGACGGAGATATTGTTCAGGGGGAAATACTGTTCGATGGTACGCAGCTTCCTATTAAAAACGAGAAAGAAATGCGTGTGATCCGTGGGAAACACATTTCAATTATACTGCAGAATCCAGACCGTTTTCTCGACCCGCTGCTTTCCATCGAGACTCAATACCATGAGGCATTGTCAGTTCATTCTCCCACTCACAGAAAAGAATCCAGGCTGAGAGCTATGGAGCTGTTTCAGCAACTGGGCTTTTCATCTCCACAGGACGTACTGAGAAAACGTCCTTTTGAACTGAGTGGCGGCATGGGTCAACGTGCAGCCATCGCCATTGCAATGGCAAACACGCCTCGTCTTCTGCTGGCTGATGAACCGACCAGCGCCTTGGATGTTGCATCTCAAAAAAATGTGATGGAACTCTTGAAAAGCATCCAAAAAAAGAGAGGAACGACGATTTTGTTGGTGACACATAATATGTCCATCGTGTCCCGATACGCGGATGAAGTCGGAATCATGTACCATGGACATTTAGTAGAATGGGGGGATTGTAAAGAGGTCCTAAATGACCCGAGACATGCTTACACGCAGATGCTGTTGGACGCCGTGCCGCATTTGGACGGTAGGCTTCCCGATGTGCGGCATCCTATGCGTGAAGTCCTGTCCATTGGCAGTGAGATGCAATATATAAGTGAACGCCACTGTTATTTAGGATAGTTTAGGAGGATTTGGATGGATGCCATACTTCAGGTAAAAGGTTTAAGCAAGGACTTTCGTGGCGGTGGTGGGCATTCCGTCCCGGCTGTAAAAGATGTGAGTTTTGAAATCATGCAGGGCGAGTGCTTTGGATTGGTTGGAGAGAGTGGCAGCGGAAAAACAACGGTCGCCAAAATGATTGGTGGTTTGCTGGCTCCAACTACCGGAGATGTTATATTTCTTGGCACTGGATTGCACTGTAAATATCAGCAAGGGATTACGCAGCGTGAAGGGATGCAGATGATCTTTCAAGATCCTTACTCTTCATTCAGTCCTAAAATGACAATGCTCCAAGCACTGAGGGAATCGCTTATTTACCGCCATGGTTACAGCAGTTCCACATCTTACGACATGATTGTGAAGGCTTTGGAAGATGTGGGGCTGTGTGAGGATTATGTATATAAAAGGTGTAACGAGTTGAGTGGAGGTGAGTGCCAGAGGGCAGCGATAGCTCAAGCATTGTTGGGTAATCCTAAGATGCTGATATGCGATGAAATTACCAGTGCGTTGGATGTTTCGGTTCAGGCTCAGATCATCGCTTTGCTCATGCGGCTGAGAGCTGAGAACAACCTGACTATGTTGTTTATTTCGCATGATATAGCACTGGTGAGTTGTATCTGCAATCGTATAGCAATCATGAAGAGAGGTGGGCTGGTGGAGGTTGGATATACAAAATCTATTATCTCAGCCCCTCAAAACGCCTATACGAAAACCCTGTTGCAATTTTATCAGGATGGGGCAGGAGAGTAGGCATACGCCCCAGACATTAACCTAACCAGCAAACAATGAAAAGATGAATATGCGGGGGGTGTCCGTGTGGGCCTTCATAGCGCCAAAGAGGATTATCTAAAAGCAATACTAATTCTGGAAAAGAAAAAAGGAATGGTTCGCTCAGTAGATATAGCAGGGTATATGGGGGTGTCCAAGCCCAGCGTATCTCATGCGGTGTCGAATCTAAAAAGTGCAGGGCTTCTCACCAAAGATGAAAATTTTTATCTCCATCTGACAGAAGAAGGGAGAGAAATTGCGGAGCAAACCTATGAAAAGCACTGCTTCTTTACCGAACTTTTAGTCCGGGCCGGAGTTGATTTGATGGATGCGAAATATGATGCCTGCAGAATGGAGCACACGATTAGCGAAACCAGGTTCCAACTTCTTAAAGAAGCGGCAGAAAAACAAGAAACTTAAACCTAAAGGTGGGGACCATGATTGGTTCCCACCTTTTATGTTTGCTCTGATATAACAATGGCCGGAGCGCTCGCCGGTCACAGCACCTTTTTGTGTTAGCACGTAAGACCTGCCTTCCTGCATAATACGATCCTCACATGGAAAAGCACCCCATACCATTTCGTCGGACGGCACGGGACGCTTTTTCATATTGCGGATATGATACCGACCACACTGGAATCAATCAGACTGATTGGCCTTTAATTGCACAATCCGCATTGGATCAACAAAGTGCGTGGCGTACCACCGCTCAACACCAGGATCTCCGCTCTTGCTGAAGCGGAGCGGGACCACTGACCTGCGGCTCTGACCGGCTTTCTTTTTTGTGCCCCATTGCTTGTAGCGGGTAAAAGACGGCTTCAGACCGGTTTTCTGGGCATATACACGCATTTGATGCAGGATAAACGATAACTTGCGAAGATTGACGTTGCAGACGGCCTCCAGGTAGGGGACGCGCCCGAAACGCCAGTTCTCATAGTCCTGTTTGGACAATACCCCTATGTCCATCAACACGTCTACCGGGGTCGCATAACCCCGGCTCCGGCGCTGGCGGTAAACAGCGGCGTGTACCTTCCCGATGATTTCTTTGCCCGTCATACGTAGTCCTCCACGCGAAATTTTGCTCAATCGTGGTTTGATTATATTGTATATTACGGATATGGGAAAAAGCAAGCCAAATTTATCTGAGTCAGTGCGAGAGGGTAACTCCCCCCATCAGGCAGCCCTCTTGACAAAACTGGCCTTCTTCTTTACATTGCATTATAGTTCTAAATAGAACAATAATGCACCTGCTATTTATATTGCGGAGACGGAGGGTAAGAATGGAATTCTGGGATCATCTTTTTCTGTTCAAGCGGCTTTATGATCAGGCGATGGAGCCCATTGCTCAGCGATGGGACCTCACCCGGATGGAACTGGACATATCCTACTCTTCCTGGCCAATGCGCCGGCCTATGATACTGCCGCCGACATTGTGGAGCGGCGGCGGCTTACCAAATCCCATGTGTCTGTTTCCATTCACTCCCTGGTCCGCCGGGGGGTGGCTGGAGCGAAGCTACCTCCCCGGAAATCGGAAACGCGCCCACCTCCGCCTCCTGCCTGCCTCCGCGCCAGCCGTAGCCGACGGGCAGGCCGCTCAGGCTGCGCTGCGTGCGCAGCTTTCCCAGGGGATGACCGCAGCGGAGCGGGCTGCCCTGGAATCCGCCGTCACCCGCATCGGTGAAAATCTGCGCCTTGCGCTCAAAGGAGATGCCTAAGCAACGCTCTACACCTTTTTTATCTGTTTCGTGGCCGGGATCGGCGCCGGCCTGGGGACCGGCTTTGCAGGCATGAGCACCGCAACCGTCATTTCCCCATGCTCATCACGTTCCTGGATCTGTCCGCTTATCAGACGGTGGGGATCGCCTTGGCCAGCGACGTGCTCGCCAGCACGGTCAGCGCTTATATCTATCACAAAAACAAAAACCTGGACATTAAAAACGGCCTTGTGATGATGGCCGTAGTTCTCCTGTTCACCCTAGTGGGAAGATAGGGCGCCAGTCTTCTCCCCAACGCGACCATGGGCGGCTTCTCCGTATTTATGACCCTCCTCCTGGGCATCAAGTTCCTCGTCCGCCTGTGATGACCGCCAAGGAGTCTATGGATGCGCTCAGTCCCCGGAAGCGGTTTTTCCAGTCTGTGGTCTACGGCGTGATCGTCGGCTTTATCTGCGGCTTCGTGGGTGCGGGCGGCGGCATGATGATGCTCCTCCTACTGACCAACGTTTTGGGCTATGGGCTCAAGACCGCCGTGGGCACCAGCGTATTCATTATGACCTTCACCGCGCTCACCGTCGCGGCGAGCCACTTTGCCATTGGCGGTGCGCCGGATCTCTGGTACCTGATATTCTGTATGCTTTCCACTCTCCTTTGGGCGCGGGTAGCGGCCAAATTTGCCAACAAGGCCAGCCCGGCCGTCCTCAACCGGGCGACCGGCGCTATCCTTATGCTTCTCGGTATCGTTATGCTGGCCGTCAACTATCTGTGATACTTCCTTTTCTGCTTGGACACCATTGTGATCTACATTGTGATCTATAAAAAGTGCCGTACAATCTCGTTCATTCTGCACCCTACAGTGCTTTTTAATGCTTAATCGCTTTCGCTACCATATGTTCCCCCAAAAAGCATGTTATCACATTTTGATAAAATTCGATTGACAAAGGATCTTTGATTCATTATTATAAACATATCTTCTGATTATGAAAGGATGTACCTCTTATGGCCGCTCGTACTGTAGAAGAACGCATTGCAATTATTGATGAAAAGATTTCCAAAAAGAAAGCTGAAATTGAGGCTTTGGAGGCCCAAAAGCAAAAGCTCCTCCATCCTGTCACTATGAAAACTGTGATGGAGAAAGCAAAAGCCTCGGGGCTTTCTCCAGAGGAGATTGCTGAAAAACTCGGCCTTGAAATGTGATCCAGAAATATTGAACGGCTGACGCATCCGCTGCGTCAGCCGTTTATCAATATGCAGTCTCCGGATGTGCGTCTGTAATGACACCAAGCCAGTGAGAAAATGTAGTTCGTGGAAATATCACTTTGTAAATGCAATACTGTTCTGAATCACACACAGAGGTCAAATTGTCCTCTATGTAACCAGCTGTCTGGAAGAAGCCGGTGTAATCCTCGTCCGTACAGCCTTTGATGAAGATGTGGCAGAAACGCTCATCATCCTTATCCACAATATAAAGGCAATACCGCACAGAAAAGATGCGGAATAAAGGCAAGTGTGGTAAAATATAGGC
>OBXM01001099.1_pt1 | contig 18790 bp, 13 predicted proteins | sample 1538141 | NCBI WGS metagenome assembly OBXM01 (sample SAMEA2580153, study PRJEB22360) | human gut metagenome | biome: human gut; feature: human-associated habitat; material: faeces | place: Denmark | collected 2008/2010 | reverse complement strand
AGAAAGCACAGACACCGGAGAAAGTATGGACTCGGGAGAAAGCACAGACACCGGGGAAAGCACAGCTTCAGGAGAAAGCACAGACACCGGGGAAAGTATAGCTTCAGGAGAAAGCACAGACACCGGGGAAAGTATAGCTTCGAAAGAAAACGCAGGAACGGAAGAAGATGCGGCAGAGGAAGAACAACCGACAGAGGAAGAACAACCGACAGAGGAAGAAACGCTCCCCCCTGTAAAAAGCACGCAGGAGACTTCCATTCATGTGACATGGGAAAACAACACAGAGGACAGCTTTGACTCTTCCGCATTGGGAAATCATTATGTTTATATTCCGGTTATTCCGGAAGAATACAGGCTGGCGGATGGTGTCAGCCTTCCGCAGATCAGTGTGACAATTGCAGTTAAGGGAGGACAGGGGCTTGCAGAACTGCTTGCATTGTTAGAGAAGCTGCCGGATCCCCTTACCTATCTCTCCACAGGCGTAGAAAATAAGGAGATAATTGATCCGGAGCAGCTTACCGAGGCGCGGGAGAAGCTGGATGCATGGCTTGCAGAAAATAAAACAGAGGATACAGAGAATAAAGAAACATTTTCCGGGGAAGAGGAGGAGCGTCTTACGGAGCTTATCAAGCGTCTGGAGGGCCTTGAGCATATACGTGATACGGAGACGGACTGCATAGATCTCAAATGTCCGTATCATTATCCGGAGCTGATACAGCAGCGGATGGCGGAGGATGAGCTGCCGGAGCTTCTGACACTGAAGGATCTGGTGGAGGACTATGGAGTAGAGCCGCCGGAAGAGAATGCCTTGCCTGCTGCTGCCTGGGATATAGACCTGCCCTTGCGGGCACCTGCCAAGGCACCGGCTCTTACACCACATCCACAGACACTGATGGTTACGACAGATAATGAGAACAACAGTCATACGGGAAAGGCAGATGGCGACATTGATGTAAGTATGGGCATTTCAGACAAAAAACATCCCATCGAGCTGGCTTTTACTCTGGACGAGCTTCCGACCCAGAGTGCCTATCTGGCGGTGAAGGCTTATGATGTGGATGAGGATTACGGTGAGACAGATTACGTGTACCTCAATGATGACATATATCTGCCGATGGATCAGACCAATCAATCTGGTAAAAATTATAATAAAGAGACAATCGGGTATCTGTCAGGCACGGACAATACGTGGAATACGACTATATTGGAGATACCCCTTGAAAAATTAAAAAAGGGAAAAAATGTCATATCTGTAACGGTGGCACCGCCGGGCTGGATTGTAAGAATAGACTGGATGCAGCTTGTGCTGGACGGTGGTGCAGCAGATCCTGACATTGAAAAATTTTCCCTGGAGCTTCAGGACACATCCACAAAAGGTAAAACGGTTACCGTACAGTCTCTTGTGACAATCCGGCAGAAAGGAAATAAAGAATATGCGACAGAGTATACACTGACACAGACAGAGACAGGCAATGCGCTGGATGCCAGCTTTGGCAAGGCAAAGTCACAGGAGCAGATTGCTTTGAGCATGCCCCTGAACTCGCCAAGCGGTGTATATAAAATTACCGGAATTCTCAAGGATCCGGATACAGAAGCAATCAAGGCAACAGACAGCTTCAGTTTTTATTTTAATCAGGGCGTGGGTCTTGGCCCGAAGGTCAGCCATACGCTGTCGCCGGACACACTCACCAACCGTGATGTGACGATAACGGTAAAGGCTGAGGATATGCCGAAACTGGGAATCACGGATGTAAAGGTTACAGCTGGAGCAACGAAGACAGCGACAGTAAACAAAAAATACACCTTTACGATAACCTATAAGTTAAAAGGCAGTGATAAGTCCCTCTCTTATCCGGTATGGGTGGACAATATCGACAAGACGGCACCGGTGCTCACCTATACGCCGGTCACTGTGGTGGAGGAAGAGAAGCAGGAGACGGTGGAGAAACTGTTTGATGAGGCACTCTCTGTGGCGGATAACCGCAGGCTTGCCGATAAGCCTTTGACTTACACCATACCGAGGGATATCGCAGATCTTCCGGGAAAAAAGACAATCCAGGTAACGGCATCCGATACCGTAGGAAATACGACCACTAAGGATTGTGTGATCACGGTGACTGCAAAGCCTCTTGAGCTGACGATTGGTGCGCTTACCGCAGCGGCAGGAAGCAAGGACAGCTTCAATCTGAAAGCGGTTCTGGCACATACCGGTGGGGATACGATTAAGGAAACCGGCTTTGTATGGGGCGTGATGCCTGCTCCAACGGTGGAGCTTCATAACGGAAGTATCAAAACCGCACAGGTCATTATAACAAAAAATGGAAATCTGACTGCAAAAGCTACAGGTCTGAATGCTGGCGTGGAATACTATGCGCGGGCGTATGCGAAGGTTACGGCTGACGGCAAAGAGAAGGTGTATTACAGTGAAGCGGGAAAATTCGGCTTCGGGATTCCGCAGTATGGTACATTCTCTGTGAGCAGTGTATCAGGTAGTAATGGCAAAGCAACCTTTACGATCACAAGAAGTAATGGAACGGATAAATATCAGGTGGTATATTACCGCACGGTAAATGGCTCAGCGGTGGGTGGCACGCATTTTACCCATGAGGTGGGGGCTGTCTACTTTGCGGAGGGAGAAACGTCAAAGACCGTGACAGTGACGGAGCTTGGCGTGACAGAGCCTTATCAGAGTAAGGCGGGAACAAAGTATTCCAATGCCGACAGAACGTATTCGCTGGAGCTCTACCGTGTGGGGGTGGGCGGCGGAACGATTGACCAGGCGCACCGCTCGATGCTGCGGACAATGCCGAAAGACAACAGCTATACCGTGGACCGGTCGGTTTACACAACAGAAAAAACGATCACGGATTTCCCTGAGACGACCGGGAAAAACGGAAAACGGATTGCAGATACAAACCAAAGTCAGGGTGGAAAAAGAACCAATGTGAGTTTTCTTAAAAACCGCTACAAGGATACAAACTATCATACCAGCAGTTCTTTTTCCAGCTATTATACGGATGCACGGCAGCAGGAGTATCTAAAGTCCACAGCCGGCGGATGGAATTACCGGTATGTGCTGAGGGCGTATGAAGATATTGACGGCTATGAACACGCCTATCTGGGAACCGAACCATTAGAAGACAAAAATTATGATATAGGGAGTGAAAACGCAGCTGTCGCAGGAGTAAAGGGGCAGCTTTGGGCCTGTAATTTTCTGCAGCCGGCAGGAAAATCAGTCGGAACCTATTATTTTCCTGATAAAAGAACGGGTGGAGGGGAAGGATCATATTATCCCAAAAACAGCCACGGTACGGCGTATATTTACAATGATAAAATCTGGGTGAAGCTTGGAGTGGATCAGACCTGCTACGCTTATTTTGGTGCGACCGGTGCGGATAGCGATGTATGGTATGTGGACGGTCTGCAAAGCTTTGTGATGGTCAATGACGAGAAGGAGCCGGCGCTCCTTGGGGTTGCACCGATGGCAAAAGGCACCTATCTTCCGGGAGATCCGATCACGGTAGCACTCGTCTTTGATGAGATTGTCGACAGTCAGAATAGCAGCTTAAGCAGCAGCCTTACGATTTCTACGAATGTGGGAACTCTGTCCTATGCCGGTGGTGCGGACACGAATGTGCTCTATTTTACAGGTAAGGTATCCTCTGCTGTCAGCTTAAATAGTGATGACGCACTGAAGGTCAACAGCATCAGCAATCTTGGCAGCATTAAGGACATGTGCAATCTATCCGGCACGAGCCAGACCTTTACAGGAGGCAATACCAATATCAATGTGGATGCCACGAAACCGGTACTGACCGTCAGGGCGGATACCAGTGGCAGTCTGCCTCGTCATAAGGCAACGATCACAGCCACAGGAGCAGCCTCCATTCAGTATGCATGGACGAAGGATACTAAACTGCCAGGCTATGGCTGGCAGACCACTACAAGCGGTACGCAGCTCACAGAGAGCAGAGGAACCGCAGGACAGACACAGACCTGGTATCTGCATGTGCTTGCGACTGCAGCATCGGGGGCATCGACACATGAGTGTCTGGCATTTCCCTTTATGAATCCAGCGATCACGGATGTGTCAGTGAGGGCTGGCAGCGCAGCAGCTTCAGCGGATGCAGCCGATGTGTGGAAGCCAGGCAAATATATCGTGGTGCAGTATGCAGGTGCCCAGAAAACGGGGACTAAGCTTACCTATGACGGACCAAAGAAGGTAGAGAATGATATTACATCCTCCAGAGGTTCTGCCTATCTATATGTCACAGAAAATGGAAGCTATACCGTCACGCTGGCGGATACCTATGGAAATGTGATATCAAAAACTATTGAGGTTAAAAAAATAGATAGTAAAAAACCGACCGTGACGCTTCGCAGCGGCAGCAGTACCGGAGCGGACACGGTATACAATGAGTTGACCATTGCCGTACTGCCGGAGGACACCGGTGGCAGTGGTCTGGCAAAGGTGGAGTATGCATGGACAAATACGGCAGGGACACCTTCTGCATGGACGCCACTGTCTGCGGCTGCAGATGGCAGCTATCAGGCGGAGTATGCCGCAACAGAGACATCAAAGACCGCAAAGTATCTTCATGTAAGGGTGACAGACAATGCAGGCAATGTATCGGAAACCGTGAAGTCGGGACCTTATTATGTGATAAAGAAAGCAGTGGGAGCAGCCCTTCCTTCCATTACAGTAACGGGAAATCCGTCTTCGTGGACAAAAAGTGCCACACTTACATGGAAAGCTGCACCGGGAAGCGGCACAGGTGCGGGAGCACTTGCGTTTGTCTACACGCCGAAGGGTATCGTGACGGAGAATATGATCGGCGGAAGCTGTACTGTGACGAAAAATGGTGTCTATGAATTTATGGTAACGGATAAATTCGGGAACTCTGCGGCAACAGAGGTGCTTGTGACCAGAATCGACAATGAGGCACCGAAACTGGAAGCTCTTACAGCTGCAGGCAGCAAGCCGGGAACAATACGGCTGACTGGTGTTACAGATGACCATACGGCTGTTTATGATAAGAAGGGAAGCATTACAGGATATGGTGGCAGCGGCATCCGTACCAGAGAGTACAGGATGCAGGGAGAGAGCACCTGGACAACCTTCACCGGAGACAGCTTGACCGTAACGAAAAACGGAAGCTATGTGGTAAGGCTTACGGACAATGCGGGAAATGTCAGTGAAGAATACCGTGTGGAAATCACAGGTATGGATACGACCGCACCAACAGTCAGCTGTACAGTCAATGGAACACTTAATGGAACAAGTGGATGGTATCTGGATCGCAATGTTTCGGTAAAGCTTACATTTTCGGATATGGCAGGGACCGAGGGAGGCACACCCAGCGGCGTTCAGAGTGCAGCGTATCAATGGGTGACAGATACTTCCCAAAAACCGGTCACAGGAATGGTCAATCTTGACGCAGCCGCGGTTGCAGCGGGTGAGTATACGATTTCTTTGTCAGACTATTATGGAACCTGTTATTTATATTATAAGGTGACAGACCGGAAGGGAAATGTAGGGGATGGTTTTTCCAAGCAGATAAAAAAGGATGATGTCCATCGTCTGGGATTTACCGGGCCAGACAAGGCACAGCCCTTGTCTGCAGGACTGCCGATGAATGTTTCTCTTACCTATGGACCATCAGGAGGAAAGCTCACCGGAACGGTACAGACGGAGATATTGGCAGAGTTAGAGGCCTATCAGGGAATCTACCGTTTCTCAGAGCTGAAAAAGACACAACCGGTCTATAAGGTAAAAAGCACCGGCACAAAGCAGATCCAATATTATAAGAAGGCATACAGTGACAGCACCGCCTGTGAGCAAAAGACCTTTTATGTCAGACAGATTACCTTTGACAGTCAGGGCGGAAGCAGCGTGGAGCCGCAGCTGATATGGACGACCTACAATGGTCTTATTCCGGGGGCGGCTGTGCAGTGTGCGGTCACGGAGCCGCAGGAACCTGTCCGTGAGGGCTACACCTTCGGAGGCTGGTATAGGGATGCGGAATGTACAGACAGCCGGAGATTTGATTTTGATACCCAGTCGCAGGTTATGACAGACACAACACTTTTTGCAAAGTGGATACCGAATTCCTATCATGTGTATTATAGTCTGTCCCTGCCGGATGGCAGCGTTTATGAGCCGGAAGACAGTTATAAAAGCTATGTCCATGGACAGGAGCTGGCTATGCCGGTTCCATCACAGGAAGGATATGAGTTCTGTGGATGGTATGACAATGCCGGTTATACAGGAACAGCTTATACAAAGATCGGGGCAGCGGAATATGGAGACAAAACCTGCTATGGTTATTTTAAGGATGTACAAAAGCCAGAGCTTGCTGCTGCAGTAGAGAGTAATGTCAGCCCGAATACAAAGGGCTGGTATAGTATGGATCAGATCCGTATTGCTCTGTCATATTCCGATAACAAGGGAGTCACAGGTCTGTATGGTAAGGTGGATGATGGTGAGTATGAAGAGATCAATGGTGTTATTACGGAGGTGGGAACAACCGTAACAAAGGATTATGCCTGTGTCGAGGGATGGCACACCTACACCTTCAAGGCAGTGGATGCAGCAGGAAATGAAACAGTGACAGATGCACTGACCGTAAAGCTTGATACGATAAAGCCGGTGATTGGTGATGCAGCTTTCAATGAGGGATATAAAAATCTCTGGAACTGGCTGATCCGAAAAGACAGTCTTGAAATTACGGTACCTGTCGAAGAGGCGGGAAGTGGAATAGAGAGTGTAGATTACGAGCTGATACCGGAAGATAGCAGTATTACAGCAGGCCGGGCATCGGTAAAAAAGGCTTCAGGGGAAAACAGTGCCGGTTATACGGCAGCGATCTATATTAACCCGGACTTTAAGGGAAAAATCAAGATCGCTGCAAAGGATCATGCAGGAAATATTTCGGATACGAAGATGATAGGTACGGACGGCAGCGGCATCCATGGTATTATCGTGGAGGACCATGCACCGGAGATCACATTTTCGGTAAATGGCAGTGAAAGTCCGGCAGAAGAATATGAGAAAGCCCCGACAGTCGTTGTGACGGTAAAGGATGATAAGGAGAATGTTATTTCCGCTGGACTGGCTTCGGTAGCTTATCAGATCGGAAACAGTGCAGAACATGTATTACAGGAGGATTTTACCACAGGCATTAGAACAGAGGTCAAATTCAGCATACCCAAAGAGAAGCTTCCGGCAGCCGGTGCGGACATTACCGTGAAAGCTATGGATAATGCCGGAAACCGGGCAGAAAAGAAAATCACGGTAAGGATACATACTCACAGAGCAGTTCTGGTGAAGGCTGTAGAGCCAACCTGTCTTGCAGAGGGAAACATAGCCTATTATGTCTGTGCCTGTGGAAGACGGTATGCAGACAGCAGTTGTACGACAGAAATCACATCGCAGGATGTGGTACTGCCGGCAAAAGGCCATACAGAAGCCATAGATCCGGCCAAAGAAGCTACCTGTACGCAGACAGGACGAACACAAGGCAGTCATTGCAGTGTCTGTGGGGTGGTGATCAAGGCTCAGACAGTGACACCAGCGCTGGGACATCATTATAGTGGGGATTATGCTTACGATGCAGACGGACATTGGAGAGTATGCAGCCGATGTGCTGCATTGGAGGAAAAGCATAGCCATGCATATGACGATGATAAGGATGCCATCTGCAATGTCTGTGGCTTTGAACGGACGATAAAGAATCCGGAACCGGAGAAACCGGGAGGTGGTGGAACAGAAAAACCATTACCAACAGTACAGCCGGAAAAACCGGAAAATACCCCGGAGAACAAACCGGAAAATACTCCGGAAAACAAGCCGGAGAACAAACCGGAGAACACTCCGGAGAACAAACCAGAGAACAAACCGGAAAACAAGCCGGAAAACAAACCGGGGAACACTCTGGAGAACAAACCGGAGAACAAGCCGGAAAACAAACCGGGGGACAAGCCGGAAAATACTCCGGAAAACAAGCCGGAGAACAAACCGGAAAACAAACCGGAGAACAAGCCGGATGAACAACCGGGCATAAGAGATGGCGTAGATGTACCGGAGATGACAGAGGATGGCAAGGCAAACACATCGGGTGAAGCTGTGCCAACGGGAAATGTGCAAGGCATGGCGGACGCAAGTACGGCCTTGGATTATGGAGATGGTACAGTCATTGTAACGGTTGTCTGTGAGGAACAGGAGTATACGGCAGGAGTGTCTGATACTGCTGCGGTGGTGAATGCAGTACTGACACCGGCACAGCTAAAAAGTGTAGCTGCTGGAGAAAACATAGAAATCCGGGTAGAGGTGAAGGATATTTCCGGCAATGTACCAAGGAAGGATAAGAGTGTGATTGAGAACGGTATAAAAGAGTACCGTAAGGAGATACCTGATCTGACACTTGGAATGTATGTCGATATCTCTCTGTTCGTTAAAATAGGAGAAGCTGACTGGAATGCCGTTACAGGAACGGTAGAACCGGTCGAGGTAGTGATCGGTATTCCGCAGAAGATGCAAAGCATTGACAGGGAGTTTTTCATTATCCGTTCCCACGAAGGGGAATATACCCTTTTAACGGATATGGATGATGCACCGGATACAGTAACGATCCATACAGACAGATTCTCTGCTTATGCCATTGCGTACAAGCAGGTGAGCCGGACACCACAAGCCGGTAAATGCAGTCTATGCCACATTTGTCCGACTTTCCTTGGCATCTGTTATTTTGTGTGGCTGATACTTATTATGGCAGTGCTTTTGATTGTCTTTAGAGTGATACGAAGAAACAGAAATGTGAGAGAAAACCAGAAGCCGTAATAGAAAATGGATTGTGGAAGTATACATTGGTTGTATGTGTAGTGCTGCAATAAAGTAGAAAATAAGTGACTTTATTGCAGCACATTTGATGATATCCTATGTCCGGAAACAGGAATCAACCTTGGAAACGATATCAGCGTCAAGCCAGCTCTTGTCTGCCATATCTTTTAGAATTCCACAGGCTTTTTCATGGGACATGCCCTGTTTATAAGGACGGCTCTCAGTTAAAGCCTGAGAAATATCTACACATGCCATCATGCGCTCCTGGGTGTTCAGGTCGGCAGCCGTTTTGCCGAAGGGATAACCGGTGCCGTCTAACCGTTCATGATGAAAAGCCGCCCAGTCCCGCAGCTCTTCGAAACCATCAATTATATATTGTGTCAGGGCATTGTCGTGTAATAGGGCACAGACCGCCAGATCCTGCAGCTCTTTGCCCTGAATGCCCATCTGCTCTGCAACGCAGACACTCATATATGCAACACGCTTGGCATGCTCACTGGTTACGTGAACCAGCTCTGCTTCCACACAGTCCAGTGCATAAGAGCATGCCGAAATCAATCCTAAAGCATCCAGTTCCATAAGGTGTTCCTCCTTATGATAAATCCATTTTACTCCAAAACCGGTGGAATGCAAGCAGAAAAGTGTGAGCAGGTGAAGATGGTCTTGACTATTGTCTGCGGTATTTATCTAATCATCGTAGAATCCCTGAAAGGGCTTAAAAGTGAAATTACTATTGAAAAAAAGAGCTTGTTGTGGTACACTCTATAAGTTGTATTGGGCTCATTTTTTCAGAAAGGAGCTCAATATGGGAAAAGATTTAAAAGGTAGGGAGCTAGGCACTGGCCTTGCTCAAAGAAAAGATGGTCGGTATACCGCTCGCTTTGTTACCCGAACGGGGTATAGAAAGCAATCTTACTTTGACACGCTTACGCAAGCACGTAACTGGCTACAAGACGCGCAATATAATGACAAGCGCAAAAGCATTGTAGCACCGTTCGATATGGTTGCAAAAGATATCGTAAGTAGCAATGCTGAATTGGCTGCATGAAATGATATGACGGTGGATGGGTTCTTTGAGTTTTGGATGAATCATCTTATTCCTGATTTACGTAGCAACACAAAGCGAAATTATCGGGATCGTTACATCCATAATATTCAGCCTGTCGTTGGAAATGTGCGTCCTTTTCATTGCAAAAAGGTTTTGCTTGATATGGAAGAGGATTATTCACCTTCTACTGTCGTTCAAACGTATATTGCGATGGGAACTTTGTTTAAGGCGGCGCGTGAAAATGGTGTAATTAATAAGCATCCTATGGATGGTGTGAAATGCCCAACAGCGCGCAAGAGTATGTCAGATATCAAGGTTCTTACTGTTGAGGAACAGACCAAGCTTTTAGAAGTGGTAAAGAGGTCTCATAATTATGACCAATATGTTTTGCTTCTGCAGACAGGTTTACGAACAATAGAGCGCCAGATACCACCCAAAACGCTGCAGCGTCTTCTTGGTCACGCTTCATTGCAGGTTACGATGGACACTTATGTTCATGTAACTGAGAATACGAAAATTGAAGCTATTAAGCAGTTTGAGAAAAATGAACCTGAATCATTAAAAATGGTGTAATGGTGTAAAACATTTCATCAGAATGGTGTAAAAATGGTGTAAAACCTCGCTGCATTACACTAAAAATCCCATAAATACGGGCAAGGAGGATATATTATGAAACTAGGCATTGTCGGCCTGCCGAACGTAGGTAAAAGTACATTATTCAACTCTTTGACAAAGGCGGGCGCTGAATCCGCAAACTATCCGTTCTGTACCATCGACCCGAATGTGGGCGTTGTTCCGGTACCGGATTTCCGTTTGAAACTCTTATCCGATCTTTACAATTCCGAGAAGATCACACCGGCTGTGATCGAGTTCGTAGATATCGCAGGTCTCGTAAAGGGTGCGTCCAAAGGTGAGGGTCTTGGAAACCAGTTCCTGGCAAATATTCGTGAGGTAGACGCTATCGTTCACGTTGTCCGCTGCTTCGAGGACCCGAACGTGATCCATGTAGACGGAAGCGTTGATCCGCTCCGCGACATCGAGACTATCAACTTAGAGCTGATCTTCTCCGATATCGAGGTCATCGACCGCCGGATCGCGAAGATGGGCAAGGGCGCAGCTTCCAACAAGGCACTTGCGAAAGAATTAAATATCTTAAAGGCTGTGAAGGAACACCTCGAGAACGGCAATCTTGCAAAGAGCTTTGAGTGTGAGGACGATGAGGAGCAGGCCTTTGTTGCTTCTTTAGATCTTCTTACCTGGAAACCGGTGATCTTCGCTGCGAATGTTGGTGAGGATGATCTTGCCGATGACGGCGCTTCCAATCCACATGTACAGGCTGTCCGCAAGTTCGCTTCTGAGAACGACAGCGAAGTGTTTGTTGTGTGCGCGCAGATCGAGGAGGAGATCTCCGAGTTAGATGACGATGAGAAAAAGATGTTCTTAGATGACCTTGGTTTAAAGGAGTCCGGACTTGACAAGCTGATCGCGGCAAGCTACCGTCTCCTCGGTCTTATCAGCTACCTGACAGCAGGAGAGAAGGAGACACGTGCATGGACCATCAAGGTCGGCACAAAAGCACCGCAGGCAGCAGGAAAGATCCACACCGATTTCGAGCGCGGATTTATCAAGGCAGAGGTTGTAAACTACAAGGATCTCTTAGACTGCGGTTCCTACAACGGAGCGAAGGAAAAAGGACTTGTCCGCATGGAAGGTAAGGACTACGTGATGAAGGACGGAGATGTCGTTCTTTTCCGGTTCAATGTATAATTTCTCCTGAAGATCTGATAGAATAAGGAATATAAAAGTCATGGAGTGTATCAGTTAAACACCATTCCATGGCTTTTCTTTTGTTTTAGGACAGCTTCCTGACGGTTCCTGTTTGCGCAAGACGTGAACGGCAGTTCATGTCGAATAAACACGAGGACTGTCAAGCGAATCTGTTTGCTTTTTGCCGCTTTTCGGAGTAAAATAAAATTCACCAAAGAAAAAAGGAGAACAGAATCAATGTCAGGAGCAGATGTAAGCTTCGTTCACCTGGGGATCTCGATTCCCCACATGGTGAAGAGCTTTTCAATCGGAGGAATATCCTTTGCGTACTACGGACTGATCATCGGGATCGGCATGATCTTAGGACTCTGTGTTGCCCAGTCCGATGCGAAGCGCAGGGGACAGAATCCAGATATTTACCTTGATTTCGCACTTTACGGAATTATCTTTTCCATCATCGGAGCGCGGATCTACTATGTTTTCTTCCAGTGGGCCTACTACAAGGACCACCTGATGGAGATCGTGAACTTGAGGAAAGGCGGACTTGCGATCTACGGCGGAGTGATCGCCGGAATCCTGACGCTGCTTGTCTTTACAAAGAAACGCCACCTTTCCTTTTTGTCTATGGCAGACAGCGCATGCCTTGGACTTATAACCGGACAAATGATCGGACGATGGGGTAACTTTATCAACTGCGAGGCCTTCGGCCGCTACACAGACTGCCTGTTTGCCATGCGGATCAGACGCAGCATTGTGAATGAGAGCATGATCTCACAAAATCTCCTTGACCATCTGATCCTGGACAATGGAATCGAGTACATTCAGGTCCATCCGACGTTCCTCTACGAGTCCCTCTGGAACTTCGGTCTCCTGATGTTCATGTTCTGGTTCCGCAAGCGGAAAACGTTCACAGGGGAAATGCTTTGTATCTATCTGGCCGGGTATGGAATCGGAAGAGCGTGGATCGAAGGATTGAGAACGGATTCTCTCCTGATACCGGGTACCCAGATCGCGGTATCCCAGGCATTGTCTGTTGTGCTGGCGACCGTCTCTCTTGTGATCCTTATTTACAACAGGAGAAAGGCTTTCGTCCAGGGAAAGGAAGCAAACTGATATGGAGAGCAGGGAAGAATTGGTAAATCAGATCGAGGAGGCGAGAAAACGATTGAACGGAAGTATTGATGGAAAGGAGTCCTACGATCTGATCTACCGATACAGTGTGGAACTTGACCGGCTGATCGAACAGTATATGGACGCGGGATACTAAGGGGGCCACAGTACATAAAAATCGAATATACTCCAGATAAAATGCGGAAAAGCTGCCTGAAAGGTGGCTTTTTCGTGTTTTATAGGAAGATTTCCATAAAATGGCACCTTGTTTGTTACTGTACACGGGTAGGAATTTTCTGAACTGAAAATTCCGTACAATACAGTGGTGGTAGTGGATTTTGCCGATTCGGAATGCGAAGCATCGGCAAAATCAGTTACTGTTTGCGCAAGGCGTGAACAGTGACCCTTGTTTTGTACATGAAAAAATGAAAAATTCCTTGCTATTTTAAAGTAAATGTACTAAGATTACATTAGAAGTGGTGGAAAGTGGATAAAAGTGGTTTAAAATGGTGGATCAGTGGATCACGATGGACCACATAATCACAGGAGTGAGTAATGTTCATTGGAGAGTACAGTCATACAATCGATGCAAAAGGCCGTCTGATTGTCCCTTCCAAATTCCGTGAGCAGCTGGGCGATGAGTTCGTTGTTACAAAGGGATTGGATGGGTGTCTCTTCGTGTACGAAAATTCTGAGTGGAAATCTTTTGAGGAAAAGCTCCACGCGCTTCCTCTTACGAATGCTAATGCCAGAAAGTTTTCGAGATTTTTCCTGGCTGGTGCCTGTGCCTGTGAGGTGGACAGGCAGGGAAGGATCCTGATCCCTTCTGTTTTAAGAGAATTCGCGAAGCTGGAAAAAGACGTTGTATTGGTCGGCGTCGGAAGCCGGATCGAGATCTGGAACAAGGCGGTCTGGAACGAGAAGAATGTCTACGATGACATGGAAGAAATTGCAGAAAATATGGAAGGTCTTGGCATATGATTTTTGAACATAAATCAGTCCTGCTGATGGAAACCGTCGACAGCCTGAATGTAAAACCGGATGGGATCTACGTGGACGGGACTTTAGGCGGCGGCGGACATGCATACGAAGTATCCCGGCGACTCGGCGAAAAGGGCCGCCTGATCGGAATCGATCAGGACGCGGACGCGATCGCAGCGGCAACGGAACGTCTTCTCCCATTTAAAGATAAAGTAACGATCGTGAGAAGCAACTACAAGAATATCCGGGAAGTGCTCTTTAACCTTGGAATTGAAAAGGTGGACGGCATCTACCTGGATCTTGGTGTGTCTTCATACCAGCTGGATACGGCGGACCGTGGATTCTCTTACAGAGAGGACGCCCCGCTGGATATGAGAATGGATCAGAGAAACGACAAGACCGCGGCGGATATCGTAAACGGCTACAGCGAGATGGAGCTGTATAGAATTATCCGCGATTACGGCGAGGATCGTTTCGCAAAGAATATCGCGAAGCACATCGTCAGAGAGAGGGAGATCCACCCAATCGAGACGACACTGCAGCTCGCAGAGATCATCCGCGGCGCGATCCCGGCAAAGATCCGGGCGGAAGGCGGACATCCGGCAAAACGGACATTTCAGGCGATCCGCATTGAATTAAACCACGAGCTGGATGTGTTAAACGATTCCATCGACACAATGATCGACCTCTTAAATCCGGGTGGACGTTTATCGATCATTACGTTCCACTCTCTGGAGGACCGCATCGTGAAGACGAGATTCCGCACAAATGAAAATCCGTGTATCTGCCCTCCGGATTTCCCGGTATGCGTATGCGGAAGAAAGAGCAAAGGCCGCGTTGTGACGAGAAAACCGATCGTTCCATCAGATGAGGAACTGGAAGAGAACAGAAGATCAAAGAGTTCGAAACTGAGGGTGTTCGAGAGAAGCTGAGAGCCCCCAAGTACAGAAAAAGCAGAAAGTTTATGGTAAAGGTTCAGCAGGTCTGCATGTTCCTGAAATCGACAACAGGGGAACATGAGCAGAACGGCACTGGACTGTTGCATATATATTAGAAAGGAAGTGATGGTATGGCAGCAAGGAGACGGAAAAGAGCCCCGCAGACCGAAGAATATGTAGAGGGAAATACTGTCCGTAAAGTCGAGCGTGTTCCCCGGTACGAGGAGCAGGAAAGAGGACATCAGCAGAAGCGGAATGTATCCCATACCGTTACAGTTCGGAGAAATCAGGAAAAAGCGCTTCAGATGAATCTTTTTTCCGTATTGTTGCTGACAGTGGCGGTGATCTGCACACTGTATATCTGTGTGAGCTATTTAAAGCTTCAGTCTTCCGTCACAGCGAGACTCAATCATATTGAGAGTCTGGAGGAGAGTATTGAAAAACTGAAAGGGGATAACGACGCTCTTCTCACAAGGATCAACACGTCGGTGGACCTGGATTATGTGTATAAGGTAGCGACTGAGGAACTGGGAATGGTTTATGCCAATAAGGACCAGGTCCGCTTATACAATAAGACGGAAAGCGAGTATGTAAGACAGTATGAAGACATCCCGGAACAGTAATAATAAGAAAGTTTTTACCATGAGTATGAAAGAAAAGCTGGCGGTTACGGTTCTCGTAACGACGCTGGCTTTGTTTGGTCTTGTCGTTGTTTTATACCGGATGATCAAGGATAAAAACGAGGATTACACCCAGATCGTATTGAACCAGCATTCCTCCTACGACAGCCGGACGATCCCGTACCGCCGCGGCGATATCGTGGACAGGAACGGAACATATCTGGCTACCAGTGAGAAGGTCTACAACCTGATCCTTGATCCGAACCAGATCAACCAGGATAAAGAGAACTACCTGGAACCGACGGTGGCCGCACTCTGTGAGGTATTCGGATACGACAGGGCAGATATTCTGGCGACGATCTCCGCCAATGAAAATTCCTACTATGTGCCTTATGAGAAACAGATCTCCGCAGACAAGAAGGAAGAATTTGAGACAAAAAAGAAAGAGCTGAATGATGCCTACGCGAAGTCAAAGGAAGACAGTGGAAAGAAGATCAAGGGCGTCTGGTTTGAGGATGAGTACCGGAGATTTTATCCGTATAATACCCTGGCCTGCAACGTGGTGGGATTCTCCTATGATAACGGAAAACAGGGAAGCGGTGGAATTGAGCAGTATTACAATGACCAGCTCACCGGAACAAACGGAAGAGAGTATGGATACCTGGATGACGAGTCCAACATGGAGAAGGTCATTAAATCCGCTGAGAACGGAAATACCATCGTCTCCACCATCGATGTGAATATCCAGAGGATCGTGGAAAAGTATATCGACGAATGGATGAGCGGGATCGGAAGCAAGACGGCGGCTGTTATCGCCATGGACCCGAGAAACGGTGAGATCCTTGCCATGTCCTCCAACCGCAGATTTGATCTGAACAATCCGAGAGACTTAAGCTACGCTTACTCTCAGGAGGAGATCACGGCCATGACGGATGAGGGCAGGATGGATGCCTGGAACCAGATGTGGAGAAATTTCTGTGTAAATGATACTTACGAGCCGGGTTAAAAAAAAAAGCCGATGACAGTTGCGGCGGGGCTTGAGGAAGGCGTCATCAGTCAGAATGATACATTTCTCTGCGACGGCGGACAGGATGTTGGCGGCTACAGGATCAAATGTTCCAATATCTATGGACACGGAATCCTGACGTTGGAGCAGTCCTTAATGAAATCCTGCAACGATGCTATGATGCAGATCGCGGCGAAACTCGGAGTACAGCGCTTTGCAAAATATCAGAAATTATTCGGCATGGGTCAGAAGACCGGAATCGATCTTCCGGGAGAGGCATATGGACTGATCTACAATGCGGACAATATGGGCCCGACAGACCTTGCGGTAAACTCCTTCGGACAGAGCTATAACAGTACGATGATCCAGATGGCGGCGGCATTCGCGTCTGTCATCAACGGCGGTTCCTACTATGAACCTCATGTGGTAAAGCAGATCTTAAATGATCAGGGTTCTGTTGTGAAGAAGATAGAGCCGAATTTGGTGCGGGAGACCGTTTCCCAGTCCACCAGTGACTTTATCAGACACGCCCTGTTTATGACGGTCGACGATGAGGAGGGAACCGGTAAGGCGGGACGTGTTGCCGGGTATAAGGTCGGCGGAAAGACGGGAACGGCGGAGAAGCTTCCGCGTTCCGCGCACAACTATCTCGTATCCTTCTGTGGATTTGCGCCGGCAGATGACCCGCAGCTTCTTGTGTACGTGGTCATCGATACCCCGAATCTTCCGGGCAAAGAGCAGGCGCACAGCACTTTCGCCACAGAGGTTTTCCAGAAGATCATGGCGGAAGCGCTTCCATACTTAAATGTATTCCCGGATACGGATACGACGACGGAGGACGCAAGTCTTGCGGATCAGAATGAGGGGATCACGAATAACAACGAGGGCGGACTGGAGCCTGGAACCGGAGAGACCGAGGCGGAGACTGAGGCACCGACGGATGCGGAAGGAAATGTGATCCAGACGGAGCCTGCGCCGGAGGAAGAAGTGATCCCGTATGATGACGGTCTTGGACTTCCGGATGATATGCCGTCTGACGGATCGGAATCTGCGGCGGGGAGTGCGGGCGAAGCCCAGAGCATGGAATCAGTCCAGGAGACTGAGACCATGGAAAATGGAGCAGAGGAGACAACGCAGGTCGCGCAGTAATTTGCTGACGGTTGAGCCATGTGGTAATTTATATTTGTGCAGAAAAATGTGCTGCAAGCTTGCTTGCATAAGCGTTTTCCTGCACAAATTAGTATATAGGGTAACTGTTGCCATGCATCTGGAAAAAACTGCCGGTGGCAGGTTCTGCAGGTGAGGGTGCTGAACAATTACATATGGGAAATAATAGGAGAAGATCATGAACAGAGAGATGGATATGGCGGAGGTTTCCGACGGAAAACTCTATGGCCTGGATGATATGGTGAAGGCGGACTGCGCAGGGTGTGAGGGCTGCCATGCCTGCTGTACCGGGATGGGAACCTCAGTGGTTCTCGATCCCTTTGACGCGTACCGCATGACGGTGGGGACAGGGAAGACCTTTGAGGCGCTTCTCGCGGGACCATTGGAATTGAATGTGGTGGACGGGATCATTCTCCCGAACCTCAAGATGGCGGGGGAGGAGGAGGCCTGTTCCTTTTTAGACCAGAATGGACGCTGCAGGATTCATGCGTACCGCCCAGGGATCTGCCGGCTGTTTCCGCTTGGAAGAATTTATGGGACGGCGGTTTTAAGTATTTTTTGCAGGTTTACGAGTGCGCGAAGGAGACCAGGACCAAGGTAAAGGTTAAAAAATGGATCGATATGCCGGAGCCGAAGCGGTATGATGAGTTTGTCTGTACCTGGCATTACTTTTTAAAGGATCTGGAGCGGGTGATCGGAAAAGACACCTCCGGACAGGCGGCGAAGACCGTGAGTCTTTATCTTATGAAACAGTTTTATCTGATTCCTTATAATAAGGAAGAGGAATTCTATCCGCAGTTTGAGGAGAGAATGGCCGGGGCGAAGAGGGCGCTGGCTGGATTTCTTGCAATGTAATAAAATCCGTGCATGAGGAAACGGGAAGTCCCGTATATTAATTACCAAGACTTTTAAGATGAAGGTTTTGGCATGGCGGAATTTCTGACACATCACAGAAAGAAGCTTTTTATCGTTTTTCTAATCTCGGCGCTTCTGATGGTGGGGCTGTGCGCCCAGCTGGGATTCCTGATGATCGCGAGGTCGGACCACTACAGCAAGATGGCGGATGAGCTCCACAAGAGGGAGCGGACCATCAAGGCTGCCCGGGGCGAGATCGTGGATCGGAATGGCACTGTGATCGCCGCGAACCGGACGGTCTGCACCGTGTCCGTGATCCACAATCAGGTGACGGAGCCGGAGAAGGTGATCCGGGAGCTGGTGCGGATCCTGGAGCTTCCGGAGCCGGAGGTCCGGAAAAAGGTAGAAAAGTGGTCTTCCAGGGAGATCATCCGGACAAATGTGGAGAAGTCGGTGGGG
>OBXM01001097.1_pt1 | contig 18825 bp, 18 predicted proteins | sample 1538141 | NCBI WGS metagenome assembly OBXM01 (sample SAMEA2580153, study PRJEB22360) | human gut metagenome | biome: human gut; feature: human-associated habitat; material: faeces | place: Denmark | collected 2008/2010 | reverse complement strand
GTGCTTTGCCCTAAGGGGTACCTATGGTGGATTCCTTAGGGCAGATGGCGGGAATGAATTTCCAAACACTACTAGCGTGACTGAAACGTGCTTTTTGCAGCTGCAGTACATAGGTAAGCCGCACAATACACGCAGGACAGAATAAGGAGTACATGACATGATTATCATAATGAAACCAAATGCTTCGGATGAAGCAGTGCAGAAAGTAACACATATCATTGAATCCAAGGGCCTGCAGGTCCACCTCTCCAAAGGCTCCCAGGTGACAATCGTGGGCGTGGTGGGCGATAAGACCAGGCTTTTGGGCAGCAACATCGAAATCAGCGAAGGCGTTGACAAGGTTGTGGCCGTGACTGAGTCCTATAAACTGGTCAATAAGAAATTCCACCCTGAGGATTCCGTCATCCCTGTGGGCAACACCCATATCGGCCCCGGAACCATGACCGTCATGGCCGGCCCCTGTGCCATTGAATCCAAGGACCAGCTTTTGGAAACCGCCTTTGCGGTCAAGAAGGCCGGCGCCACATTCATCCGCGGAGGCGCCTACAAGCCCCGAACCTCCCCCTACTCCTTCCAGGGCCTGGAGGAAGAAGGGCTTAAGTATATGAAGGAAGCCAGGGAGGCCACCGGCCTCAACGTAATCTGTGAAGTGACCAGCCTCCATGCCATCGAAGCTGCATCCGGGTATGTGGATATGCTGCAGATCGGCGCAAGGAACATGCAGAACTTTGAGCTCTTAAAAGAAGCCGGCAAATCCGGACTTCCGGTATTGCTGAAACGGGGCCTGTGCGCCACCATTGACGAGTGGCTCAATGCTGCCGAATATATCATCTCAGAGGGAAATCCCAATATCGTGCTGTGTGAGCGCGGCATCCGCACCTATGAGACATCCACCAGGAATACCCTGGATATCAGCGCGGTTCCCGTCATACGCCAGAAGAGCCATCTTCCCATCATCGTGGACCCAAGCCACGCCACAGGTGTAAGGGCATACGTGGAACCCCTGGCCAAGGCAGCCATTGCGGCAGGCGCTGACGGACTGATGATTGAAGTCCATCCCTGCCCTGCAAAAGCGCTGTCCGACGGGCCGCAGTCCCTGACCTTCCCTGCATTTGAACAGCTGATGCAGGACTTAAAGCCATACGCCGACCTGGCCGGCCGTACATTTGAAGCAAGATAGCAGCCAGGACATGTATGGATGTTTTTCCGGCACTCCCTCAATCAGAGAGTGCCTTTCTTTACAGGAGGATTTACCATGGAAAAAATAAGGATGACAGACTCCACCCTGGGCTTCATCGGACTGGGTCTCATAGGCGGCTCCATTGCCAGGGGCATCAAGCGCGCCAGGCCGGACATCAAGATCATGGCATACATGCGTTCCAGATCCAGGCTGGAACAGGCTGAAAAAGACGGCGTGGTGGATGTGATATTGGATGGGATTGACGGGAATTTAAGGGAATGCGACCTGATTTTCCTCTGTACGCCCGTGGAATATAATGCCAATTACCTCTCTTCCATCCGTCCCTATCTAAAGCCCGGAGCACTGATAACAGACGTTGGGAGCACCAAGTGCGGCATTCATGAAGAAATCATCCGCCAGGGACTTGAGGATTGTTTCGTGGGCGGCCATCCCATGGCGGGTTCGGAAAAAACCGGCTATGAAAACTCCACGGACCATCTTCTGGAGAATGCCTATTATATCGTGACGCCTCCCGAAGGCATCGCCCCCTCCCCAAGCCTGAAAGCCGGCGCCAATGCCAGGCGTATCATCGCAGTGGCCCAGACCATTGGGGCAATCCCCCTTGTGCTTAACTACCGGGAACATGACAAGGTGGTGGCCGCCATCAGCCATCTGCCGCACCTTGTTGCATCCAGCCTTGTGAATCTGGTAAAGGACAATGATACGGCCCAGGGCACCATGAAGCAGGTGGCTGCCGGCGGTTTCAAGGATATTACCAGGATTGCCTCCTCTTCCCCTGAGATGTGGGAGCAGATCTGCATGACCAATGTGGGGCCGATTGCAGATATACTGGAAAAATATATTGCCTCATTAAACCAGATACTGGACCAGGTCAGGGGACACTGCGGGGACTCCATCTACCAGCTGTTTGAGACGTCCAGGGACTACCGCAATTCCATTACGGACAGGGCCAAGGGATCCGTGGAGCCCTCCTATGAATTTACCGTGGATGTTGCCGATGAAATCGGCGCCATTTCCACCATCTCGGTCATCCTGGCGGCCAAAGGCATCAGTATTAAAAATATCGGCATCAACAATAACCGGGAACGAGGGGAAGGCGCCCTTAAGATTGCGTTTTATGACGAATCCTCCATGGAAGCTGCCTGGAACCGCCTGGACAAGTACAAATACGAAATGTTCCGCATGTAATCATTGAAAGGACAGGATAAACATTATGGAATTCAGAAAATCACATGGGCTTCACGGAGAGATTACGGTTCCCGGGGATAAATCCATCTCCCACCGGGCCGTCATGTTTGGCTCCATTGCAAAAGGCACCACGGAAATCCACAATTTCCTCCAGGGTGCGGACTGCCTCTCTACCATTGCCTGCTTTCAGAAAATGGGCATTGACATTGAGCAGGACCGTGACCATGTCCTGGTCAGGGGCAATGGCCTTTACGGCCTTAAAAAGCCTCAGGACGTGCTGGACTGCGGCAATAGCGGCACCACCACACGCCTTATATCCGGGATTCTCTGTGCCCAGGAATTTGATGTGACACTGACCGGTGACGAATCCATCCGTAAACGTCCCATGAAGCGTATTATGGAACCGCTCTCCCTTATGGGGGCGGATATCACAAGCCTGAACGGAAACGGATGCGCGCCCCTGCTCATCAAAGGTCGTCCCCTTAAGGGCATCCATTATACCTCAAAGGTTGCATCCGCCCAGGTAAAATCAGCCATCCTCCTGGCCGGATTATATGCGGGTTCCCCCACCAGCGTGACAGAACCCTATGTTTCCAGGAACCATTCAGAAATCATGCTGGATCTGTTTGGCGCAGAGGTTACGGCTTCCGGGACCACGTGTACCATCCAGCCTGCCAGGGAACTCCACGGCGCCCAGGTCATGGTTCCCGGGGACATTTCCTCTGCCGCCTATTTCATTGCAGCAGGGCTCATGGTTCCCGGCTCCGAACTGCTGATCAGGAACGTGGGCATCAATCCCACCCGGGATGGGATCATCCGCGTATGCAGGGATATGGGCGCCGACCTTGAACTGTTAAATGTCTCCTCAGGCGCGGGCGAGCCCACTGCGGACATCCTGGTCCGCAGCAGCAGCCTTCATGGAACGCAGATTAAAGGCGCCGTCATCCCCACCCTTATTGACGAACTTCCCATGATTGCCGCCATGGCCTGCATGGCTGAGGGCAAAACCGTCATACGGGATGCCGCCGAATTAAAGGTCAAGGAATCCAACCGGATTGCCGTGATGGTTGAAAACCTTAAGGCCATGGGCGCCCATGTGGATGAAACAGAGGACGGCATGGTCATTCACGGCAAAAGGCCCCTTCGCGGCGCCTCCATTGACAGTAAAAAGGATCACCGCATTGCCATGACCTTTGCCGTCACCGCTCTGTGCGCAGACGGTGTGACTGACATAAAAGACGCTGAATGCGTGGATATTTCCTATCCTGGGTTTTACCATGACCTGGAACAATTGATGAAATAATCACATAAAAAAGCCAAACCAAAAAGCTGCGGCCCTCCACGCCCCCTCACAGGGAGCATGTAAAACGGGCTGCAGCTTTTCATTTACCTGAACTTAACTTCTATCCCAAGGCCACGTCTAAAATCATCATGACCACAAAACCGACGGCAAATCCAATGGTCGCCACATTGGAATGGTCCCCCTGGGCAGACTCCGGTATCAGTTCCTCCACCACCACATAAATCATGGCTCCTGCGGCAAAGGAAAGGAAATACGGAAGCGCAGGCCCCAGTACCTCTGAAAGCATCAGCATGAGGAACGCGCCCACCGGCTCCACTATGCCGGACAGCATGCCGTATGCAAAAGCCTTTGGCTTTCCCACTGCCTCCTTAAGGGGCAGGGATATGATGGCGCCCTCGGGAAAATTCTGTATGGCAATACCCACTGACAATGCCAGGGCTCCTGCCATGGTGATGGTGCTGTTCTGGGACATAAGCCCTGCAAAGGCCACCCCTACCGCCATTCCTTCCGGGATATTGTGAAGGGTCACTGCCAGCACCAGCATGGTGCTTTTCTTCCAGCTGCCCCTGGGGCCTTCCGGTTCATCTGTATCCATATGGAGATGGGGAATCACCGCATCCAGTACCAGCAAAAAGCCAATTCCTAATAGGAAGCCTATGGATGCAGGTACAAATGCCAGCTTCCCCATGTCCTGGCTCATGTTCATGGACGGAATCAGAAGGGACCACACGGACGCAGCCACCATGACCCCGGATGCAAAGCCCAGGAACGCTTTCTGAACCCTGGGCCTTAAGGCATTCTTCAGGAAAAAGACACAGGCCGCTCCCGCGGTGGTGCCTATGAAAGGAATCATGATTCCTGCAAAAATATTCATGTTCATACCTCTGTCCTATTGTTTGTCCATGCGGCTGTCCTTAAAGGAAGCCGCGCAGCTTCAGATAATCCTTAATCAGCTGGATCATCTGGTCATAGTCAATACGGCTGGCGTTGATGGGCAGGTCATAATTCTCCATATCCATCCACTCCCTGCCTGTAAAGTAACGGTGGTACTCTGTCCGCTCTTTGTCAATCCGTTTCATGCGGCGCAGGGCCTCTGCCTCATCCACCTTATCCACATCCATGACCCTGCGGATCCTGGTAACCGTGTCCGCGTACACAAAGATACGTATCAGGTTATCCATCTGATCCTGCAGCACATAGTTTCCGCACCGCCCAACAATGATGCATGGCTCAGATGCAGCCAGACCGCGGATGACGGAGGACTGGAAACGGAACAGGTTCTCCGGGGACGTGATATGATGCCCATCCCTCTCCGGCTCTGTCAGCTCCGGCTTCATGCCGGTCACAATGCGGTACAGCAGGTTATTGCCTGCCTTCTCGTCTGCCAGACGGAAATACTGCTCCCCGATGGCGCTGGTCTCCGACGTCATCTTAAGTATCTCTTCATCGTAAAAATGTATGCCCAGTTCTTCTGCCAGGCGCTTGCCTGTGAGCCGGCCTCCGCTGCCGTACTGGCGCTCAATGGTTATTACAAAATGTTTATTGCTCATCATGCTGCCCCCTTATCCTATAATATCAATATGGCACATCTTCATGGCATTTAACGCATTCTCATGGCTTTGGGGCGTTACCCCTGCACAGCAGGATGCATCTACCTGGATGGGTGTGTCCGGTATCCCTGCCTTAATCAGCATGGCGTTGGAAATCACACAGATATCCGTACAAAGCCCCACTAATTCCACACTTTCATACTGCCCAAGGGCCGCATAATCAGCCAGTTCGCGGCTGCCAAAGGTGACCTTCTCAAACCGTTTTCCCTCAAAACCCTTAAGCCCTTCGGCCAGTTCCCAGCCAGGCGTTCCCTTGACACAATGGATGACCGGAAGCTTCTTACCTTCCATTGTATCCATGTAATCGTCAAAATGTGTGTCCAGTGTAAATACAACTTCCTGGCCCGCTCCCTGGTAAGCCTTAATCTTGTCAATCACATGAGGGACAATGGCCTGGGCCTCCTTGCTCCCCAAGGCTCCGTCCACAAAATCCTTCTGCATATCCACTACCACAAGTAAACGGCTCATGTAACTATCCTCCTTGTTATTGGCACCGGCTCCTGTCAGCGCCAATGCCTCTGGGGAAACCCAACATCCTTATGGATATTGCATTTCCTGTCATTTACAGTCTATCACATTTTGACAATCAATTAAAGATATTTTCACAAAATTTAAAAACCCTATTGACAAATCCAATCCATTGTATTAAGATACGGGTTAATAAAATAAACCGTAGAGAAAGAGGAGTAAGCTTCCAAAGCATTAACACAGAGAGCCGCAGGTGGTGGGATTGCGGTATAAGGCTGGCAGCTGAATGGACTTTTGAGGGCGGTCCTGAAAGATAGTTCCGTAGGGACCGACGGATTCCGCAACCGTTATTCATGCGGCACATATGTTGGTATGTGTAAAGTGGACTTTTCAGTCAATTTGAGTGGCACCGCGGATTTTTATTCGTCTCAATTATGGTATGACCGTAATTGGGACGTTTTTTTGTTCCTTTGACGGACCTGTTTCCAGATGTATGGCCGTGGACCGGCCCCATGTCAGATTGACAGCCAGAACCTGCAGGCGGCGCGCAGCCTGCAACGCAGACAGCACCAGTCCCTTTCCAACGCAATTCATTACTAACCATAGAAAACAGATCATGGAATTAAAACAGTCAATCAGGAGGAATTCAATTATGAAAAAAACAATCGCAATGCTTTTAACCGCAGCCGTAAGCGCATCCCTGTTAGCAGGATGCGGTTCATCTTCTAAGGACCAGACAACCGCCCAGGCATCTTCCGAGGCAGCTTCAAAGGAAACCGCGGGAAACCAGGAAACTTCCACAAAACCGTCATATGAAAAGGAGACAGCAGACAGCCAGCCGGACGGGGGCGTTTCCTATACCATCGGCATTGGACAGTTTGCGGAACACGGTTCCCTTGACAACTGCCGGGAGGGCTTCTTAGAAGGCCTTGCCGAGGCCGGGATTGAGGAGGGTAAGAACCTGACCGTGCTCTATGAGAACTCCCAGGCCGACGGCGGCACTGCCAGTCAGATTGCCACCAACTTTGCGGGCAAGGATGTGGACCTGATGTGCGGTATTGCAACCCCCATAGCCCAGGCAGAATACGGTGTGGCCAAGAAATCCGGAACCCCGGTCATTTTCACGGCAGTGACAGACCCGGTTGCAGCCCAACTGGCTGATGCCAGCGGGACACCGGTAGGCGAGATTACAGGAACCAGCGACAAGCTGCCGGTTGAGCAGCAGTTACAGATGATCCGCGAAATCCTTCCGGACGCAAAGCGTATCGGCATCATGTACACCACCAGCGAGGTCAACTCCGAATCAGCCATCGCAGAATACAAAGCCCTTGCACCTGGATACGGGTTTGAGATTGTGGATACCGGCATCTCCTCTTCAGCCGATATTTCCCTGGCGGCAGACACCCTGATCAGCAAGGTGGACTGCATTACCAACCTGACTGACAATACCGTGGTTGCTTCCCTTCCCGTCATCCTGGATAAGGCGGCTTCAAAAAACATCCCGGTATTCGGCAGTGAGATCGAACAGGTTAAAATCGGCTGCCTGGCAGCCATGGGCCTGGACTATATCGAGCTTGGGAAACAGACCGGCCATATGGCTGCACAGGTTTTAAAGGGCGAGAAGAAAGCCAGTGAGATGAACTATGAAACCATCAAGGAGGCTGCTTTCTACGGCAACTCCAAGGTTGCTGAAAATCTTGGGATCACACTGCCGGAAAGCCTTACTGCCGATGCAGCGGATATCTTTACTGAGATTGCACAGTAAGAAGGGTTTACATTGATTTGGGAGGAACAGAATGACAACGATTATTTTCGGTATCTTTGAAGAAGGCCTGGTTTATGCCATCATGGCGCTGGGCGTATATATCACCTATAAGATCCTGGACTTTCCAGATCTTTCCGTGGATGGGACATTTCCCCTGGGCGCAGCCCTTACCGCCATCGGCATTGCAGACGGCCTGCCCTTCATCGGGACCGTGGACCCGGCCCTGGCCCTCCTCCTCTCTTTTGGGGCCGGGGCCCTGGCCGGATGCGTCACAGGCCTGATCCATGTAAAACTCAAGGTACGCGACCTGCTGTCAGGAATCATTGTCATGACCGCCCTCTACTCCATCAACCTGAGGATTGCGGGCAGATCCAATCTTCCCATTTTCAGTAAGGACACCATTTTCAGCAATCCATTCCTTACAGGAACCGTTCCTGAAGCGCTTTCCCCCTATGTGGTGACCATTATCCTGTTTGTAATCGTATTGGCCTGCAAGCTGCTTCTGGATGCTTATCTAAAGACGCGTTCCGGCTACCTCCTGCGCGCTGTGGGCGACAACGACGTGCTTGTCACTTCCCTGGCCAAAGACAAAGGCATGGTGAAAATCGTGGGCCTGGCCATTGCCAATGGCTTTGCGGCCCTGGCAGGCAGCGTGTACTGCCAGCAGAAAGGATTTTTCGATATTTCCATCGGGACAGGAACCATTGTCATCGGGTTAGCCAATGTCATCATCGGGACCCAGCTGTTTAAACGCTTTGGGTTTGTGAAATCCACCACTGCCGTCATCATCGGTTCCATCATATACAAGGCCTGCGTATCCCTGGCCCTGCTGTTAAACGACATCCATGTCAATCTTGGCGTCATCCGTTTCACCATATCTGTCACTGCCTCGGATTTAAAGCTGATTACAGCCATCCTGTTCCTCATCATCCTGGTCCTCAGCTCCTCCAGGGGAAAGAAGGTAAAGAGCCATGCTTGAACTGAAACACATCAATAAATACTATAATGCCGGTACGGTCAATGAAATGTGCCTGTTCGAGGATTTCTGCCTTACTGTCAGGGACCACCAGTTTGTCTCCGTGGTGGGCAGCAATGGCTCGGGCAAGACTTCCATGCTCAATATCATCTGCGGAAGCATCCCTCTGGACGACGGCCAGATCATCATTGGCGGGGAAGACATCACCAGGATGCCGGAATACAAGCGCCAGCGCCGCATCGGACGCGTCTATCAGAATCCGGCCATGGGCACCTGCCCATCCATGACAATCCTGGAAAACATGTCCCTTGCTGATAATAAAGGCAAGGCATTTAACCTCCGTCCGGGAACCAACCGGCAGCGGGTGGAATCCTACCGCGAATCCCTGCGCTCCCTTGGCCTGGGCCTGGAGGATAAAATGGATGTCAAGGTAGGCGTCCTCTCCGGCGGCCAGCGCCAGGCCATGGCGCTGCTCATGTCCACCATGACCCCCATTGAGTTCCTTATCCTGGATGAGCACACGGCTGCCCTGGATCCCAAAACAGCGGAAACCATCATGGAACTCACCCACAAGATCGTAAAAGAAAAGGAACTGACCACCATCATGGTCACCCACAACCTGCGCTATGCCGTGGAATACGGCGACCGTCTCCTCATGATGCACCAGGGACGCGCCATCATAGACAAGGAAGGAAGGGAAAAACAGGAAATGCAGATTGAGGATATACTGGAACGGTTTAACGAGATTAGCATTGAGTGCGGGAACTAATAGACGGATGATACCGGACCGGCATTATCAGACCGGCATTATCAGACCGGCATTATCGGGTATGCAGACCAGAAACAGGCTTTGTCCTAAGGGGTACCGGCGGGTTCCCCAGGGCAAAGCCTGTTTTACTCCTGTTTGGGGATGCAGCCATCCGAAACCGGCCGCATCCCCAAAACACGCTTTTCCTCATGATACCTGAAATACCATGACGTCTGTTCTTTTAATTACTCAGCAAACACCATGATCTTGGATGCTGAGTTCTCATCATCTGCCCAGACCACACACTTCCTGCCCTGGGTTAAATCATCAAGGGTAACAATGTTCCTTGTGAGGTATGGGAATATATTGCAGTCGTCCGCAAGTGTGTACTCTGTTCCGTCAAGGGCCGTAAGCACTGACTTGGATGTGGACGCATCTGTTATCATGGATTTGACCTCCACATAATCCGGTACCTTTGCATCAGCAGGTATGTTGGCGAATATCACGTCCGCATTGGTCATTGGCGGAAGGCTCATGGTCATGGCCGGTCCTATGTAGGCGTAGATGGTATCGCCGTCCTTGATGTCTTCCAGTTTAATGGGAAGTCCGCTGACCGCATCCAGTATATAGGTCTCCTCGTCTGATACGTTCAGGATGATTTCACCGCTGTTGCTTACGCCGGACTGATTGTCAATGGAAAGCCTGCCATCCTCTGTCCTGGTCACCGGTCCGAATATCCGGATGGCCTGGGGCGCTTCAGTTCCGCTCTCCTCCATGCTCTCAATGGCTCCTGTCACTGACTCCACCACGGTGTCTGCCACCGTTGTCTCTTCCTTTGTGGCTTCTTTACTCTCCTGTGTTGCTGCCGTGGTGCCTGCGCTTGCATTGGAAGCGCATCCTCCTACGCCAAGTACCACTGCTGCACAGATTCCAGCTGCATATAATCGATATTTTCTCAATATTATCTTCTCCTTTTCATAAGTAGTGCCCTGGGTAAGGGCATTACTGTTGTCTGTATGAGAAGTATATATCATTTCCTTCCTATATCCAATAAAGGATTTCTTAATAATTCTGAAATAAGGATTAATGTTATGACAAATGTTGCAGGGTTTTTACAAAAGAAGTAACCCTATCTTAAGATATCATGGGCAGACGCGCACTCCTTATCTTGCCATCTCCAGCTGGGGGCCCTTCTGGTTGTGGGCCTTTATGATGGTTTCTATCTCGTCCAGGTTGGAGGAGGGAAGGTCGCCTGGGATGGTATTCTTTACTGCTGCGGTTGCATTGCCGTAGGCAATGGCCTTCTGACAATCGCCGCCGCTGCTGAGCAGCCCGTACAGGGCGCCGGAAATGTAGGCGTCCCCGCTGCCGATACGGTCAACTACTTCTATATCGCGGTAAGGCTCTTCCTCGTAATACTCATTCCTGGCAGCGTCATAAATCACGGAACCGAAGGTGTGGCGTTTGGGACTGTGGACAATCCTCTGGGTGGAGGCCACGATGGAGATAGGGAATTCTTCCGTAAAACTCTTCATCATTTCCCGGGCAGTGCCTGTCTTTAAGAATGTCAGCCTTGCCGTGTCTTCTGAACAAAAGAAAATGTCAACATAGGGCAGGATGCGCAGGATACATTCCCTGGCCTCATCCCCGGTCCACAGATTGCCGCGGAAGTTCACGTCAAAGGACACCAGGGTTCCGGCTGCCTTAAAACGCTTAATCATGTCAATGGTGGTCTCACGGATATCCTCATTTAAGGCCAGGGTAATACCGGTTGTATGGAAACACTTGGAAGCCGTATAAACCTCCTCCGGAATCTCATCAATGTTCAGGGAGAAAAAGGAACTGTTGTTGCGGTCATAAATCACCTTTGGTTTTCTGGGATAGGCGCCGTTCTCATAATAGTAGATTCCCACGCGGGCCGATGAGGACTGGTCATACATGAAGAAATCATCGCTGACCCCAAAGGAACGGATCTTACCTTTCATGAAGCTTCCTATATCATGGGCCGGAAGCTTGGATATGACGCCTGTGTGGAGCCCTAACAGGGCCGCGCCCACTGCCACATTCAGTTCCGCCCCTCCCACCTGCTTCACAAAAGTATCTCCTCTGGACAGACGCTCGTTATCAGGCGGTGAAAGCCTGAGCAATACCTGGCCCAGGGTAAGAAGATCAAAATTCCTGCTGTTATTCATTCCCATCATAACTCTCCTTTTCCTTTATATAAGAAACGGCTAATTCCCATAGAGGATTAGCCGCTTCCAAATTATCCTGTCATTCCATATATAAGTGATTATCTCTGTACACGGCCTGAACCGTCGCCGCCAGCCAGGTTTTCTACGTCAGCGCGTGTAACCAGGTTGAAGTCGCCAGGGATGGTGTGCTTTAATGCAGATGCTGCTACTGCGAATTCCAGGGCAGCCTTCATGTCCTTGCCGTCTGCCAGACCGCAGATTAAGCCGCCTGCAAAGGAGTCGCCGCCGCCAACACGGTCAACAATCGGGGTAACGCGGTACTTCTTGGAGTGGTAGAACTCACGTGTCTTTCCGTCCATGATGCATGCGGACCAGCCGTTGTCGGATGCGCTGAAGCTTTCACGCAGGGAGCTGATGATGTACTTAAATCCGAATTTGTCAGCCATCTGGTTGAAGATATCAACATATCCGGCCAGTTCCAGCTCTCCGGAGGTAACGTCTGTGTTGCCTGGCTTGAAGCCCAGAACCTTCTCAGCGTCCTCTTCGTTGCCGATGCACACGTCAACATACTGCATCAGGTTGGTCATGACCTTCTGTGCTTTTTCGGAAGACCACAGTTTCTTACGGAAGTTCAGGTCAACGGATACGGTTACGCCGTGGGCCTTGGCTGCCTTTAAGGCTGCCTCTGTCAGTTCGATTGCAGCATCGCTGACAGCCGGTGTGATGCCGGTAAAGTGGAACCAGTCCGCATCAGCAAAAATCTCATCAAAGTTAAACTCGTCCGGTGTGGCTGTTGCAATGGCGCTGTTTGCACGGTCATAAACAACATTGGAAGCCCTCATGGCAGAGCCTGTCTCCAGGAAATAGATTCCCAGTCTCTCGCCGCTTCTTGCGATGTGCCTGGTCCCTACATTGTATTTCCTCAGGGCTGCTACCGCGCAGTCACCGATAGGGTTCTTCGGGATAGCTGTCACGAACTGAACGTCATGTCCATAGTTTGCAAGGGATACTGCCACGTTGGCTTCTCCGCCGCCGTAATTGATATCGAACTCGTCTGCCTGGATGAATTTCTCATTGTTCGGGGTAGATAATCTTAACATGATTTCGCCCATGGTAACTATTTTTGCCATTGTATGATTCTCCTTTTATTTACCTGATTATGATTCAAAATGAATGGGTTGGTTATTTTGTCCTTGCTGCTGCCACGGCCTGTACGAATTCCCGGGCCTTTGCCGTAACTGCTGCAAAATCGCCGGTCTTAGCGCCCTTGGTCAGGCTGGAGCCTGTTCCGACCGCATATGCGCCTGCCTTAATCCACTTGTCGACATTATCCACGTCAACACCGCCGGACGGCATGAACTCGCCCTGTGGAAGAGGTCCCTTGAAGGAGCTGATAGCTGCCGGTCCCACAATATTGCCCGGGAATACCTTGATGATATCGCATCCGGCTTCCAGTGCAGTGATTGCTTCGGTTGGGGTCATGACCCCCGGGAGCATGGGCACCCTGTAACGGTTGCACAGCCTGATGGTATCCACATTCAGGCCAGGGCTTACGATATAGCTGGCGCCAGCCAGGATGCATGCCCTTGCTGTCTCAGGATCCAGTACGGTGCCTGCACCGATTACAATCTTGTCATTACCTTTATACTTATTAGCCATCATCTTGATAAATTCAACAGGGTCGCCTTCATCCATGGTCATGGTCAGCTCAATAAAGTTGATGCCGCCCTCGATGATGGCGTCAACCACCTTCTCGCCCTGCTCATAATTCTTTGCACGAACAACAGCAACCAGGCAATCTTCTTTCATTCTTGCTAAAACTTGTTCTTTTTTCATTTCGCTTCTCCTTCTTTCCGCAAATTCGCATATACGATTCAATTTCATATTTACGATTTCATACTTAAATTTTAATCGTTACCGCTTCATTTGTCAACAGCAAAAGATGTAAAAATATAAGTTTTTCCATTGCCTCTTTCAGCATTTTCCCAAAAAGCCCAGCAGCTTTGATATCTCTGCCGCCTTGGCACGCACCAGACAGCCCAGGGCATCGTAATCTTCCGTGGGTTTGTACAGGCTGGACACGCTGATAGCGCCCATGACATTGCCGTCCTGGCCAAATACCGGCGCGCCCACGCATTCCATGTGCTCCTCCAGTTCCCTTGCATCAAAAGCATAGCCTTTATCACGCACACGTTCCAGCTCCTTTTCCAGTTCCTCCCTGGTGCATATGGTCCGCTCCGTGTGTTTCTTAAATGTAATGCGTTCCATCAGCTGCCCTGCTTCTTCCTCGTCCGAGTAAGCCATGATGGCCTTTCCCAGGGAAGTACAATAGATAGGATTCTTGGTGCCCACGGTGGCTGTGGTGATAATGGGGTTCTCCGGCTCAAATTTGCAGATATAGACAATGGCATCGTCGGAGCGGATGCCAAAGAATACTGTTTTACCCACCTCCCTTGAAAATGCCTTCAGCACAGGGTCAATGGTGCTGATGAAATCCAGGTTATTGGTATAATTAATGCCGATCCTGTAAGCCGTAAGCCCAATGGTATAACGCTGCTTCTGCCCTCTGGCCACATGAATCATCCCCGTCTGTACCAATGTTGTCACGATGTCGTAACCGCTTGTCTTTGGCAGGTCCAGTTTTTCGCATATCTCGTCCAGTGTAATCCCGTCCGGCTTCCTGGATACCAGTTTCAGTATATCTATGGTCCGCAGTGTGGTTCTGTTTAATTTCATGGATACCTCCCACCTTCTACTTGTAAGTCTCCCGTATATGCATATGGATTAGGATTGATGGATACCATTTTCGTATATGCATTTCCAATCCGTATATACGATATTATAAATTCAGTATACATCATCCGTTCCCATGATGCAAGGGGTAATTCCTCCATAAACAACTGTTTTTCCTGCCATTTTTCCAATAATCCCGCTGCTGTCTCTGTCATGCCGGCATCTGCCTGCTGATTTCCGGCTGCCGGTCTTAATACCTGCTGCCTGGCGTCTTACAGGGTAACCCCCTGCTTGAAGATTGCCATATCATGGAAACCTGCCTCTTCTGACTTCACTTTCCTGCCAGAAGCAACTGCAAGCACATAATCCAACAGTTCTTCTGCCAGCTCTTCCTTGGTCATATCCTCCACCATGCGTCCAGCATTAAAATCAATCCAGTTATCCTTGTGGCCTGCCAGCTTTGAATTGCTGGAAATCTTGACCGTGGGCACAGGGGATGCGAACGGCGTCCCCCTTCCGGTTGTGAACAGGACCATATGAGCGCCGGACAGGGCCAGGGCAGTGGATGCCACCAGGTCATTGCCCGGGGCGCTTAACAGGTTCAGCCCCTTTACCTTAACCATCTCCGTATATTCCAGGACGCCTCTGACCAGGGCGCTGCCTGACTTCTGGGTGCAGCCCAGGGACTTGTCCTCCAGGGTGGAAATACCGCCCTTCTTATTACCCGGGGAAGGATTTTCATAGATGGTCTGGTTGTGGCTGGGGAAGGAAACATCGTAAACCCTGTACACGCGTATGCAGGGTAAAGTAATCCTTGAATCCATTGATCAGGTTCACGGTCTTTTCAAACAGTTCGGGTGTGGCGCAGCGGTTCATGAGCAGGGTTTCAGCCCCGAACATCTCCGGCACCTCTGTCAGGATGGTGGTTCCTCCCTTGCTCACAAGAAGGTCTGAAAATGCGCCTACCACCGGATTGGCCGTTATACCGGAAAGTCCGTCAGAGCCGCCGCACTTCATTCCGATTATCAGCTCGCTGGCATCTATCTTCTCCCTGGTAAATGCCCCTGCATACACAGCCAGTTCTTTTAACAGGTCCATGGCCGCCTCCATCTCGTCCTCCACATCCTGGCACTGGAGGAATTTCACACGGTCCTTGTCATAATCGCCGATGTAATCCATAAGCACAGGGATATTGCTGTTCTCACAGCCCAGCCCCAATACCAGCACACCGCCTGCATTGGGGTGATGGATCATGTCGGCTAGCACCTTCCTGGTGTTTTCCTGGTCATCCCCCATCTGGGAACATCCATATGGATGGGGAAATGCAATTACATCTTCCACACTGCCCTTTACCAGTTCCCTGGCCCGGGATTCCAGGGCCTTGGCAATGGAATTCACACATCCAACCGTGGGGATGATCCAGATCTCATTGCGGATTCCCGCCTTGCCGTCAGACCTGCGGTATCCGTCAAAGTAAACATGTTCCGTTGGACGGACATCGGTGCCGTCCGGCGTATAATCATAGGTAAGGACATCTCCCAGGGCAGTCCTCACATTGTGGACATGGACCCAGCCGCCTTCCTTTATATCTTCCTTGGCATATCCGATGCGGAAACCATACTTGATGACTTCTGCACCGCTTTCAATATCCTTTAAGGCAAACTTATGCCCCTGTGGGATATCTTCCACAACGGCTACCTTTTTCCCTTCCACGGACAGGGTCTCTCCCTTTGAAACAGGCCGCAGCGCAACGGCGACATTATCGTTCCTGTTAATCTTAACAATATCCTGCATGGTCTTTACATTCTCCTATCATCATTATTTGGTGTGCCCTTTCTGATTGTAAGTACTTACAATTATTCTACTCATTTTCAGGGGATAAGTCAATAAAAAAATAGAAAAGTATTGCAATATTTAAGCGGAATATGTATAATGAACTTAGCTTGTAAGCGCTTACAGAATGTGAGGTCATTTTATGAATATATACGATGTCTCTGAACACGCGGGGGTATCCATTGCAACCGTTTCCAGGGTACTGAACGGCAATCCCAATGTCAGTGAAAAGACCAGGGATAAGGTGCTCAAGGTCATGGATGACCTGGGATATACCCCCAACGTGTTTGCCCGGGGGCTGGGGCTTAATACCATGCAGACCATCGGGATTATGTGCTCTGATTCCTCCGACCCCTATCTGGCGGGTGCCATTTATTATCTGGAACGCGGGCTCAGATCCCATAATTATGATGCAATCCTGTGTTGCACAGGTTATGACCTGGATGCAAAGCAGAAGTATTTTGACCTGCTCCGCTCCAAACGTGTGGATGCCATCATCCTGGCCGGCTCCAAGTTTGTGGAGATGCGGCCCAAGGATAATGCATATATTACGGAAGCTGCTTCAGAACTTCCCATCATGCTGGTTAACGGATACCTGGAAGGGGATAATATATACAGCACGGTATGCGACGACCATGCAGCCATGTACGGCGCCGCTGCCCAGCTTCTGCAGGCGGGCAGGAAACGTATCCTCTATCTTTACACCAGCTATTCCTACAGCGGGGTCAACAAGCTGGAAGGTTACAAGGATGCCCTGAAGGCATATGGCATGGAACCCTGTGATGAACTGATCTGTCAGTGTCCCAAGGATATATCTGCCGCTAAGGAACTTCTTCTGTCCCTTCACGGACAGGGGCTGGAGTTTGACGCGGTCATGACAAGTGATGATTCCCTTGCCGTGGGTACTGTTAAGTATGCCCATGCATCCGGCATTTCCATACCTGATGAACTGAATATCATTGGATACAATAACTCCATCCTGTCCCGGTGCACGGATCCGGAGATAACATCCATTGACAGCAAGGTAGAAGCACTGTGCACCACCACCATCAACACACTTATGGGGGTTTTCAGCGGCGTGAATGTGCCCAGCAGGACCACAATCGCTTCTGATTTAATAAAAAGAAAAACCACAAATTTTTAATTCTTAAGGAGGATTAACAACATGAAAGCATTTATGGACAAGGACTTCTTATTATCCAGTGATATGGCAAAGGAGCTGTATCATGATTTCGCGGAGCATATGCCGATTCTTGACTATCACTGCCACATCAATCCGCAGGAGATTTATGAAGACCGCAGGTTTGACAATATCACCCAGGTATGGCTGGGCGGCGACCATTACAAGTGGCGCCAGATGCGTTCCAACGGCATAGATGAAAAGTATGTGACCGGAGACAGCACGGACTGGGAGAAATTCAAAGCATGGGCAGAGACCATGCCCAAGTTAATCGGCAACCCGCTGTACCATTGGAGCCATCTGGAACTGAGGAAATATTTTGGCTACCAGGGCTTCTTAAACAGCGATACGGCTGAGGAAGTATGGAACCTGTGCAATGCAAAGCTGCAGGAAGATTCCATGACGGTCCGCAGCCTGATCAAACAGTCCAATGTTACCCTTATCTGCACCACGGACGATCCGGTTGACACGCTGGAGTGGCACAAGAAGATTGCCGAGGATGACACATTTGACGTACAGGTCCTTCCTGCCTGGAGACCGGACAAGGCCATGAACGTTGAAAAGCCCACCTTTGCAGCTTATATGGCACAGCTTTCCCAGGTCAGCGGTGTGCAGATAACTGATTTTGCATCCTTAAAGGAAGCCCTTAAGAACCGTATGGAATTCTTCACCTCCATGGGATGCTGTGTATCCGACCACGCCCTTGAATATGTAATGTACGTTCCTGCTGATGAGGATGAAATTGATTCCATCCTTGCCAAAGGATTAAAGGGTGAGGCCGTTACCAAGGAGGAAGAACTGAAATTCAAGACCGCATTCATGCTCTTTGCTGCCCGTGAATACACCAGGATGGGCTGGATCATGCAGATTCACTACGGCTGCAAGCGCGACAACAACGCTTACATGTTTGAGCAGATTGGCCCTGATACCGGTTTTGACTGCATCAACAACTACGCCCCCAGCGCGCAGATGGCTGATTTCTTAAATGCGCTAAGTGCCTCCAATGAGATACCAAAGACCATCCTTTACTCACTGAACCCCAATGACAATGCCTCCATCGGCACCATCATCGGCTGTTTCCAGGACAAGTTCCCGGGCAAGATCCAGCAGGGTTCCGCATGGTGGTTCAACGACCACAAGGCAGGAATGACCGAGCAGATGACCAGCCTTGCGAACCTGGGCTGCTTAGGCAACTTCATCGGCATGCTCACGGACTCCAGAAGCTTCCTGTCCTACACCAGGCACGAATACTTCCGCCGCATCCTGTGTGAACTTATCGGCGGATGGGTGGAAAACGGCGAGTATCCCGCTGACATGAAAGCCTTGGAAGACATCATCAAGGGCATCTGCTACAACAATTCCGTAAAATACTTCGGCTTCAACCTGGATATTGTAAAATAGAACCGGTTATATGATAAAATCAGGCTTATGATTAAATCAGGCTAATTAAATCAGGCTGGCTGCGGAGATGCAGCCAGCCTTTTTCTATCATATTCCTGTCATTTTCCCTTGATTACCGTTTCGCGCAAGTCACGGTTGGAATCCCCAGTCCGTGAAGCGGGCCGAGGCGGGATTTGTCCCAGGGCAGCCGGGCGGCGGGCGGGGTGGATTCCCCTGGGCGGCGGTGG
>OBXM01001092.1_pt1 | contig 18890 bp, 13 predicted proteins | sample 1538141 | NCBI WGS metagenome assembly OBXM01 (sample SAMEA2580153, study PRJEB22360) | human gut metagenome | biome: human gut; feature: human-associated habitat; material: faeces | place: Denmark | collected 2008/2010 | reverse complement strand
AGTATCGAAATGCCCATAGCAAGCGGTTGCTATTTTATCAATAAAAACAGTCTTTTCTCTATATTAGTACAGCAAAGACTATCTCTCTGATAAATGTTTAATATGAAATTAATCTTTTCATTTGTTCCCACTAGGAGAATTTTTTGAGAATGTTAAAACTAAAAATTTCCATCGCTGATTTGAACAAATAAACCAGAAACGGAACTATTGATGAAGGCAAAAAATTAAGGACTTCAACTATAACAGCTGAAATCCTATTCCAATTTTTGTATTGCTGCAAAAACCACTTGCTGCTATTTCATTTGTTGCAAAAATATTGCAACAACCAAACTGTCGGTTATGGAAAAATTTGTAAACCTATATAAGCACTGAATATATCGATACTGTTTTTCTCATCATTTTCAGTATTCTCATAGTTCTTAAAGTTTTTGACCTTGTTTTGATATCACTAAGGTAACCAAAACTTTAACTTACATCGGAGGTATTATTTATAATATACAATTACTAACATTTTCTAACAAAAATAGCGACGATAAAAGAAATCGCTTCAGTAAACAACAATCAATTAATTTATATTTGCTTTTGAATGTAAAATTATTCAAGCTTGCAAATGTCCAAATGATAATTATATTTCAATAATCATCTGATTTTGTTATACAGCCATTCTAACCATTATTGGCTTAACATAATGGTTGATACCACTATTTTGAGCTTTAAATGGTATACGTTTTTTCTTGATTACCATGTAGCTACAAGTTTTGTAATTTGGGTTTATATATTTGTTCTTGCTTTACCAAGTTCCATGATAAACTGGTCATACATTTGTTCTGATTAGCTCGACACATTAGTGCCTGATCGGCCGACAATCGAAACATGGAATTGCCGCATGTTAATCAGCATCTCATGTTTGCACTTGAGATAATACAGTGGGAAGTTTTCAAAAATATGTATCAACTACTTTTCGCTAAGCATTCTGTTTCGAGTTTTCTTACCCTTATTAAACATAAAAGGCCATTTGTTAACAGCAATATCCCAATACCAATATATAATTTATTTACTCCAATTATATCTCCAATAGGGCCCGCAATAATAAGCCCCAACGGATTTGCAAGGCAAGATAACATATAAAGAAGACTCGTGACACGACCTAATTCCTCGAGGAGGATGCTTTGTTGCATAAATGCATTAAAGGGCACATTGAAAAACGGTATACCTACACCTACAATCAAGGTGAATATAATACAAATCCAAAATAATGAAGCCGGTAATCCAGCGATAATTAATATACAGAATCCGATAGCTATCACCGAAAAGGAAAACGCACTGAGCTTGCGTTTAATCTCGCCTAAAAAGCCAATAAGTACTGAACCTAAAATTGCACCAACAGCAGAAGCAATTTCGGCATAGCTTGCTTGAAGCTCTGTTCCTCCGTAATGTGCTGCGATTAAAAGTAAAAACATGGCATTGATAGGCATATAGAAAAAACCCGTCAATACATAATGAGGAATTGCACGATACAAAGACTTATTCCTTTTCAATACATGTAATCCATCCTTGAACTCTTTCCAAAAATCAGGGGATTCCTCTGCTTTATATTCTTTTTTTGGGTCGTTGATTTTAACAAGCAACAAACAGAAAATAGCAAATGCAGCACCTAAAATATCCACAAGCATGACATATTCCATGTCCATGTATGTAATCAGTACGGCTCCGAGAGCCGGGCCGATTAAATTTCCTGCTCCATTTACAAACTGCGCCCATCCTCCTGCTTTGATTAGCTCCTTTTCGGGAACAAACAATGGGATTGCAGCTTGCATGGATACACTATGAAAAACCGAGCCAAGGCCCCGAATAAACAGCATCGAGTATATCAACCATATATGCGGAGGCGACGGTATGAAAAATGCTATGGCTAAAATAATGCTTGAAACAGCAATACTGCCGTCAGCAACCATCATTACTGTTTTCTTTTTGTTCCTGTCAATATGCACTCCGACAAACGAGCCAAACAGAAGTCCCGGCAGAAAACCGATGATTGCCGCTATAGATAATGTCACCGCAGAACCCGTCAATTTTGTTAAATACCATATGATCGCAAACTGTACGGCGGAAGATCCAATTATTGAAAAGGTCTGTCCTACATAAATAGTAAAAAACTTTTTTTTCCAAGAAATCAAGCTATCGCCTCCCTGCCTATTTTAATAAACTTCTATGATAGACTGCTCTTCCTTTGTCAAGGTACAATAGGCTATCTGCCACCAAGTTAATCAACTCTCGGTCATGGGTAATCAGAATAATACATTTACCTTGTTCCGCTAATTTTTTTATAAATTGTGCGGTAAGCCGCATATTTGCCCCGTCAAGACCACTTGTCGGCTCATCGAGTATCAGAATGTCCTTTTCATAGGCAACAGCAAGGGCAAGAAGTAATCTCTGCTTTTCTCCGCCTGAAAGGGATAATGGGTGGCGGTCTTCCATTCCATCAAGGCCCACTTCTGCTAAAATTTCATGAATCCGTTCCTTTGTTGCTTTTTTCTTTCCGTTTCCAATGAAAAACTCATCTTCAACAGTTGGAGCATACAGTTGGTAATCACTGTCTTGTTGTACAAAGAATGTTTTCCATACTCTTTGATTGCTCTTAGTTTCTCTTCCGTCTATAAAAATCTGACCAACATTTTGCTTATGCAGTCCGGTAAGGACACGGCAAAGTGTTGTTTTGCCTGCGCCATTGCCCCCCAACACTGCCATAATTTTGCCTGTGGCGGTAGAAAATTCGACTTCATCCAAGACCTTTTGGCCACTCAGGGCAATAGAAAGACCCTTTGTACAAAAAAAGTCTTCTTCATTATAAAGTATACGCTTATCAACGTTTATTTCCGGTTCTGAAAATAAACGAAGTCCCCTATCTTTTAATTCATCATCTGTTAATGCGAAGGCTTCATCCCTTGGATATTCTTTGATAATTTCACCCTTTTGCATATACACCATTTTGTCAAACAAGTCTTTTGCATAATGCAGGCGGTGTTCAGATAAAATGATGGTAGTGCCTGCTTTTTTCAGCTTCGTGAGCAATGCTTTCAAATGAGTGATGGTATCGCTGTCCAAATTTGCCGAAGGCTCATCAAGTACCAATACTTTTGGCAGCATGGTGTAAACAGAAGCAATCGCAATTTTTTGCTTTTCACCGCTGGAAAGAGGAAAAATACTTTTACCCAGTAAAGGTTCTACTCCTATTTGTGAAATGGTTTGCAGAAATCGATCTCCCATTTCTTCTCTGGGAAAAGCGTTGTTTTCCATTCCCATGACAATTTCATCCGTTGTATTGGAAGTAAAAAACTGACTGCGGGGATCTTGAAACACACTTCCGACAATTGTACCGATTTCATTGATAGGAATTTCTTTTACGCTTCTGCCGTCTAAAAAATATTCTCCTGTAAGCTCTCCGGGGTAAAATTGCGGGCATAATCCATTCAGAACTCTTGTAAGGGTGGTTTTTCCGCAACCGCTTTTGCCTGTCAACAAAATAAACTCACCCGGCCTAATATTAAGTGAAATGTTCTTCAATTGTTTTGTTTTCGTGCTGGAGCCGTAGGAAAAGTTGAGGTTTTTCAGTTTAATCATCTTATATCACCTCCATCATGAATTTATCCGCCGCAAAGATTGAGATTATGGTGATAAAAGATACAAGGAGAGCGAACGCATCCCTTTTTGTAAACTTTACCTTGTTGAAACTGACAACCTCATTATGAAATCGGACGCCGCGAACCGTGACAGAAGCGGCAAGTTCCTCTGATATTCTTGTGATTCGGATGACAAGGGGAATAAATACATTGCTCAAAACCGAAGGCAAGTGGGCTAATGTATGCCAAAAGCCCACTCCGATTCCGCGGAATTTTTCTGCGTTTCGTATGTATCGGTATTCTTCTGAAAATGTTGCAGGAAAACGGAGCATTGTCGCAAGACCGATGCCTACCGCTTTGGGTATTCCCATAGCGTAAAATGACGCTAAAAGTGATCCTGTGGGTTGTTTTGCGACAATAAAAGCAAATATCATCGCCGGGAACGCCTTTCTTCCAAGAGAGGTCATAGACCCCAAGCTTGAGAAAAGAATGGTTAAGGAATTTGTCAAGTCAGCGCTGAGGAAGAATATACAAATCCTTGTTAGCCCCCATATTACGGCATATCCCATTAAATATGAAAAAAATCTCTCACCCTTTAATGCGATAATCAGCCAGAAAACAGCAAACACAAACATGAAGAACCATATAACTTCATGATAGATTACCAAGCCTGCCCCTATACATCCAAGCATTAAAAATAAGTATACGCGAGGGTCAAAGACGGTATTTTTTTCATTCGTCATGCCACCCCTGCTCCCTTAAAGTGCTTGAGCAATATTTTCGTGCCGATAAAATAGCCCAGTATGGCTGCCACCACAGCGGATACCGCTTGTACTGTAATAAAAACAGGATTGGACATTGTTGCAAAGGAATTATCAAACATTGCCTGTGCGGCGGCTTGATCCATTCCCATTCCCATAAATGCTTTTACGGAACTTTCGGGCATGATCAGCATAGAAACAAGTGAACCAAAGGAAGAAACTAGCCAAAACAGGCAGTAAGGAATTACACCGCGCCATTTTGTCTGCCAAGCACGGCCAAGCATAATAAGTTCGCCGCTGATGCCGCACAAAAGATACATTATTGAAGTAGCAATTGTTCCTGTTATCATAAATACGAGTGCAAAGGGCAGGCAAAACACAAAGAACGTACCTGTGCGCGGGCTTTTATTAATAAGCAGCAAAAAAACGGAACCGCCAATTATTGCAGGAATGACCACAGTAAGTACGAGGGACACATGTACTCCTAATGGCTGTAGAATGGGAGATACCACAAAGAATAAAACAAGCACAACACAGCTTAACAGTACCCCTAAAATTAAGTCTTTGACACCAATAAATTTTCTTTTGTTGTTCATAAATACATCCTCCTAAATTTTATTGATAGTAAAATCGATTGATTTTGCCTGCATATTCCACAGCTTTGTATAGAGACCGTTTTTTTGCAGAAGCTCCGCATGCCGCCCTTGTTCGGAAACCTTCCCTTTGTCCAGAACGATAATGTTATCAGCATTTTGAACGGTTTTAAGCCTATGAGCAATCATAATAACTGTTGTGTTTTTCACCAGCTCGTTAACTGCGTTTTGCACCAACACTTCATTTTTAGCGTCTAAACTTGCGGTGGGTTCATCCAATAAAAGAATCGGAGCCTTTTTTAATATTGCCCTTGCAATTGAAATTCTCTGCTTTTCACCTCCCGATAAGGTGCTTCCGCCTTCGCCGATGATTGTATCGTACCCATCGGGAAGTGCTGTTATAAAGTCGTAACAGCCTGCTTCTTTTGAGGCTCTTATCATTTCTTCTTCTGTAGCGTCTCTTCTGCCGAACATAATATTCTCACGGATGGTATCATGAAAAAGATATACATCCTGCATAACCATTGAGATGTTTTGCTGCCAATGCTCCGGGTCAACCTCCGTCAGCTTTGTATCGCCGCAAAGGATTTGACCTTCACTTACATCCCAAAATCTTGCAATTAAGCGAAGAATGGTCGATTTCCCACTGCCCGAAGGGCCGACGATAGCTGTCAATGCACCTTTCTTAATTGTGAAGCTGGTGTTTGTAAGTGCCGGTTCAGTTCCTTCAGAGTAGGAAAACTCCACATTTTCAAAACGGATGTCCCCATCTCCCTCTAGCGTCTTCTTTCCCGTCATTTCTTTCTGAGACATGGTTGCGTCAAGCCGTTTTCCTGAGGTAAAATTCCCTCTAAGTATCATTAAATTGGCTACAGACATCGTGATTGGACTTAATATTTTGCTCCCTATGACAATGATTGCTATAAAATTTACAATAGTCAAATTGCCTTCAATTAAAAGATAACCCCCAGTAATACATAAAAGCGGCAGTCCAAATTGTACGATAGATGTGCAAAGCCGGAGCAAACTTCCACCGCCACTTTCTGATTTGATATGAGCAGACATTAACTCGTGATAGGAGTTTTTGAGCACCTGAAAGCCTTCACCCGTTTGGTTGTAGCTTTTAAGCGTTCTCATTCCTTTTAAATATTCGTTTAGATTCGTTGCGGCCATATCTTTTGCCTTTGCGACCCTTACAGAATTTTTATCAAGTATTTTCATGGACAGTGCGACCAACACCGCCGCTACAGGAATGGATATATAAAACGCCAAAGCCAGAGCAGAATTGTAGAGAAACATAAAAATGCCGGTTAACACGCAAGACAAAAGCGCACTGAAAAGTTCTGATAAGCTACCGTTCATTGCCTGTGCTATACTCATAAAATCTCCGTCATAATTGTTAATTAGTTCTCCGGTTTCCTTTCGCGCAAAAAATCCTAAAGGCAAACGGCGAAGCTTTTGAACATATTCAATTCTATCTTCAGCAATATGCTTTGCTGTGGGGAAAAATTTGTTTTTGTATGCCCACAGCACAATAAAAAATTGAAATATGCCATATAGCATTAATATTCCCGAGATAATCCATAAAGCAGAAAAGTTGATGGTTTTGGGATTATCAAATGCAGACGTCAGCATATTGATTGCGGCATAGACGATAAGGGCAGGAAGCATGGATGAAAAACCGTCTAAAAAACACCATATAGCAGGGCGGATGATTTGCTTAGGTTTATTAAAAGTTAATTCTTTTATTGCGTTTTTCACGATATCATCTCGCTTTCTTCCCTTGTAATGGTCCAATGATCCGCTTGATTCTGAATATTCCAAAGCTCACTATAAATCGTACTCTTCTCCATTAAGCTTTGATGATTTCCCTGTTCCACAATCTTGCCTTTATTTAGAACTAATATATGATCGGCATTTTTAATGCTAGGCAGCCGATGGGCAATAACAATAACTGTTCTGCTTTCAATTAGTCTATCTATCGCTTTTTGAATTAAATTCTCATTTTCAGCATCGGAATAAGCAAGCGCTTCATCTAATATAACAATCGGCGAGTTTTTGAGTATTGCCCTTGCGATTGCAATGCGCTGCGCTTCTCCTCCGGAAAGTCCCGTCCCACCGCTGCCTATTTTAGTTTGATAGCCATGCGGCAGGTTCATAATAAATTCATGGCACTGTGCTGCTTTTGCTGCCGCTTCTACTTCTTCTGCCGTCGTCTCTCTGTTCATACTGATGTTGCCGTATATCGTGTCAGAAAATAGGTAAGTGTCCTGAAACACAAAAGAAACCAGATTCATCAGTTCTTTTATGTCAATATCTTTAATATCCATACCGCCAATGGTGATAGTTCCTTCCGTCACATCCCAAAATCTTGATATAAGCTGACCAATTGTAGATTTTCCGCCTCCCGAAGGGCCAACAAGTGCTGTCATGCTGTTTTGCGGAGCAATAAAACTCACATTGTCTAAAGCCAACGAACAGGTCGGGTCAGCAGTATTTTGATAAGTAAAGCTCACATTCTCAAATTTAATATCATAGCTTTGCGGACTTTGGGCCTGATAGGGTTTGGGAATAGGTTCTAATGCCATAATATTATCAATGTTTTTAAGGGCAACCGTCATTTCTCCCATTCGGGCGCCAGAAGTTACCAGTTCCATCAGCGGTGCAATAACTGCCGGTGTCACCACCAGTCCCATGATAACAGAAAGATAGGTAGCCGCTTCATTGGGACTGAGATAAATCACCAAGGTTCCCACAGGCAATACAACAGATAAAAGAGAAATAATGATTGTTTTATATCCTGCATAGAAAGGCGCAGAGCGTTTATATAATTTAATTTCCCATTCTCCATATTTCTTGGTAGCGTCGTCTAAGCTTTTGGTAACTGCTCCTGTGAGCCCAAACAATTTTACTTCGGCTATTCCTTTTACATATTCACCGAATGAACCTGTCATTTGCCCTGATACGGTTGCAAGTCCTGTCAATATATCTTGCCCCCTGTTTCCTCCCCACACAAGCATTTGCAAAACACAAGCAATTACGATAGCCTCTACTACTGAAAGTCCAAGCCAGATATTAAGGCTTCCAAGTCCAAGCAGCAACGCTGAAACCGCAAATGCCGAGCCGATTAAATCAGGCAGCAAATGTGCAATAAACAATTCTATTTTTTCGATGCTCTCATCCATTATCTTTTGCACGCTGCCTGTCGTGTGAGAAGTAAAAAAACCCATAGACAATTTTCCTAAATGTTCCATAGCCTTTACACGGATACCGTACAATACCCTAAATGCGACTTTATGGGCACCTAAGCTGCCTAAAAAAGAAAAACTACCGTTCAAAATCAAGCTCCCCAAAGCAATTAACGACCATAAAATGATTACATCATGCGAGCCTGCGCCCATTAGGAGCTCTTTCGCTATCCTATAAACCGAAACATACGGAACCATGCCGCAAAGCGTTCCTATTGTCATAAGAGCACAACTTAAAACAAGTTTCCATTTCCCCTCGGAAGCAAGAAAAAACAGCCTTGAGAATGTTGATTGGTTATTATTCAAATCTCTTCCCCTTTCGCATTTTTATAGAATCAAACATCACGTTCAAGTTAGAGTTTGCTAACTCATTTGTGATTATATAAAATATCTCTCTAAAACTCAACAGCTTAGAAACCAATGTATTTGATACTGTTGACTATCCAAAAATCCCATGATATGATGATATCAAAGGATTTTAGCGAGATTACAATATTTGATAATTCCCTTAATCGAAACCAAGTAATATAAAACAATACGGCAAAAGCAAGGATGATAAAGGCATATATGGAAAGTTATACAAGCACCGCCGATATGCTTTCTCAAATGCAAACAAGGCAGAATTGGGTAAGACAAAATACGGATTACGGATATATACTCACCCCACCCCCTCATATGGCAAAAGGACAATCCGTTATATGGGGCAATCCCGAAAGTTGTTGCTTCTTTAATACTGATATTGTGCTTCGGACGGCATTGTTAGAAAGGTATTATTACAAACAAAAATGTATTCAAGTGACTTTGGTGGAAGATATAGATCTTGAATACTACCAGCGTAAGGCCGAAATATACGAACCAAATACGGGTATATTCTGTTCGGTTAATCACATACCTCAACCGTGGTTTCAACGGCTCCCGGCCGGAGCAAGACAAAAAGCGATCTCTGTCGTTATGACGGAACAATTCTTTACGGAGCAGAATATTGTTTTGCCGTCTAATGGGTGGGATCGAATTGCTGAAATACGTGGTAAAATTATTGTTCCAAAAATTGAAATTATTTTGCGAGAGATGAAAAACATACAGATCAATAAAAACGCCTTCAATCTTATGCTTCGTGCGAAAGCGACAGAAATTTTGGCATTGCTATTGGACTACACCTTTGAAAAAGAAAGGCATGACAATTCTTCCCTTTCTAAAAAAAGTAGAGAAATAGCAAAACGTGCATTGCACATTTTAAACGACCACTATATAAATCCTCCCGTCATAAATGTACTTGCTGATTCACTGGGAGTAAATGTTTCCACATTACAAAATGCCTTTAAACACATTGCAGGAAAAACAGTATATGAATATATTGTTGCTTTAAGAATGGAAAAAGCGCTCTCTTTATTTGAAAATAAATCGTTAACAATTGAAGATATTGCCAAAACTGTTGGATATCAAAGCAAGGCAAACTTTTATCGAGCTTTTCAAAAGACTTTTAGTTGTAAGCCTAATGAATTAAGGAAGCAAATATTGAATGGATGATAACCATCTGCTATGTTTTCTATTTTGCCAGTAAGCAGGGCAATAGGGTAATAGCAGGGCAGTGACATGACTACCGTTAATGAAATCGCAGGTTCAGTCAGCGCCAGGGGTCATTCGGTAGGCTGTACCAGGCTTTAGGCAGAACCATCTAATAAAACACAGAGGATATTCGGCAATACATACTTTCTGATTTTATCGTTCATTCCGCACCGCCTCCCGCAACCCAAAAATTACGATTTCCTTAATGAAGAATCGTAATTTTGCTTTATAGTCATGGTGCAAAAAAACTTCATCACAAAAATAATTTCAACCCCAGACGACACACTTGTAGCTACAAAGGAGAAGCTTAAGCCCACAAACTACATAAGCATCCGCAGAACACTTGGACGGCAGCCGGATATCCGACAACGGATATCGCCTGCCGTCTTTCTTTTTTCCCTGACGGCTCAGGCAAGCTCATCAGCCAAAGAAGCTGCCATGAGCATCATCCCACATGCCTGGTCCCCGCCCTCCGTTTTCGATTCGCCATTCCAAGAAATCGAAAACGGAGGAAACACAAATGATCCAAATTGATCCTCGCGATTATTACCCCCATGAAGCAAAGGCGGCAGTTTCATCGAAATCCCGGAAGAAACTGTCGCCTTATTCAAAGATTTTGCCCGCCAGGAAGTCGCCCGGTAGGTAAAAGAATTCCTCCACCATGCTGGATGTTCCCTGACACAGCATACCCTTAACAGAAGTTCCCGACAAATAATATTCCGCGCTTTTGGGAGCATATTCCGTATACTCTCCGTATTGATAAAATGGATAAATAATCCTTAGCTTGGCCTTGTCAAGAAAATCTACGCTATTTTGCGATGTTTTTAGTGTCTATAATATAGCTTTCTGTGGCAAAATGCGGGATTGGGGTATCAATATCATATCCCAAAAACCACCGCTATACCATATTCATTGCTATCTCGCTAACAGTTCGACGCATGGATGCAATTCCATACAAATGCTGTATCAGTGCTATTTTTACCAGCACTACGGGATCTACCGCCGGGTGCCCGTTGTCCTCGCAATACAAGTGCTCCACCATTGGGTAGGCTTCTTCAAAATCTACTACTTTTTCTATTTTGGGAAGTAAATGGGCCTCTGAAACTAGGCTGTTCAGACACGTCCACTTTACTGTATATCTTTTATCTTCCATTTTCTCTATCATCTTCATCACCCTCTTGGGTGACTTTTTTGACAGGCTGAAGAACTTGTTTTCAGGTTCTTTTTTCTTTTCCATAAAAATTTATGGGTTTTTTTGAATTTAAACATTATTCTAATTTTTATTTATTTTGTTAATTTTCCTTTAGATATATTGACTATCGTAAAGATTTGTATATAATTAAACTTGTGATAGAAATAACGATATTACATTATCTATTCAATCAAACATTTTTATACTCAAGGAGAATGATATTATGAAAGCTTATGCAATGCTTGAAATCGGTAAAACCGGTTGGATTGAAAAAGAAAGACCCGCATGCGGTCCCTTAGACGCAATTTGTCGTCCTATTGTACTGGCCCCCTGTACTTCTGACATACATACGGTTTGGGAGGGTGCTTTAGGCAATCGCCATAACTTAATCTTAGGTCATGAAACCGTTGCAGAAGTTGTAGAAGTCGGCAGCTGCGTAAAAGATTTTAAACCCGGTGATAAAGTTATTGTTCCGGCTATTACTCCGGATTGGAATTCAGTGCAGGCCCAAGGCGGCTATCAGATGCATTCCGGCGGTATGCTCGGCGGCTGGAAATTCTCAAACTTTAAAGACGGCGTCTTTGCTGAGTTTTTCCATGTAAACGACGCTGACGGCAACTTGGCTCTTCTTCCCGAAGACATGGATCCCGTTGCTGCTTCTATGCTTGCTGATATGGTTCCCACCGGCTTCCACGGTGTTGAGTTGGCTAACGTACAGTTTGGCGATACCGTTGCTGTCATCGGCATTGGCCCTGTTGGTTTGATGTCTGTTGCTGCTGCTGCTTTGCGTGGTGCTTCCCATATTTACGCTGTCGGTTCACGCCCCAATTGTATTCAGATTGCTAAAGAATACGGCGCAACTGATATCATCAACTACCGCGAAGGCGACATCGTCGAACAAATCATGGCTAAAACAGATGGTAAAGGTGTAGACCGTGTCATTATTGCCGGCGGTGATAATGATACTTTTGCACAAGCTATTAATATCTTAAAGCCGGGCGGCTATATTGGAAATGTCAACTACCTCGGTGAAGGCGACAGCATTAAAATTCCACGTGTGGAATGGGGCTGCGGTATGGGTCACAAAACTATTGCCGGTGGTTTAATGCCCGGCGGCAGACTTCGTATGGAGAAATTGGCATCCTTGATTTCTACCGGCAGATTGGATACCTCTAAATTAATCACACATCGTTTTGAAGGTTTTGACAAAATTGAAGAAGCCTTATTGCTGATGAAAGACAAACCGAGAGATTTGATTAAACCAGTTGTTGTCATCAATTGGTAATTAATATACTATCATTAATTTATCGCTAATTTTCAAAACAAGAAGTGCCGAGCATTTGCCCGGTAACGTAAGAAAACATTTCATGCAATTGTCGGCATAGTATTAAGCTATGTCGACTTTTGCTATTTTTGCGCTGCTTTGAGTTTGCTGGATGACCATGCCAATATCAAAAGAGCGATAAGATTTTAAACAAACTCGATTTCTTGTATATTCTCCACGGTACCGCTTGCTCTGCATCTACATTTGCTGAGAGTTCTCGGTACTGCGGTTGATTCTGCCTATAGACTCCTTGATCTATAAATTCCCATTTTTAGCCTCTCAATCATAAAACAGATATTCCTGCTCTTGACGTATAGAACCTGTTGGTGCCCAGTCAAAACTAAAAATACACCTTGTCTATTTTACCTGTAGCAGCGTTCCCATTTTAAATTAAATTCTTTCATCACTGCTCCTGTAAAATAAAATTAAATAGTTTACTTGACAACTCTCATCTATGTATGCTATGCTTACAACTATAGTTAGACAAAACTAACTATAGTTGTAAAAGGAAGGCGGATTTCATCATGACTTGCAATATAGAAAACAACCCCGGCAAATATTATCAAATCATACGTAATTATCAAGAAGCCCAATTGCTTTTTGCGGCCATTCGTTTGAATGTATTTTCGCATCTCGATACACCGCAAACTGCGGATGCAGTTGCATCCGCTCTTGATTGCGATAAGCGACAGATTGAATTATTACTGCTTTCTCTAACCTCCTGCGGATGGGTAACCAAACAGGCTGATTTATATTTTAATAAACCGGATACCAAGGATTTCTTATCTCGAAGCAGCGAGGTATTCTTGGGGGATGCCCTGCTTTTTCGTGAAAAAATGACCTCATTAGCAAGGCTGGAACACCAGCTAAAATCATCTAATGCACCCAAGACTGTCTATGATTTTTCGGAAATGGCACGTGTTATTGTTCCAGAATTCTATACAGGACGTGTACAGGCCTTTTTGAACCAGATGATAAAGTTGTATCCTGACACTAAGCGCCCTCTGCATCTCTTAGATCTGGGCGGCGGAACAGGCATTTTAGCCATTGAGTTTGTAAAACAGTTTGCGAATAGCAGAGCAACTATCTTTGAAACTCCCGATGTTGCTGAAGTCACAAGGGAGATTGTACGCCAGCATCATGCAGATCAATGTGTGGATGTGATTACCGGGGATTTTAATACGGATTCTCTCGGCGGCCCTTACGACGTGATAATTGCTTCCGGTATTCTGAACTTTGTGAAAGGTAATTTGTCGGATTTCATTGGTAAATTATCCGCATCTTTAACAGATGGGGGCTATTTGCTGATTGTCGGTCAGTACCCGGAACACGAACAGAACGTTCCCCCCAATATGCTCGGTTGGCTGTCAGGCCTGCTGAACGGCACTCCCCTCCCTCCCAGCCGCCGGGAAATTGCATTGGCAATACAAAGAGCAGGGCTGACAGCGGCTGACCGCATGGAGGATACGCGGTATGAAGGCCAAGTCTATCGCAAGGGAATATCGGCTTCCAATGTTTGTTCAGGCGACGTCATTCGTTCTTTTATTGAGCTAAACGAACAGATTTCCAACACAAAAGCCAACATTCTTGACTTTGGCAGTGAAGACATGACCTTCTATCGAGGGGAAATTCATTTGATCAAAATGATTGGTGATTATCCCGGTATTCACAGCGCCGAGCTTGCCCGGAAATTTGGTATTACCCGTCCCGTTGTTCACAAGACGCTGCAAAGGCTCATGGAGCGGGGCTTGATTATCAAAGAGAATGATACCGAGGATAAAAAACGAAGTCTGCTTTACCTGACAGCAAAAGGTCAGGTAGCTTATCGGGAGCACGAGAAATACCACAATGAGCAGGATAGGGCGCTTTTCGATTTCCTCGCAGATATGCCCGGAGAAAAATTAGACGCCATCAAGGGATTTTTAGATCATGCAATCGGTCTGATTAAAAACCATGCGTGAGTTAATCAGCGTCATATTAGAGTGAAAGCGAAGTGCTGATATGGAAAAATCCGAATGAGTTCGGTATCCTATATGCGAACATAAAACAAGGATTCAAACTCGGGAAGATATAATTTTGATTCGATTCCCCTATTTTGCCCAAAGTGCAAGCACGAAAATTTAATTCATGTAGAAAACTATGAATTTTTCATTGTAGATGAGCCGGACGCTAAGACACAGCGCTGATAAAACATCCAATTGTTTTATCAGCACTGTGTCTTTTTATTCCTATGGCAGGTCTTTCCTTGCCGGGCAATTCTCTTAGCAGATGCTTGGATTGGATGATAGTCTTATGCTTTTGTCCATGTTTTTGAAATCCGCATGCTCCTATTTTTCCAACTGAATGGCGCACAGGACGACCTATGTCACCTTGACTGATTTGAAAAACCTCCGATTCGCTTTTTCCAACAAAGGCAGGCCAAAGAACTGACAAGCATCATTGAGGATGATGTTTTTACCTTGCGTACGGCTTACCCCTTTGAGCCTTGCGACTATTCTTATTCGGTAAGAAGAACGGCAATATAAAGGGATACTGCCTAAACAGTACCCCTACACTCGATATTTAGTTTTTCTACCGTTTGCCTGTTGCCATAAATAACATTGATTCTACTGGATTTTCTTTTGTTTTCTTATTTCAACCGAGCATTTGTCTGGCAGTTTTTTTGTTTTCATCATTAAATGATGTAATTCTTTACATGATTACCCGTGAATTTTATGCTTGCATTTCTTGATGAAAAACACGCTGTATGCCTAAAATAAATCCTCCATAAATTTAATTTGTAAGAATTTATTTTAACGATTATAGGCTGAACCACCTTGGATTTTTACGTTCTCTTGATATTTTTCATTATATTTTTCGACAATTTTATCCATATCATTCTTCTTCAAGAAATCAACCAGTTCATCATACAATTTCGTTGCCTCTTCCTCTGTAGAAGCCATGATAATTTTAGGCAGTTGAGCGCCGATTTGAGATTCACAGGCTTGACGTTTGATTCCTAAATCTTCTGTTGGCGATATGGTGTCACGAAGTCCGAAAAATTCATCTGTCAAGAAGTTCAGCGGTGTAAAGTAGTCTGCCTGATAGCTGACAACAAAGCTTCTTTCTTCTTCAGGCAAAGCGGCGTTAACCGCAAATTTTGTTTCATCCACACTGTCAGCATGACCCGGTATCATCCAGAACCACAGCCCTAATTGATTCTTTTCATCTTCTGTCAAAAGGCCCTCAGATTTTTTCAAAATTGGATTTCCGTCTGCATCGGTTTCATCCCAAAGCAGGCTGCCTTTCGGACCGTACATTTGTAAAATGGCACCCTCTTTTGACATTAAATAAGTGCACATATCAAAAATGCGCTGTGGGTCCTCTGCATTCTTGGTGAAGTTAATGCCGTCACCGGAAGAAGTGGGTTTATATTCCCCGTAAATTTTATCCGGTGAAACACCTTTTGCCGGCGGAAAAGCAGGGTCGACCAATACAACATAATCATCGTCCGGATGTGTTTCTTTTAATATTTGGCGGAAATGAGTGACATCATCTAAAGAGAAATCATAATACATCAATCCAAACCGGCCGGCGGCCTGTTTCTCTACCAGCTGGTCACGTGTATCAGAGAAGTTTGTTTCTGAAATTAAGCCTTCACGATACCATTTATTGGCCTCCATAACTGCCACACGCCAATATTGGTCATCATAAAATACATTGGTCAGCTCACCGTCAACCGGAGCATACCAGCCATAAATCGCCGAGGGAGCCCCAAGAGAACGATGAAAACCATTGATAATTCTCTCTCCGTCTAATGTATCGGTGCCGGAACCAAACGGAATAATATCGAGCCCTTCCTCTGTTTTCCCAATTTCTTTTGCCTTTTTGGCATATTCATATAATCCCTCAAACGTACTTAGATCCGGACTGCCAGCCTTTTCGTAAATGCGCTTGTTATACATCCAGCTAAGGTTGCCTCCTGTGGCACCGTTGGCTCTTGCCCATGTGGGAATGGTGTATAATTCACCGTCTACACGCAGCAGTTCTCGTGTGGATTCTTTGACGTAGTTATCAAACTCAGGATTTTTTTCACGTAGCGGGTCAATGGATTGAAGAAGTCCCAATTCCGCCATTTTCAAGAAATTTGCATCTCTTCCCATGGTGATGATATCTGGTAAATCACCTGAAGAAATCATAATATTCAGCTTTGCCTCATAGTCTGCATCTGCGCGGGAAAAATTAATTTCGACATTAAATTTGTCTTTCAAAAATTGCGATACTTCATCATTTCCCCACGGACGAATCGTTTCCCAGTCATTGTTATAGTACCAGGTATAGCTGCGCGGTTCAGAATAATCTGTGCTTATGTTTGCTGTTTCCTGTGCAGATGAATCCTCCGACGTACTGACATTTGCCTTGCTTTCCGTTACCTTACTGACAGGCTCCTCGCCGCCTTTTTTAGAACAGGCAGAAAAAACACTGACTGTCATGGCAAAGGCAAGCAAAAGTGCTGTAACTTTTGTCTTTTTCATTGTGAATACCCCTTTCCGTACAATTGTCTGATATATTTTCACTAACCAAAACGGTTAGCCTTTCACGGAACCAATCATAACACCTTGAATAAAATATTTCTGTAAAAACGGATACGTAATCACTATCGGCAGAATGGTGATAATCATGGTGGCCATTGTAATGGAACGGACGTTGGTATCTTTACCGGCTCCTGCAGCGGCAATTTGGTCTGCACTCATGCCTTGCTGTGCCATCGTTTCAGCATATTTAGCTTCATTTACGATTTGCATGAGGATAGATTGCAGAGGCTTTAATTCATCTTTATTGTTGATATAAATGGAAGCGTCAAACCATGAGTTCCATTGAAATACTGAAATATAAAGCACAATGGTGGCAATAATGGTACCCGAAACCGGCAAAATGATTTTAAAGAAAACAGTGAAATAGTTCGCTCCGTCAATACGTGCCGATTCTTCCATCGCTTCCGGAAGTTGACTGAAATACGTGCGCATTAAAATCATATTCCAAAGTCCAACAAGATTGGGAAATATATAAACCCAAAATGAATTCGTAAGATGCAGGCTTTGCATTAAAAAGTAAGTGGGAATAATACCGCCTGAAAAATACATGGGAATCAAGCAAATCATGGTATAAAATTTCCTTCCCATGAGTTTTTTATTGGAAAGTCCATATGCCAAGGTAGCAGTGAATAAAAATCCTAAAAGAGTACCCACTACAGTTCTGGCGAACGTAATAAAATAAGCTTGATAAACCTTTGGATTTTTAAATACCCGAACGTAATTACTAAAGGTAAATTTTCTTGGAAAAATGGTTAAACCACCTTTTGCGGTATCTTTGGCGTCATTTAAGGAGATGGCAAACGAGTTCAAAAAAGGATAAATAATTGTTAATAAAAATAAACAAATAATTGTGATTGTCACCGTATAGAAAACATAATCTCCCATTTTTTTCTTTTGTACCATTCTCAATTCCTCCCCTCAATTTAATACAAAGAAGTTTCTCCTGTCTTTTTGGCAATAAAATTGGCACCGATTAACAGCAAAAAGTTAAAGACAGACTTAATCAAGCCTGTGGCGGCAGAAAAGGAATGGCGCCCCTCTCTCAGTCCTACACGATACACATACGTATCGATAACGTCGGCATAATCTCTCAAAAGGCCGTTGCTCATTTGTTTCGTCAGAAGCATAATTTGGTCAAAGTTGGCATTTAAAATGCCGCCAACCGTAAAAATTAAAGTGATTATAATGGTTGGCTTAATGGCCGCGGCTGTAATATAGCGTACCCTTTGCCAACGTGTCACCCCGTCAATAGCGGCGGCCTCATACATTTCTGTATCTACGGCGGTTACTGCCGCTGTGTATAGTATCGCATTCCAGCCTAATTCTTTCCAAATATCTGTTAAAACTAAAATTCCCCAAAAATATTTTCCTTCTGTAAAAAATGAAATGGGAGAATCAATAATATTCAGCTTTACCAGAAATGAATTTACCATGCCGTGGTCGACAGATAACATATCAAAAACCAATGTTGCGGCAACTACCCAAGAAATGAAATGAGGTAAATAGGTAATAGTATTTGTCGTGCGCACAAAGCGTTTCATCTTCACTTCACTTAAAAGTACCGCAAAAACAATGGGCAGCGGGTAACAAATCAGCAACTTCAAACCACTAATCACGACTGTATTGCGAAGAACCCCGGGAAGATAAGGGTCTTCGATCAGCATTTTAAAATGCTTTAATCCTGCCCAGCTGCTGAACCCTGGAAAATCACCCAGTTTAAAATCCTGAAACCCCATCAACACACCATACATAGGGATATACGAAAAAACAAGTACAAGAAGAATGGAAGGAATCACCAGCATTTGTAAATCAGCTTGTGCCCCTAGTTTTTTTAGTGTTCGTTTATAACGTTTTTTTAGCTTATCCGATGAGATGGTTTGATTCACAGCCGACATAATGAACACTCCTCACACTCGATTTTAAAATTGTCTGTTTGTATATAATATACACTATTATATGTCCACGTTGACCGATTTTTGTATTCTAGCGCAGAATGAACTAGAATACATATT
>OBXM01001091.1_pt1 | contig 18895 bp, 25 predicted proteins | sample 1538141 | NCBI WGS metagenome assembly OBXM01 (sample SAMEA2580153, study PRJEB22360) | human gut metagenome | biome: human gut; feature: human-associated habitat; material: faeces | place: Denmark | collected 2008/2010 | reverse complement strand
AAGATTCGCAGGAATACCAAGTTTCCGTAAATCATCTTCAAGTCTAGATATTTCTATTTCAGTAGACTCAATTAATACCCGCAATCTTTCCGCCTCTTCAGTCATTTCGTCGCTTAATATTTGCTGCATCTTACCATGAAATCTGTTAATATCTTTAATTTTTCTTATATCCGCCTCTGGAAAGAATTGCGCTAATTCAACTATATCGCTTTCAGATATAACGCGTTCGCCACTCAAGTTTTTTGTTACAACTTTAAGTTGAGATAATAGTCTGCTTCTCTGCCTCTTAATAGAGGTTATTTCAGCTTTTATGGCTGACGCTTCTTCCGCATGGACTAGATCATCATGTGATAAATCTTTGTCTATTTGTTCTGTGAGATTAACTAAAGCTTCCCGTAATCTTGCAATTTCCTTTTCATTTTCTTTATACTGACGTTTTGTTGTAATTGAGAAGGGCAAAAGCTCAAATTTCCTTGCCTTTTTAAATGTTGCAAACTTATCTTTCTTCATTGACTCAACCGTTTTATATTCTTGAATTCTATCAAAAACATTAAAAAGTTTTTCTAAAGCAGTGATTGCCTTTTCAGCTGGTTCTGAGCTGGTTGAGTGGAGAGGCTTTTTCTCAGAATGATTATCTTTACCGTAAATTCTGAAATAGCGCCCGACAACATCTCTAAAAGTAACATGAGGAAGATTAATATTGTATTTTGAAAATAGAAAATCTTTAAACTCCTGAAGTGGTATAGTTTTTTGAATATTATAGTTTTTATCGCAAACAGAAACCTCCTCACTGTTAACAATATCTCTACAAAAATAATAGTGTTGATTATCAAACTTAAAAGCAAATTTAATAAAGTGGTTTTTCAGTTTGTGTGCAGCATCTGAATACTTGTAAGTATCGCCTCCAAAAACATAATCTATGATTAGAAGGAACGTAGATTTACCAATAGAATTATCTGCTGATTGGCCGCCGAGCACAGTATTAAGTCCTTCATGGAAAATGATAGGTTTTCGGGGCTTTCCATAGGACATAAATTCATCACAATGTATTTCAACTAACATATATCAACACCTCTCGATCTTCGTCGTATTCAATCTTCTGTAATGCATAAAGAGAATCGAGGATTTCTATATATTCGCCCACATCAGATATCAGAGGCCGCATCTTCATGTAAAGAGTTATTACTGATTGTGGAGAAATTGACAGTTCTTTAAGGACAAAAGGGAATTTAGACAATATACTTTCGTTATATGTGAAAATTTTATTCGGCAATAACATCGAACACCTCGCACTTCTGTACGAAATATGAAATAATCACTTCGCACGGTTCTTTACTTTCATTTGTGTTTTTAGCAAGCCAATCAACTAATTTATAATAGATATCAGATTGTGATAAACCCTGATCACGTAGATTCCAGTAATTTAATTTCACTTGCATGGAGAATGGCTCAAACCGTAATTGACCTTCTTTACTCAACTGTTGAAATAAATTCTCAACATAAAGATAGTAGATATTAACACTGCTTTGAATTTTGATAAAAAGAGGGACATTGTCTCTCTTAATCTTTCTTTTTACTTCAACTGGATCGTAGTTTAAAGGAATCAATTCTGTGAATGGAGTGGTGCTTATTTTTCTTAAAACTCTATTTACGCCCTCTTCTATCTTTGAATCAGCCAAAGCTTCAATAGCATTAGCTTCTAGCATAAGATGTCTTTTAATATCTGCCATGCGTTTAATATCATCTTGACTTGGAGATAACAAATACTTATTTTTACATTTTGGACACAAAGCAATAAGGTTTTCATAGCTATCAGGTTTCAATTTTGGATCGATTTGAGCAATTTCGTAATTAGCTGCTGTCTTACCATTGTTGCTCGTAACATACAGAGGTTGATAGCAATTATCGTTGGGGCAAATACCATTTGACTCTAAAATTAGACGTAGACCAAACTCGTTTTTTAGCACGTCAACACTTATTAATTGGCCACTTTTACTTGATGTAGAAGTGGCTTTTTTGCTTTTTCCTGATGTTGCACTTTCAATAAGAATATCTTTGAAAATTTTAGCGCACTTTTCAGGCGTATTGAACGCATTAATGTCTGGAAAATACTCCGAAAGTTTACTACCTAAGGAGCTTTGAGCGTCTTCATTTGCCGAATTAATATAGTTCTCAAACTTATCTATATCTATGTATTTATTAATTTTTTTCGCCATAGATGAAATAGGCCTAGTGCCATTAAAATAGCTTTTTAGAGCTGAACTTGTAACGTCATGAATAGGGTTGTAATCTCCATCCATATCATCTGGAAAAGTAGTGATATTAGAGAACAACTCTTTAGTAAATTCTGCAGTATTTGCCCCAGAACCTAATATGGGCATCAGGATTTGTGCGAATTCGCTAAATGTCAATATCAATAGAAATTACCTCCTTCATGCTTTGTATCCGGTTGTATCCATCTGTACCCATCTGTTAGAGATGGTTTTTTTATTTTTACTACAATTGTTTCAAAGGAAGTTGACACTGTACAGTCCATCTGTAATGTACACAACTTTTTACAATTATATCACGTATTTTCGCAAATTTCAATTTTATATTTGCGAACGCATCAATATACTGCGCGAATAAAAACAAATTATCTTTATTAAGTGAAACGGAGGTGAGGGCATGGAAGTGATTAAGAATGGTAATGGTAAGACAGTTTGTCGAGCAGATGCTTCAAATAAAATAGTTGAAATTGTTCAGAGAGGGTTTAAGACAGTTATTCAGTTCATGGAAGATGGCACCATGAAAGTTATTAACTCTGAGGCAATTTAAGAATTGTGATCAAGCAATTATACGAAATAATCCGCAGAGCCGCTAGACGGACAGGATGAACACTTTGAAAGTGTTTCCTGCCCGTCTTTTTTTCTGCTCTGCGGATAAAAGAAAACCGGCTCCTGCGGATTTTTCAAAGCCAAATTTTGAAAACCAAAGGAGTCAAATTATGAAAAGAGCGTACAAAACAAGTAAAAAGAAGAGAACTAACTACATTTATTACACTGCTGAAGGAACAAAGATTGTGATTACCCCAGGTGAAGATGGAGTCACCGAAGCTGATATCGAGCTTTTACATACTATGGATGATGACGAAGTGGACGAGCAGCGCCGGTACGATTATCGAGTGACAACACATCTGGATGCTTATCATGATGGCGAAGAGGAAGCGGCAAATGACCGCAATAAGTATCTTGCAGATGATACTGCGAATCCAGAACAGCTAATTATACAAGCAGAAGATGAGGCTGAACATCAAGATATGCTGGACAAGTTAACCAAGGCAATGGAGTGTCTTTTACCACAACAAAAAGAACTCTTCAAAAAAGTGTACCTTGAGAAAAGATCCAACACTGATATAGCAGCAGAAGAAGGTGTCACAGAAGCGGCTATTCGCGGTCGCCTTAAGAAGCTTCAAGAACGACTTAGAAAAATTCTATCCTAATAGGGTTCGCAAGGACCCGTTATAAAAAATCTTTTCTCAAAAGGGGGTTCGAAAGAACTCTCTTTTTCGCTTATCGGTGAGGGGCAGATGAATCGCCCCCGGAAAGGAGATGGAATATGAGCCTTAAACACAAAGTTACTATCAATGTGGCAAGGCCCGGTGGCGAAAGAAGTTCAGTAATTCAAAGCAGTCGGAAGACAATCCGAACGAGAATGCTTGATTTCCTATTTGGAAAGAAAGTTAGTCTGCTAGTAATTACTCCCGGCGACTCAGTTGAGACGGTAGAAATTAAGGAAATCAAGGAAGGAGGTGTAGGCCATGAGTAAGGTTAAGCTTCTTCTCGATGTGGTGTCAGATCTTAGATCGTTGGCAGATAGTGTTCAGGCTGTAGCTGATGCAATAGCAAGTAATGGGCCTCATGAGATTACAAAGCCAGAGCAACCAAAGCCTGAAAAACAATCTGAAGAAAAGCAGCTCACCTTAGAAGAAGTAAGGGCGGTACTTGCGGAAAAAAGCCATGACGGATTTACAGCTGAAGTAAGAGCACTTCTAGAAAAGTATGGTGCATCAAAACTCAGCCAGATTGATCCAAGCAAGTATGCTGCACTTCTTGCCGATGCGGAGGGATTGAAATGAGTAAACATGCAATTCTCTCTGCATCTGGAGCCCATAGGTGGTTAAACTGCACACCATCAGCGAGGTTGGAGCTGGAGTTTGACGACAACAGCGGTGAAGCTGCGGCTGAAGGCACAGCTGCCCATGCGTTAAGTGAGCACAAGCTCCGCAAAGCGCTTAAGATGAGATCAAAAAAGCCGGTTTCTCCATATGACTCAGATGAGATGGACAATTATACTGATGGTTACGTGGAGTTTGTGCTTGAAGTGATTGAGCAAGCCAAGCAGGCCTGTAGTGATCCCCTGATCTTGATAGAACAGCGGCTTGATTTTTCAAAGTATGTGCCTGATGGCTTTGGGACCGGGGATTGTGTAATTATAGCTGATGGAACTCTTCATATTATTGATTTTAAGTATGGTCAGGGTGTCTTAGTCAGCGCAGAGGACAATCCTCAAATGAAACTATATGCCCTTGGTGCACTGGATCTCTTTGATGGTATTTATGACATCGAGATGGTTTCAATGACAATCTATCAGCCCCGTCGAGAAAATGTCAGCACGTCCATAGTCTCAAAAGAAAGCTTGTATCAGTGGGCTGAAGAAGTTTTGAAGCCTAAAGCTGAACTGGCCTTCGCTGGTGACGGAAACTACTGCCCTGGAGAATGGTGTCAATTTTGTCGAGCAGCAGTGAAATGTAGAGCAAGAGCAGAAGCAAAAATGAAACTGGCTACATTAGTCACAAAGTTGTTTTGAGGCCTTTGCTTCAGAAACTGAAACTCATGAATTATTCAGATAATCTGATTCGGGTTCAGGAAATTGAATCGAAGATGGAGAAAAATGCAGAGCAACTTCAGGTATTGATTAACCTCATGACAAAGGGATACTTGGAGCCTGCTCTTTTTAATAAGCAAAACAATGAGCTTCGCTCTGAAGCAGAGAAGCTGAAAGATCAAAAAGAAGCACTCTACCGTTTCATCAATGGTGGAATGGCTAAAATAACAGAATTAGAAAGACTTATCAAATATGTTTCAAAGTCAAAGAATATTGAAAGTTTTAACAAGGAAGTATTCGAGCAGTTTGTTGAAAAGATAGTTGCTTTTTCGCCAACAGAAATAGGCTTTAGCCTAAAGTGCGGCTTATTACTTAAGGAAAGGATGGAGAGATAGATGCCTCATGTACCATATGGATATACGATTCAAGATGGAAAAGCGGTGATTGACCAGCTACAAGCAGAGCAGCTAAAGAAGCTATTCAAAGCATATCTTTCAGGTCTTTCCTTGAAGGATGCGGCTAAGAAAGCTGGGATTGTTAGATATCATGCCACTATTGCGAATATGCTCACAAATAAGCGATACCTTGGGGATGACTATTATCCCAAGATTATTGATGAGGATACTTTTGAAAAGGTAGAGGCTGAAAAGTTAAGACGGGCACAAATGCTCGGCAGAATTTGGGAGCATAAACCAAAGGAAAATAGTATTAAGAAATACCAGTTCGCCATGCCAACACCGGATGAGCTTTATGATGACCCATTTAAACAAGCAGAATATGTTTATAGCCTTATAGAAAGCGAGGCGATTGATAATGACGATGAGTAGGAATGTAACAGTTATACCAGCACGAGCTCGTGTGGGTAATAACCAAGAAACTGAAAGTAAAACCAAACTTCGAGTGGCGGCTTACTGTAGAGTTTCAACTGATAGTGAAGAACAAGCCTCCAGTTATGAGGTTCAGATTGAACATTACACTTCCTACATTAAAGGGAACCCTGAATGGGAGCTGGCAGGAATTTATGCGGACGACGGGATTTCAGGAACCAATACTAAAAAGCGCGAAGAGTTTAACCGGATGATTGAAGCATGCATGGAAGGTAAAATTGACATGATCATTACCAAGTCCATTAGCCGTTTTGCCAGAAACACGCTGGATTGTTTGAAATACATCCGGCAGCTAAAGGATAAAAATATCCCTGTTTTCTTTGAGAAAGAGAACATCAATACTATGGATTCCAAGGGTGAAATCATGCTGACAATCATGGCTTCACTGGCCCAACAAGAAAGCCAGTCCTTAAGCCAAAACGTAAAGCTAGGCATTCAGTACCGCTTCCAACAAGGTGAAATTCAAGTCAACCACAACCGGTTTTTAGGATACACCAAAGACGAAAATAAAAGGCTTGTTATTGTTCCTGAAGAAGCCGAAGTGGTAAAGCGAATCTATCGAGAATACCTTGAAGGAGCAAGTCTCCTACAAATAGCAAGAGGCCTAGAAGCGGATGGTATTCTCACTGCAGCTAAAAAGCCTAAGTGGAGACCCGAGACGCTTAAGAAAATACTGCAGAATGAAAAGTATATAGGAGATGCCTTGCTTCAAAAGACTTACACCGTTGATTTTCTTTCCAAAAAGCGAGTAGTCAATAATGGAATCGTACCTCAGTACTATGTTGAGAACAGTCATGAACCTATCATCCCGCGTGGAATTTTCATGCAGGTGCAGGAAGAACTGGTAAGGCGGGCTAACCTTTATACTGGAAAGAATGGTAAGAAGCGAGTTTATAGCAGCAAGTACGCTCTGTCCAGTATTGTCTACTGCTCAGAATGTGGTGAAATATATAGAAGAGTCCACTGGAACAATCGAGGCTGCAGGTCTATTGTCTGGCGATGCGTCAGCCGCCTAGAGGAAAAAGGGTCTGATTGCACATCCCCTACAGTTAATGAGGAAGTGCTACAGGCAGCAGTTGTAAAAGCCATCAATGAGTTGCTGGCCAGTAAGGATACCTTTCTCTCCACTTTACAGGCCAATATCGAGACAGTTTTAAATGAAGAACACGACAAAATTACCACTGTTTGCAATCGATCATCTGAACCAGATTCTACGGTTTGAACTACTTAGAATGATGTCATGGAAGGTTGGAATAGAAACAGGATTTACAGTGAGTGTCGGCAAGAATTATAAATTTTTAGATAAGTATATACCAGAAGATTTATGGAATAGATTGCTATCTACATATCGTATGGATTCCTATGAAAATGTTTGGAAGTCATTATTTATATGCCACCAATTGTTTAGGGAAGTGTCCAAAGAAGTAGCAGAACTACTGGGGTTTGATTATCCAGAGTATGATAAAAAAGTAATAGGGTATGTCAATGATATGTATGAAAAACATGTCGGAAATGATTATTACTAGGATTAGTGAATAAATGTAAATTTTTCTAACAACGAGAAGTTAATTAATGGGGGTGAATACTTGAAGAACTGGATAAATCGTATTCCAAAGCTTGTACTGGATAAAGTAAAGGCATCCGGTAAAACAGGGGTCGAATGGCTTGAGAGTTTAGATTATCTTATATATATTTTGGAGAAAAGATGGGAGATTGAAGTGATAAAAGTCCTTGAAGGCGGCACCCACGCCTTTATTGGAGAAGCTATTACTCAAAGTAGCAAAAGGGTAATATTAAAACTATCAATGCATGAAATGATAGGTGAAACCGAATTCGAGAATGAAATTAAAGCTCTTGAATTGGCAGATGGAAATGGCTATGTTCAATTACTTCAGTATGATTTAAGTTGTGGCGCAGCATTATTGGAACAACTCGGTAAACCGCTTAAAATCCTAAATTTTCCAGTCAATAATCAAATAGAAATAATCTGTAATACTTTAAGAAAGTCTTGGATTGAAATTCCGAATGGTACTAATCTCCAAGATGGAAAGGATATTTGCTCTTTCTTTTCCAATTTTTTTGATGGCCTGTACAAAGAATTTTCTACCCTGATTTCTAGAAAAACTATGGATAAAGTGCTTATGGTATGTGAATCTCGTTTGGATGCATTTATTCCAGAGAAATCTGTTTTGGTACACGGTGATCCTCATAATGCAAACTTATTACAGGATTTATATAGCAACGAGTTTAAGCTAATCGACCCAGATGGTATTTTTTGTGAGCCCGCCTACGATTTAGGCATACTTATGAGAGAATGGCCAGATGAATTGGTCGATAATCCTATCATATTGGGTGAAAAACGTTGTGAACTTTTAAGTAACCTGACAAATGTAGAAAGTCAATTAATATGGGAGTGGGGTTTAATTCAATGTGTAGCCACTGGGTTATTATTGGTGAAAACAGGACAAAAACAAGAAGGTATAAAGCTTCTTAATATTGCAGAATCATGGGCTAAACGCTTTTGACAACAAGGAGGTAAATCATATGCGATCAATACAAGATAGTCACAGCTTCAGGTATAGGAGCGATGAAGAACTTCAGAAACTCACGTTGGGCAAGCTGAATCCCCATAACGCATACATTACTCTCGTCGAATACGATCCGAACTGGCCTGAGCTGTTTGAGCAGGAGGCTGCTCGGATTCGTTCCGTACTCGGCAACAAAGCGCTGCAGATTGAACATGTGGGTTCGACCTCGGTACCAGGGCTGTGTGCCAAGCCAATCATTGATATGCTGCTGGTTGTGAAGGACTCTGCCGACGAGCTATCATATGTCCCAGCATTAGAAGCTGCCGGCTATATATTGCGGATTCGGGAGTCTGACTGGTTCGAGCGTCGTCTGTTTAAAGGACCCGATACCGACATCAATCTGCATGTGTTCAGTTCGGGCACATCAGAGATTGATAGAATGTTACGTTTTCGAGATTGGTTACGTTCCAATGAAAACGACCAGGAGAAATATGCACAAGTCAAGCGAAGCTTGGCAAAGAATAAGTGGCGACATATTCAGCACTACGCGGATGCCAAAACGTCGATAGTCCAGGAAATCATGGAACGAGCGAATGCAATTAAGTAGTACGACAAACATACTTTTTATATTACTGAGGAGAGGATATGATTAGGTTTAATAATATATTAGAAAAACAATATAGTATAAATTGTATCAATATTACCGCTCAAGCAGGTGGCTGGTCGGCTCTTGCATATAAAGTATTCGATGGTGAGAAGGACTATTTTCTAAAAGTCTACGAAAAAAGTAGAGCTTCAACACCAAAACTGACAGCCCTTATTGATACCTATGTACCAATTACCATGTGGCTGAATGAGAATACGGATATGAAAGGAAAACTCTCTGTTCCATTGCTAACCAAAGATGGCAAGTCTAAGTGTGAAGATGACAATGGAATATATTTGCTTTACAAATATATTGATGGCACAACCGTAGGTAGCAACGAATTGACGGAGAAGCAGGTGCAGCAGCTTGCAAAAATAATCGCAACTCTTCATTTATATAATGATAAAATACCTGTCAATACGAAGTCTATCAGGGAAGATTTTAGCTTGCCATTTCTGAAACAGCTAAAACAAGTATTGCGTAAAGAATGCGCCAGTCTTCCCATGGACTTAAAATGCTTGCTTGGGGCACACATAAAACCCCTTGAACAATCTATTGACAGAGTTGAAGGACTGTCGGAGATTCTAAGACGAAGTAATCCTAAAATGGCCCTATGCCATACAGATATTCATAATTGGAACTTGATGCAACGGGATGAGCAGTTAGTTCTAATTGACTGGGAAGGCTTGAAATTGGCTCCAGTAGAAGCTGATCTCATGTTTTTTGTTGATAAGCCATATTATGATGTATTTATGAACATATACCTGAAATTACACAAAGATTTTTTATTCAATACGGATGCTTTGTTATTCTATCATATTAGACGTAAACTAGAAGATATATGGGAGTTTATTGAACAACTTTTATATGACAATCAAGAGGATAAGGAAAGAAATGAAACTATAAAAGTTCTTGATGGTGAACTGAATAACTTAGTGTTTTGAAAAAAGAATAACGTATTATTAAGCTAAATAATATTGGAGAAGAAAATGAATAAACAAGAATTATATCAAATTGCTTTCAGTATAATTAATCATAAAAAGTTACGGAACTTTGGAACTTCAGGGCATGTTGCGTGCGCGTTGGAGACAAATAGCGGTAACATCTTTACAGGAATATGCATTGACTTGCCCTGTTCTATTGGCTTATGCGCTGAACAGTCAGCTATTGCTGAAATGGTAAAGAACAATGAAACTGCAATCAAAAGGATTATCGCTGTATTTGAAGATGGGAGTATACTTCCACCATGTGGAAGGTGCAGAGAGTTTATTGCACAGATAGATAATCAAAATATAGAGACCCAAATTGTATTACCTGAAATGGAAGAAGTGTTGCTGAAAGATTTATTACCAGAAAGGTGGGATGGCAAATGGAACTGAAAAAGATAACTAGCAGGGTCTTTTATTATCCACATCAACCAGAAACTGATCGGCCTATGTTGGCATACTTAAATGGAGATAAAATTGCACTTGCCATTGATGCAGGAAATTCAGCAGACCATGTTGATGAATTTTATAAATCCCTAGAAATCGAGGACCTAAAGAAGCCAGATTTTACTGTCATCACTCATTGGCACTGGGACCATACCTTTGGAATGCATAAAATTCACGGATTGTCCATTGCACACCATAAAACCAACGAGTTTTTGAAACAGGAAAGAGCCAAACTATCTGACAGTGCATATATAAAATTTTTGATAAATGATGATGAGTGCCTAGCTAGAGAATATGTAGATAATAAAAGAATTATTGCCGTTCTATCGGATATCCAATTTGAAAAAGAGCTTACCCTTAATCTCGGTGGAATAACCGCAAAGATTTTTCATACGGTTTCACCCCATTCGGAAGATACGGTGCTTATCTATATTCCTGAGGAAAAAATATTGTTCTTGGGAGATTCAACAAGCGAGGATTTCTACAATGATGGGTATATGGATAAAGAAAAATTAATGTCATTAACAAATTTGATAGAAAGTTTCGACTGTAAGTATTGTATTTTAAGTCATGCAGAGCCTCTAACTAAATCAGATTTATTAGATTACTTAAAATCCATTCTAAAATAATAATCCATGAGGTGTATTGATATGTTCCCGTCTACCGATAGCCCCAAAAACGCAGTGGATATGTTCCCGAGAACGGACACACTCAAATGACATTCATTCTATCCTCTCAAGCCATGTTGAGTGCGTAGTATTGATGTCAAGGGTGGAGAAGTAAGTGTGTGAAAAGCCCAGCAAATAAGGGCTTTTCGAGGTTTGAGAGACAATATCCAATGTACTAAAATCGTTAAAATATCACTTTGTGGAAACAAGTCCAAAGGCATAATTTTGAATGTGACAGAGCGATTTAGATGTCATTGTTTGATGAGTGGTCGATTTAGATAACATGAATGCAGTGAGTGGTCGATTTGGATGTTTTTTGATTTTGTCGAGGTTGTGTGGTCAGGTTGGATGTTAGAATTAAAATATGTATCTTTATTGAATGATGAATAGGCAACTATTGAATTGCAAACAAAAAAGCACCGCATGATGCGATGCTTTTCGTGTTATAGGCTTTTTATGGTAATATGCTATCAGGTTCGGAAAGAATGCGTTTAAGTGTTTTCTGATGCCTATCGCTTAATTGATCTGGAGGGGTCTTCTTGTATGTTATTTCCCACCACAGAGTTGTTTGTATGCTACAATCACCACAAGTCCTCGGCGATATGATTTTGAATGCACCCATCTTTGGTGGGTAATCCCAGCCTTGTCTATAGCCGTCTTCAGAAGTAAGTACTTCATGTTTGCCACAATTTTCGCAGATGTGTAGAAGAAGCATATTACATTGCTCAATGTCCTTTTCCCAAACACTGCCGAGAGGAATTGCTTTGTATTGGTTATCCTCACACCACTTTTTGAATTCGGGGTTTTTATCATTTTCATCAAGCGTGTAAATGGTGTCTTGGGTATGATACTTCCCGTCTTTAACTGAAATTATTGGACTGGTAATAAGGCGGTGCCCATCTGCAAAGGCGTCGCCCTTCTCAGCGTCGTAACGCGGATCGTTTTTTGCTCTACCAAATAAGGCGACTGGAAGACCACAATTAAGCTTTGCAAAAACAGTTTCAGGGGCGTTGGTTGCCTTGTAAATGTCAGGGTAGAGCACGATAGACCAGTCGGTGAGAGTGGCTCGCCAGGGTGTCGAATCGGAAGTTTTCATTGCTACCTCCCTCATCTCATTCGTTCCCATATTCCGTTGTTTAGAACGATAAACCCCCAACGTGACGCTCCTCCAAGAGCCCCTGCAGCTTTTTGCTTATTGTATTTGTCAGTAGGATTGAGAGCGATGAGTTTCCCATATGCATTCGGTATGGTTTCTTTTTGGCTTTTGGTAGTAAATACTCTTGTAATCATGGTTTTCATTGGTAGTCCTCCTTATCGACGACATAAATAGCAGTTTTGCTGATAAATTTGTTATTACCATCTGAGTCCTTCGCACGTGATATACCCGAAACGTTACCCTGTCTTACCAATGAATTAAACATTTTGCCCAATCGTGCTCGAACCATGGAGGGCCGGAGCTTTGCGTTTCCTGCCTGTGCCACGCAAATCTCCGCGAATGAATCCAAATCCACAAGGGGAAATTCAGTTCCGTTTTTATGATTTACTGCGTATGATTCAGCTTCTTTAACAAGTGTCATTAGTGCCGCGCTGTAATTGAATGCAGATGTGTCTGCGTATAGGTTTTCAAGCAAGTCAATTATAAGTAAATTAACCGTTGTTGATTTACTTATAGCTTCGTTCTCGATTTTTGTAAACAAGTCATTGTCGATTGATAAATTAATACGTGCCATATTCATTCCTCCTTATTGCGGCGATTGCACAACCACCTTTTGCTTAAGTATACAGGGTGGTTGTGCAACTGTCAAGAGAGAAGCTAATAATTTTGAAATTTCACTATTCCATCGCAACACTAACACTGATCAAAGAGTCCATTTGATTTCGCAAACATGACCGACTCAGCCTGTAGCCAGTTTGATAAACCTTGCTTGTTTTCAGGTTTATTCATTCACATCAACCGTCACACCAGACTTGAACTCTACGATGAATTTGTCCTCATAGACGGTTATTTTTTCAATCAACCTACGGACTAGCTGCTCATCGTATTCGGTAATGGCGGTGGGCTGTTTCCGCAGGAAAGCGTCCATATCGGCGATACGCTTCTTGACTTCCTCGCGGTTGATATTATCCATCTGTACTTTTTGCTTTTCGTCTCGCAGTCGGTAGATTTCATTGCCAACCTTCTCATAATCAGCCTTGGAGCTGGCAAGCTTCACAAGCTCTGACTGAAGCTCAGCAAGCCGCTTGTCGATGTCAGCCAGGGCTGTGTCGTTTTCATGGCTCAAGACGGTTTCAATGTTTTCTTTGAGAATGGAAAGGAAGGTGTCCTTGTCGCAGAGCGTCTGATTAATAGCGCGAACCAGTACCTGCTCAATGGTGCTCTCTAATACCGTGCGGGCATCGCAGAATTGGCCAGTATTTTCCAACCTGCTAATGCAGCGCCAAACGATCGACTTTTTCCCCCGGTTGTTCCAATGAATCCTGCGGAAAAACTCACCGCAGCCACCACAGATAATCATATTTGAAAAGCTGTGCGTACTGCTGAAGGTTCTGTTCTTTCCATTTGGGCTTGTGTGGACGATGCGGCGACGGATGAGCTCTTCCTGTACCTGCATGAAAATTTCACGCGGGATAATGGCTTCATGGCTGTTTTCCACATAATACTGAGGAACAAGGCCATGGTTCTTCACTCTTGTTTTCGTGAGGAAGTCAGTGGTATATGTTTTTTGCAAAAGAGCATCACCGATATATTTTTCATTTCGCAAAATCTGGTTAATGTTACTTGTGTGCCACCTTTTATTGCCCGCACCGTTCAGAATGCCGTCAGCCTCGAGGCCACGGGCAATTTTCAACATACTGGCACCCTCGAGATATTCCCGGTAGATACGTTTTACAACCTCGGCTTCTTCCGGAACAATGATCAGTTTCTTGTTTTCGTTTTTGGTATAACCGAGAAATCGTGCACAGTTTATCTGTATTTCACCTTGCTGATAACGGTACTGTAGCCCCAGTTTTACATTCTGGCTTAAGGATTGGCTCTCCTGCTGAGCGAGGGAAGCCATGATGGTGAGCATGATCTCGCCCTTGGAATCCATGCTATCAATGTTCTCCTTCTCGAAATATACCGGGATATTTTTATCTTTGAGCTTTCTGATGTAATTCAAGCAATCCACTGTATTCCTTGCAAACCGACTTATCGACTTAGTGATTACCTTGTCGATTTTGCCGGCCATACAGTCATCGATCATACGGTTGAATTCCTCACGCTTTTTTGTATTAGTTCCTGAGATACCATCATCTGCATAAATTCCAGCCAGCTCCCAATCAGGGTGGCTGTTTATGTATGCAGTATAGTGAGTAATTTGTGCATCATAACTGGTTTCCTGTTCGTCACTATCCGTAGAAACGCGGCAGTAAGCAGCTACACGGAGTTTTGAGTTTTCTTCGTCCCTCTTTGTTAAACTGGCCTTTTTCCTTGCCGGAAGTAGCGTAACAGTCATTTTCTCTTCCATATTTATTGTCCCTCGCTTTCTATCAGGCTGTAAGAATATTCCGCCTGTTGGAACGGGTCGTCAAAACGCTCAGTTCCTTCGATGAAGCGGAAAGTAGAGGGAAAGACGACCTCTTTTTGTTTTTCTGCTTCGTGGATTCGTCCGAGTTTTTCTGCCCGCCTGATACGTTCTGCTTGGACTGTCATAAATTCATCAGGATCGATTATTGCCGGATAATATTCATCCCCGAGATAACGCTTATTCTGAAGCATTCTGCTAATACTAGCATGGAATGCCTTAATGTCAGCTTTCTTAGCGGCTGTTGCCAAGGAATCACCGGACAAATAAGATTGAAACAGAGTTTTTATCTGCTTGGCGGCCTGTTTATCAACAACAGCTTTTCCGTTTATAATCCGGTAGCCATAAGGAGTGTGGCTCATTTATCTCACCAACCTTTCTTTCAGAGTTATGCCACATTTTAATTCGAACCCGATTTCCGATCGGGAGTATACATGAATCCGATCCACAAAGCGGGTGAAAAGTTCACCGTCAAATCCATTCAGCATTTCCGATTTTGTTGCATAATGAAGGAGCTCGCTGACCTCATGAAGATTTATATTATCGCTGTTTATGAGGCGAGATAGGGATTCTTTCTGACGCTGTATGCGCTCAGCTTCCTGCAGAAGTTCATTATTTCCTTTATTATAAACGGCAGGCTCCAGGTAACCTTTTGTCATAAGACCAACCAGTACCTTCCGCTGTTCTGCGTTTTCTTCGAGCTTTTTAACAAGGTCATTCAATTTTGATACGCTGTCTTCGGAGCTGATGCTGCGAATCCCCATTAGTAGAGGCTTTAAGACAATTTGATGGCCGAAGATGAGCTTATTCATCATAGTAACAAATGCATACTCAAAACTGGATTCGGGAATGTACTTCATTGAGCACTTCTTGGTGTCCGTAATATGATTGGCACAGCACCATGCGATATTATGCCTGCCGGTAGAGTGGATACGGCGCTTGAATTTTCCGCCGCAATTCTCGCAAATGATTATGCCTGAAAATGGATATCGATTCTGATACTTACCCTGATATTTTTCTATGCCTTTTTCTTTGCCTCGTTGATCAATGATATCTTGCGCGGCATTAAAATCATCATGGCTGATAATCGCGTCATGATGATTTTTAATGAGATACTGGTCTTTTTCACCGTAATTGTAGTGACGATTGAAGTGCATATCGGTGTAGGTCTTTTGAAAAATAGCATCTCCTGTATATTTTTCATTACCGACTATTCCACGAATTGTTGTCGCCGTCCAACGGCCGCCTTTCTTGGATGGTACGTCGCGGCGATTTAGCTCATCCGCAATTTTCCCGGTGCCTTTTCCGGATAAAATTTCAGAGAAGATAAAACGTACTATTTCCGCCTGTGATTCGTTTATAACCAGTTTTCCTTCAGCTGTATCGTAGCCATATGGTGGATAGGAAATCTTGAAGGTCCCATTTTGAAACCTGCGCTTAACTGACCATTTGCTGTTTTCCGCAATGGATACCGACTCACTCTCAGCCAGTCCACTCAGGATTGACAGCATGAGTTCGCTTTCCATTGACCCAGTGTTGATATTTTCTTTCTCAAAGTAAATGTAAACACCAAGGTCAAGTAGTTTTCTGACCAGTTCCAAACAGTCGGTTGTATTTCGTGCAAATCGGCTTATTGATTTTGTCACGATAAAGTCGATTTTCTTGTTCTCGCAATCGGCAATCATACGAATCAGCTCTGGCCGCTTTTCTTTTTTTGTACCGGTGATACCCTCGTCGTAGTAAAGACCGGCGAACACCCATTCAGGATTTGCTTTGATGTAGGTTTCATAATGCTTTATTTGGGTGTCCAGACTTTCGAGTTGTTTATCGCTGTCTGTAGACACACGGCAGTAAGCCGCAACTCGTAGCTTGGACTTCTCAGTTACATCAGCTGTGTTTTGACCTATTTTCGTAACCTTTTTCAAATTCTCACCTCCTTGGTCAGTGTGACATATTACCTCTAAAGCTCAGTTATATCAACGCTTTTCGGGCATAATCTGTGCCAGAGCCGGTGAGAAAGATTGGCGGTTTAATGTGGTTATCTTGTTGAATTCCGACAAGGAAATAAGTCCAGATTGAAGCATGGAATCGAGTATCTGCTGTGCTCGTATATAATCAACTTCGCGCTGTAATTGCTCTTGTGGAATAGGCTTCTTTTCATATTTAATTTCTGGTATTGAGCCAATAACAGTCATGTATTTGTCCTCCAGTCTGAGAACTCTTGTCCTCACTACCCACTGGAAAAAAAGAAGCCATTCGTACAAAAAAGAGCAAAAAAATAATGCCTACCAGAGAGATATTCTCCAGTAGGCATCATTACGTATATGTTTACTCGCTGTACTTGATGAAGGCATCCGTAAAGCCGGCCGCTTTAAGCTTGGTAAGCATGGCATCTGCGTTTGCCTTAACGGAGTATGCACCGACCTGTACACGATAGTATTTTTTCGATGTTGCAGGTATGACGGAAGCGGGCGTTACTGCTGCAAGCCCAGCCTTAACATCAGCACGGAAAGTATCCATGCTCTTGCCGTGCTTTGGGAACCAATTTTTAGGATCGCCATGATTTGAAGCGATACCTTTCTGATACCCCTCGTAATGCCCGATTATATCTTTCTCTGTCAGCCCATACTGTTTGCAAAGATAGACGCAAAGTTCCAAGGCTTCCTTGTATACGGCAGAAAAATACGAGGCATCGGTCAACCCGTCCTCGCAGATTTCAAAGCCGATGTGTGTATCGTTAGCAGAACCTCCGGCATGCCAACCTCGGTGGTTCCAGGGCAGAGTCTGATAGGTTGCGATACTGCCATCTGCCAGTTTGCCAATAAAGGCATGTACGCAGACCTGCCGCCCATCCGGTCTATCCTGATTCCAATGGTTGTTATACTGGTTCTTGCCCAGTAGACCGTCATCTGGACCTACATAGCGCTTGAGGTTTGGGTTATTTGCCCCTGTTGAATGCACCATGATGCCCTTAGGAGTGATAGTTCGACCCGCTTTGTAGCAAGCATTGTTGGTCAAAATGAGTTTATGAAGGTTCATTTCGTTTTGCCGTCCTTTCCATGAAGCTGTGCCAGCACATCTCTTAACTTTTCAGGCACAGGTATCCCAATAGCCGTGGCATTCTCAACAAGAGAAATACCCTCATTAGCAATGTAGAAGAAGATAATTGCTGTACGAAGCGGTGCTCCTGTGCCTCCGAGCAGGTAAGTGTCAATGAGATGACCAATACCGACCACAAGAAATAGCGCTACCTTCTTGGCGATACCCTGTGCTCCGATCCGGCTGGAAAGTTTCTTCTCCACAATTGCACGAAGCACACCTGTGATGTAGTCGACAACTACAAAGGCGATGAGTGCGTAAAGGAAACCGTCCAATCCGCCTAAGTACCAGCCAAGGGTACCTCCAATGGCTGTAAACACAACCTGAATCCAATTCCAAATCTCTTTCATTTCTGTTTTCCTCCTGTTTGATTGCATAAAAAACACCTGCTAAAATAAGCAGGCGCTAATGCCGATATGAATGGTCATTTTTAACTCTGTTTCGGGAGTGCCTCCCAAAGCCGTAAGTCTTCTTGCCCGAGTGACCACAAGGCAAACCCACGCAAACCCCATCGGTATGCCGCTTCATTTGCCCAGTAGACGATCGAATCTACATCTTGGTAGTAGACGATACCAAAACCATCCCCATCGCCGAGGAATATCCTCGAGCACCAGACATTGATATCACGTGGTGTGAATTTTGCAGTATAGTCAGCGTTGCAGGGAATGTATAGCATCGCTGAATGCACAAAGTCGTAATCCATCGAGATATCCTCACTTCGGGTAGAGGATTCCTCCACGTCTGAAGACAGCGTGAATACCTCGAATTCACTGTCCCATGTCACGTTACTCCGGGCGATTCTGCCGTAAGTTTCGGTAGTACCGTTTGGCATCGTCACATCAAAGGCTTCATACGGTTCGTATGTCCAGGCATCGCCTAAACGCAGAAGTTCACACTTGATTTCATTGTCCGACCGAATGCCGCAATAACCGCTTGTCGGTGATACCGTTGCCGTGAAGCGGAGGGTGTTGCTGTTGCCGGAATAGACCCTCACGCGGTTGCCGCGTTTCCTCATTTCGATGAGATACATATTGGGGGTTGTTCGGATGTCGGAGGCGGGTGTTTTATAGTAAGTGGAACCATAGCTGCCGAGCAAAACAGATCCTTGATAGAGTTCCACTTGCTGCATGTCAATGTTGATACAACAGAAGATGTTGCCGATAAATACCCCAGCACGCCCGCTTCCATTATGAGGGAAGGCA
>OBXM01001075.1_pt1 | contig 19171 bp, 19 predicted proteins | sample 1538141 | NCBI WGS metagenome assembly OBXM01 (sample SAMEA2580153, study PRJEB22360) | human gut metagenome | biome: human gut; feature: human-associated habitat; material: faeces | place: Denmark | collected 2008/2010 | reverse complement strand
CTTGGGCCACCAGATTTTTTGCAGCTTCTATAGCAGCATCCACCCCCTGCGCCCGTACTTCAGCCAAGAAAGCGTCGGTGGCTGTGGTTTCGATATCGTTAATTTCAGGAAGAATCTCTTCCCATGTAGCGATATCGCCATTCAAATGCCATCCGGCAATTCCACTGGAGTTATCCGCAACACTGCGAACGGCTTCAATAGTTTCATGCATTGCCTCATTCTCCGCTGCCAGCGCATTAGCACGCACCAGTTGCACTTCCAGTTGCGTTGCCAAATCGCTGATCAGCTTTGCCACACTGCGCATATCAACGGCACCACATTCTGCTTTCAGTTCCGAAGCCATCTCATGCCCGGCGGCAACTAACCCTTTGATATTACTTTCCATCTTTACCCTCGCTTATCCACATAACTTATTGATTACATTGATAACTAAAAAGATCGTCGATTCAGAACTCTTCGATGTTCCAGCCACCACCTGCTTTCTTTGGCTTAACCGTTACCCCGATGATTCGGAACGGATACTGATCTGCGGCGACTTTGGTTTTCACTCTGGCGTCATCGGTCCAGAATCCCCCTTTCACTTCGTGCAGTTCCATCTCGCCGGTGGCGAGCATCACAGCAAAATCTGGCGTATAGAACGTGTTGTCAGCTAACCGCAGCTTGATACCCTCAAATCGATACCAGACGATTTCTCCTGCACGTTTACGCAGCTCAAGGTGCTGGCAATACGCAGATTCTGTTTTGTTCATCTGGCCTGTTTTGAGTCGACCAAGAGCCTGCATCTGTTTTCTCATGATTTACCCCTTAGGTAATTAAAAACCACATAAGACACGAAATCAATAGATTTTAGAATATTTTATTACCTCTAAGGTAATTATCGAGACGTAAAAAAATGCGCTATCGCGCTGGTATTACTTGATAAATCCTGACGCCTTTCCCCGCCTGTATTCCTCCATCAGCCACTGCGCCGGTGTTATTCCCCCAAGGGTGGCGGCGTTAGGCATGCACCCGAAACTTCGCCCTGGTGGATGGTAAACGTCTCTCCCTGTGTCCGGAGGCGTACTCATGGGTTCTGGCTTTGCCTGTATGCTGATCACCGGATCGGGTATCTGCTGTCCGGAAGCCACCTTTTTCGCCCAATCATCGAGCAGCCTGCGCGCGTGTTTCTCAACCTCAATCTCGCTAAGCTGGCGCTGATACATTGCACGGCGGGTATCACATACGACCCAGTACATAACCGGATGTCGCCACGGGAATCTTTCGGGACCACCAGGATATAAACTTTTTTCCTTGCTGTACCGGTGAAACTCCGCCATCACATCGTCAATGGTGACGCCAAGAACCATCTTGCTGTCTTTACACCACTTGATGAATTGCCCTGGCGACGGCCAGAACGGAGACTCACTGGCGCGGGCGTGGCGCATACCAGCAGAAACCTGTTCACGGGTTCGGATCCCCCCTTCGGCAAACGCAGCAATCCACTGCTGTTTTGCAGCAACTTCCTGCTCTGGCGTCTTCAGGTTGGTTACCACTGCCGCCGGAAACAGTTGTTTCAGCTGTTTGAAAAGGGCATCAACAAGCCTCTCTGCTGACATGTTCACCACGTTGTCATTGTTGGTGTACTGATGCTCATAACCTGACATGCGAGAAAGGGCTTCTCCGTCACGGTTTTGTATCGCGGTAAAAACGTTGTTCACAAGAAATCCTCCCATGCTTCAGGGCTGTTCCAGTGCGGAACGTTGTTATCAGGTAATGTTGATTGCTTCTGTCTGCTAATCTGCAGCCGCCTTGCCAGCTTCTGCTCCCACTGTGCCTGATGGTATGCCTTACCCTCAGCCATCCAGTAAATTCTGAACTCTGCAAGTTCCTGTGCCGTTGGCAGACTGTCCAGGCAGATCCCCTGCAATGAGCTTTTCCGAAGAAAGTCATCTGATGGCTGCCATTGTTCATGCATGACAAATTTGCCTAATTGCCCTGGCCCACCAGGAGGAACAAAGTTATTCATCACGGCGTTGTTTGCGCCGGGGTCATGATGCACAGAATCCCCGTTTTTTGTCCTGCTCTCCCTCTCTTGGTTAAATGACTGGTTATATGACTGGTTCTGGATCCCGTTTTTGGGATCATTCAACATCCCGTTTTTGGGATCATTCAACATCCCGTTTTTGGGTATATTCCCGTTTTCGGTAACATTACCGTTTTCGGGTTCATTGCCCCCCTCTCGGTTGCCTTTAATGTTCCCGTTTTTGGTTATATTAAGAGAGAAAACCCGCACTCTTTTTGTCGCTCCCTTTCTCTCCCCGGTATCTGAAATAAGCCCCATTTTCATGAGCGATATAAGTCCGGCCTGCACGGTTTTTTTATTCAGGCAAGTGTCTTTAACGAGGCGTTCTATGCTGGGGTAGCAGAGGTTATATTCATCGGCTCTGTCAGCCATCGAGAGCAGTATGAGCTTTAATGACGAGCTACCTGGATCTGTCTCCCAGGCCCAATCTGTTGCATGTCTGCTCATGATTAATCTCCGCTATCAGCTTGAATGTTGTGGGGAGGAATTAATCATGATCTGCTTAATCTCTGCCCTGATACGACGGTTTGATTCCATGGTGCACTCAACACAGTGTCCGTTGTAAACCCAGCGTTCACTGTCATGTCCGTGCTTACATGTTTTTCCGGTGTAGTAGCGTTTAAGTCCGCGCTTTGCGGCATCAATACGTGTAATGATTTCCATGGTAAGCCCTGTTATTAGTATTGGGATTACGGTCATTTTGTGCTGACACAAAAAAAAGATCAACCAGATTTGGTTTTTTATTACCTTTGAGGTACGAATAGATATGAAAAGACCGCCGGATGGCGGTCTACAGAGGGTTGTGGCTGGATATCATGAGTAGAAGAAGTATGCCAATTCTGCTTTTGAGCGCAGCCATTGTCTTGTTTTACAGGCTTTAAAAAGCCCATTCATCAATACCTTACCTGGCATTTTGCGCTTACCTGTTAAGTGAGTCTGGATATAGTGACTCGTCGTTCCGGCTTCCTGTGCGAAGGCTTCACGCTCATCCGGAGTAAGTGCAAGCCAGTGCTTTTTGAAATCGAAATGTCCGTTATCGCTCATAGCTATTGCCTGATATTTATTTCAGATAATAAATATTCACCCATAAGGTAACAAAAATCAAGGATAGTTACCTGTGGGGTGCATTTACCTGTTGGGTAATATTGCTTTAAATTGAATCATCTACTGATTCATATACGAGGCGATTTTCCAGAAAATGAAAAGTATCCAGGACGTCCGCAGGCAAAATCTCAACGACTTGATCGACCGTGAATTCAATGGTGTTCAGACGCGGATGGCAGAAAAACTTGGAACTCAGGCAAATCTGGTAAACCGCTGGGCTCTTGGCAAGAAGGTTATCGGCGACCAGGTTGCGCGAAAAATTGAAGCTGCCGCCAATAAACCCCGTAACTGGCTTGATATCGATCGCTCGCTTTCTCAGGAAGGTTTTCAGCCTGTCGGCCCAAGCGACATTGGCCAGCTGGCGGCTCACAACCTGGAACGCTGGATGAGCGAAAGCCGCGACCTTTCAACACAGGGAAAACTTCACCGCGCATCCGGCGTCGCCCAGGTGACAATCAGCCGCCTGTTAAACAATGAGGTCAGCGTTTCCATTTCCACCCTGGAGAATGTTGCATCCGCATTCGGGCGTCACGGCTATGAATTACTGATTCACCCGCACGACCCTGCGACCATCAACTATGACCGCTCGCGCTACGCATTGTTACCCGAAACCGAGAAAGCAAAGATCGAAAGTTACATTGAATTTGTCATCAACCAGAACGAAAAAAACAAACAATAAAATCATATTTTTCAGTAAGTAAGCCGCCTTCTGGCGGCTTTTTTATTGCCTATGCTATTACCTAATGGGTAATTTTTTTAACTCATATCTATTGACATCAAACCAAATACGCATAATTATTACCTCAACGGTAACAGACCGAGGTAACAAGTTATGCAGTGGAAAATCATCAACGGTTGGTACTGCGTTACTGCATGCGGATTCATGAGCTGGAAGTTCCGCACCTTACAGGAAGGCATTAAGTGGGCTTTCGTCAGCAAAGAAGCTCGCGATGTGGCCAACGATAACGAGATATGGGAGGTCTGATAATGAACGTTAATCAGCAGAAAAATCTTCAAAAAATCATGCTGGCATTCGACAAGGACTACCGCCTGTCAGAACAGCTATATGACCGACAAGTTGAACTGATCGAGAGCATCCGGCTTCATCAACTGGCCTCAACTTTCGACGCTGTAACAGGTAAAGGCGTTCGCCAGGAAGTACTGGAGGCCGCTAAAGACAGTCCAGAGTTCGAAGAACTGATGGATTCCTACCGGCGCGAGGCAATGGCAATTATAGCGCGCTGGGATCTGGCTGATCAGCTTGATGGGCAGAGGGACGCGGCATGAAACCAACACTCCTCTCATTGCTGCGAGGTGGAAAACACAGCATCCGAGATATGGCAAAGATTCTTGGTATCTCAAGATCGAAGGTTTCTTGGTTCATCGCTGAGCTTGAACGTCGCAAATGGGTAGAGGTAACCAGGAGCGCAATATATTTCCACGATGGAACCCGTTCCAACAAGCAGAACGAATACAAGGTTAAGTTATGAATACTGGCATCTATTTCGACATCAGCAATGAGGACTACCACGCCGGTGACGGCGTGAGTAAGTCGCAACTGGACATGGTTGCCAAGAATCCGGCGCTTCTTAAATGGGTTCAGGCAGCACCAGAAGACGAAGAGAAAAAGTCTGCACTGGATATGGGAACCGCATTGCACTGTCTGCTTCTGGAGCCTAGAGAGTTCGACAAACGCTTCATTGTTTCACCGAAATTCGATCGTCGGACGAAACAAGGTAAAGCTGACGAAGAGGCATTTCTTCGTGATGTGGCGGATATGGGGATTACGGTACTTGATGCCGAGCAGTGGCGGAAACTGGAACTGATGCGTGATAGCGCAATGGCTCACCCGGCGGCACGCTGGATGTTGGAAGCACCTGGTTACTGCGAAGCGTCAATGTACTGGAACGATGAAGAAACGGGTGAGTTGTGCCGAATTCGTCCAGACAAATGGCTGAACGAGCACAACGTGATCATCGACGTGAAAAAGGTTGCAGATATGGACCGTTTTGCACGTCACATCGAGGAATTCCGCTACCACGTGCAGGACGCAATGTACCGCGAAGGCGCAATGAGGGTTACTGGTCAGCCGCATGGTTTTTTCTTTCTTGCCGTGAGCGAAAGCATTGATTGTGGTCGGTATCCGGTACGCGTGTTCGAGCTGGATGCGCCGGATGTCGATGCCGGGCACGCTCTGTTCCGCCGGGATCTGAATACCTATCACGAATGCCGCATCAACGATGAGTGGGGCGGAGTGGAAATTATTAAACGCCCTGACTGGGCACGTAAACAGGATATGTACGTATGAGCAATGATATCGCAATCACATCACAACCAGGCGCAACTGTAGGCACTGCTGCGGCAATCTTCAGCCCCGAGGGAATGAATCAACTGGTGCGTTTCGCTGAGTTGATGTCACAAAGCAAAGCGACTGTACCGAAACATCTTGAAGGCAAACCTGCCGATTGCCTGGCGGTGACCATGCAGGCGGCACAGTGGGGAATGAACCCTTTCGCCGTGGCGCAGAAAACGCATGTGGTAAACGGAACGTTAGGCTACGAAGCACAGTTGGTAAACGCGGTCGTATCCTCGTCAAGCCTGCTGGCGACACGCCTGAATTATCGCTGGAGCGGTGACTGGTCGAATGTTAACGGCAAAACAGATAAATCACCGAATCTGACGGTAACTGTGTCAGCAGTTCTTAAAGGAGAAGCAGAACCACGTGAGCTTACCATCAGTATGGCGCAAGCCGGAGTGCGTAACTCTCCATTGTGGGAACAGGATCCGCGCCAGCAGCTTGCCTATCTTTGCACGAAACGATGGGCTCGCCTGCACGCTCCTGATGTACTTCTCGGTGTTTACACACCAGACGAATTACAGGAAACGGCACCGCGCGTTGAGCGAGACATTACTCCGCAAACTACCACTGCTGCGGGAATGAACAGTCTGATCAACGCTAAAACAGTGAAAAAGCCTGATGAGCAAACGCGTAAAGCGGATAGCCGTGATCCAGAAGAAATGCTGATGGCCTTTACCAGCGCAGCGATGAATTACAGCACTGTCTCCGAACTGGATAAGGCTTACAAATACATTGCACAAAAACTTTCAGATGATGACGAACTGCTGGCAAAAGCCACCGACGTTTACAGCGTTCGTCGGGAAGAATTAAACGAAACATCTATGTAACCACCACCGCGGCGCCACACGCGCCGCACTGCAACCAAGAGAGGTATTTATGAAAGGTGCATTAGGTAAGAAGGAACTCCTGGCGGTGGTGCCACTGTCATGGAGCACTATCGACCGTATGGAGCGCGCAGGGGAATTTCCTAAACGCTGGTATATCACTGACAAACGCTGTGCATGGAACCGTGACGAAGTTGAGCGTTGGCTTGATGAACGTCAGGCAGCAAGCCCGGCAGAGTTCCAGGGTAAAAAACCTCCTGTTCAGCAACGTGTATATCGTCCCGTGAGCAACGCTGCATGAGTGCGCTGCTAAGGCACTGGAGCAAATGGTCAGGATGGTACTTATTCCTGGCCTCTGTTTCAGCATGGCTTTATCTGCTGGCATTAATTTTCAGAGAGGGTTGGATTAAGTGAGAAAGTTAAGCCGACTTGAAAAATATCACATGAATAAGGTTTCAATGCGCAGTCCGTCAAAGATTGTCGCCGTTACTCCTGCGGCGATAGAGATCGAAAAACGCGCGATTGAAAGAGAGAAAAAAGGGCAGTTCCGCATTGCCGCTCACCTTTGGCTTCAGTGTATGGATGTTGCTTCTGGTGATGTTGAACGTGCAAGGATCGCGGTTCGCAGGGACCAATGTATCACAAAAGGTAACGGCCTTCGCCGTGGCGACTATAGCGGCATAGGATGTTGTGGGGTGGTTTATGACTAAGAAATACACACTAATCTATGCAGATCCACCCTGGGTATACCGGGACAAAGCCGCAAATGGTAATCGCGGTGCCGGTTTTAAATATCCGGTTATGAGTGTGCTGGATATCTGCCGCCTTCCTGTGTGGGATTTGGCCGATGAAAACTGTCTGTTGGCCATGTGGTGGGTGCCAACACAACCACTCGAAGCACTAAAAGTTGTTGAAGCCTGGGGATTCCGTCTGATGACGATGAAGGGCTTCACGTGGATAAAATGTGGTAGTCGACAACCAGATAAACTTGTTATGGGTATGGGACACATGACTCGCGCCAATAGTGAAGATTGCCTGTTTGCGGTAAAGGGAAACTACCTCCGCGCATTAATGCAGGGATCGTTCAGTCATTTACCGCACCGCGGCTTGAGCACTCAAGAAAACCAGATGTCGTTCGTGAAAAACTTGTGCAATTGTTAGGCGATGTTTCTCGCATTGAACTATTCGCCCGCCAGTCGTCTCATGGCTTCGATGTTTGGGGTAATCAGTGCGAAGACCCGGCAGTGCAACTACACCCTGGATACGCGTTGGATATTGGCGGATTAACAAATGCATTCAGCATTTCTCCGCTGTCACCAACAGACAACCAGGGGCGGGAGCGTGCTGCATGAACAGGGCATCACCAGCAGATTTAAGAAAATGCCTTGAAACTGCAAACATGCTTGCACACAGCGGGATCAGGTTTGTTCCAATTCCCGCCGTCACTGATGCTGAATTTGCAACACTGTCAGCAATATTCGAAAACAAAATTGAATCACTGGCAGCAGAAGCAGAGATGGAAGAAAATCAGCAGAACTATTAAACGTTATTCCCCCGCCATCCACTTCTCAAACTTCGACGGGGAGAACGGAATCAGATCCGTATGCTCCCCGTTAATCCAGGAATCAATCATATCGGCCCACTGCTGCAACATGTAGGCGCGCTGTCTGGCGTATTCCGCTTTGTTATATACGGCGCGCACACCTTTCTGCTCATGTGCCAGAGCCTTTTCAATCCAGTCTGAAGGATAACCAGCCTCATGCAACAACGTACTGGCTGTACGGCGCATATCGTGTACGGTGAAGCCCTGAATATGCTCACCATCTTCATTTATTATTTTCACCGTTCTGTCGATCAGAGAGTTCAGCGCGGCATTAGATAATGGCTTCCGAAAATTGTAACGACCAGGAACCAGATATTCACTTCCACCAGCGCACATCTGCAACCCAACCAATATATCCTGTGCCTGTTTAGGCAGGTAAATAACGTGCGCCCGGCTTCCCTTCATGCGGTCTGAAGGAATTGTCCATGTCCATTTTTTAAAATCTATTTCATCCCACGTTGCATTGGTGAATTCGCCTTTACGAACCATAGTGATAAGCACCAGCTTTAAAGCCATTTTCATAGTGCCCATAGCACCAATGGCATCCAGCGTGCGGAAGAACAGGCCAATTTCTTCTGGTGTCAGTGTTCGCTCTCGTGGTTTAAATATGGCGATAGACGAAGGTTTAATGTCAGCCGCAGGATTAAACAAACCATGACCACGGTCATTGGCGTGACGGTATACGCTGCTGATGATCTCCCTGGCCTGTACTGCTGTTGCCCGACCACCGCGTTCGACAATCCGGTCACACAAATCACGAACCATCGATGTGGTAATTTCAGCCATCATTTTGTTGCCAAGAACCGGAAGTATGTCACGGTCGATCACCGCCTGCTTCATTGCGCGGGTACTGTCAGCCAGGATGACGTGTTTCATATAACTGTCGGTATGTACCGCAAACGTCTCGGCACCACGAATCTTTTTGATACCGTCACGTTTAGCCGCAGCCGGCGACTGGCCTGCTTTAAGCAGCTTCTTTGCAGCAATCAGTTCTTCTCGCGCTTCTGCCAGGCTGATACCGTCACGCCCATACTGCCCGATTACCAGTGTTTCGCGGCGACCGTTGATACGGTAGTCATAGCGAAACGAGACCGTGCCTGACGTAAGCACAGCTACATACAGCCCGTCACGATCGGAGACCTTGTACAGTTTGTCCTGCGGCTTGAGGTTTTTTAATTTTGTATCGGTAAGCACAATTCACCCGTATAGAAACCATTTTCATGACGGTATGAGAGTATACCTTTAAGGTAATACCGTCACCTGTACCGCCGAAAAATATGGTGTAGAGTGAATAGAAATGAATACATAAAAACAAAAACCCTCTGCAAAAACAGAGGGTTGAGTTGACATCTGAATAGGAATGATTTGCTATGAGTTAGCTGTTAATCATTCCCACTCAATAGTTGCTGGTGGCTTGCCGCTGATGTCATACACCACGCGGGAAATACCATTCACTTCATTGATAATGCGGTTGGAAACGCGGCCGAGGAAGTCGTACGGCAGATGTGCCCAGTGTGCGGTCATAAAGTCGATGGTTTCGACAGCACGCAGAGAGACAACCCAGTCATACTTACGACCATCGCCCATTACGCCAACGGAACGTACTGGCAAGAAGACGGTGAACGCCTGGCTGACTTTGTCGTACAGGTCCGCTTTACGCAGTTCTTCAATGAAGATGGCGTCAGCACGGCGCAGCAGGTCACAATACTCTTTCTTCACTTCTCCCAGAACACGAACGCCAAGGCCTGGTCCCGGGAACGGGTGACGGTACAACATGTCATACGGTAGGCCCAGCTCCAGACCAATCTTACGCACTTCGTCTTTGAACAGCTCTTTCAGCGGTTCAACCAGGCCCATCTTCATCTCTTTCGGCAGGCCACCCACGTTGTGGTGAGATTTGATGACGTGTGCTTTACCGGTTGCAGAAGCAGCAGATTCGATAACGTCAGGGTAGATGGTGCCCTGCGCCAGCCACTTCACGTCTTCCAGTTTCAGCGCTTCTTCATCGAATACTTCAACGAAAACGCGACCGATAATTTTACGTTTTGCTTCCGGATCGTTTTCGCCAGCCAGCGCTGACAAGAAGCGATCTTCTGCCGGTACGTGAACAATGTTCAGACCAAAGTGATCGCCAAACATATCCAGAACCTGCTCTGCTTCGTTGAGACGCAGCAGGCCGTTGTCGACGAATACGCAAGTCAGGTTTTTACCGATAGCGCGGTGCAACAGCATTGCGGTAACGGAGGAATCCACGCCACCAGAGAGGCCGAGGATGACTTTATCGTCGCCCACTTGCTCGCGGATGCGGGCTACAGCGTCGTCGATAATTTTCGCTGGCGTCCACAGGGCTTCACACTGGCAGATATCACGCACAAAACGCTCCAGCATGCGCATACCCTGGCGGGTGTGAGTCACTTCCGGGTGGAACTGTACGCCATAGAAGCGTTTTTCTTCGTTGGCCATGATGGCAAACGGGCAGCTTTCGGTGCTGGCTACGGTGACGAAGTCGGACGGGATAGCGGTAACTTTATCGCCGTGGCTCATCCAGACGTCCAGCAGCGGTTTACCATCTGCGGTCAGCGCATCTTCGATACCGCGAACCAGTGCGCTGTCGTTTACGACTTCAACCTGCGCGTAGCCAAATTCACGTTCGTTAGAGGCTTCAACGTGACCGCCCAACTGCATTGCCATGGTCTGCATGCCATAGCAAACGCCGAATACCGGTACGCCTGCTTCAAAGACATACTGCGGCGCACGCGGGCTGTTTTCTTCGGTGGTGCTTTCCGGGCCGCCGGAAAGAATAATGCCGCTTGGATTGAAGTCACGAATTTGTGCTTCTGTCACATCCCACGCCCACAGTTCGCAGTAAACACCCAGCTCACGCACGCGGCGCGCAACCAGTTGAGTGTACTGAGAACCGAAGTCCAGAATGAGGATGCGATGCTTATGAATGTTTTCCGTCATTGACGCTTATTCCGAGGCAAGTGAAACAGATAATATAAATCGCCCGACATGAAGTCGGGCGAAGAGAATCAGGAGCCCAGACGGTAGTTCGGGGACTCTTTAGTAATGGTCACGTCGTGAACGTGGCTTTCCTGAATGCCCGCACCGCTGATACGTACAAACTCCGCTTTAGTACGCAGTTCGTCGATAGTACCACAGCCGGTCAGGCCCATACAGGAGCGCAGGCCGCCCATCTGCTGGTGAATGATCTCTTTCAGGCGACCTTTATAGGCTACGCGGCCTTCGATACCTTCCGGCACCAGTTTGTCGGCAGCGTTGTCGCTCTGGAAGTAACGGTCAGAAGAACCTTTGGACATCGCGCCCAGGGAACCCATACCACGGTAAGATTTGTAAGAACGGCCCTGGTAGAGTTCGATTTCACCCGGAGATTCTTCAGTACCTGCCAGCATGGAACCTACCATCACCGCGCTTGCGCCAGCGGCGATAGCTTTAGCGATATCGCCTGAGAAACGGATACCGCCGTCAGCGATAACCGGAATGCCGGTACCTTCCAGGGCTTCTACTGCATCAGCAACGGCGGTGATCTGCGGAACACCGACACCAGTCACGATACGCGTCGTACAGATAGAACCAGGGCCGATACCCACTTTAACGGCACTGCAACCGGCTTCTGCCAGCGCGCGGGCACCTGCAGCAGTTGCCACGTTGCCGCCGATGATTTGCAGGTCAGGATATTTAGCGCGAGTTTCACGGATACGCTGCAGAACACCTTCAGAGTGACCGTGAGAGGAGTCGATCAGCAGAACGTCAACGCCTGCGGCAACCAGCGCATCAACACGCTCTTCGTTACCAGCGCCCGCGCCAACCGCTGCACCTACACGCAGACGGCCTTGTTCGTCTTTACACGCGTTCGGTTTACGTTCCGCTTTCTGGAAGTCCTTCACAGTGATCATGCCGATCAGGTGGAATTCATCATCAACCACCAGCGCTTTTTCAACGCGTTTTTCGTGCATTTTTGCCAGCACCACTTCACGGGCTTCGCCTTCACGCACGGTTACCAGACGCTCTTTCGGCGTCATGTAAACGCTAACCGGCTGGCTCAAGTCGGTCACAAAACGCACGTCACGACCGGTGATAATGCCGACCAGTTCGTTTTCTTCGGTAACAACCGGGTAGCCAGCAAAGCCGTTACGCTCGGTCAGTTCTTTCACTTCACGCAGCGTCGTGGTTGGCAGTACGGTCTGTGGATCAGTCACCACGCCAGATTCGTGTTTTTTCACACGGCGAACTTCTTCTGCCTGGCGTTCAATGGACATGTTTTTGTGGATAAAGCCGATACCGCCTTCCTGAGCCAGAGCAATAGCCAGGCGCGCTTCCGTTACGGTATCCATTGCTGCGGAAAGCATAGGGATATTCAGACGAATAGTTTTCGTCAGCTGGGTGCTGAGGTCAGCAGTATTCGGCAGAACGGTAGAATGAGCAGGAACGAGGAGAACGTCGTCAAACGTCAGAGCTTCTTTAGCGATACGTAGCATGGGCAATATCTCGACCAGAGTGGTTAATAAATATTGCCGCGGCATTATACAGAGCGTAACCGATTGCATCTACCCCTTTTTGCAAAAAATGCTTGCTATCCCCGGAGGGCGGGTTACTATCGACTGAATAACCTGCTGATTTAGAATTTGATCTCGCTCACATGTTACCTTCTCAATCCCCTGCAATTTTTACCGTTAGCCGCCTGAATCAAACGGTTCGTCTGCTGCTTGAGCATGAGATGGGGCAGGTGTGGATCAGCGGCGAAATCTCTAATTTTACACAACCAGCCTCCGGTCACTGGTACTTTACGCTTAAAGACGATACCGCGCAGGTGCGCTGTGCGATGTTCCGAAACAGCAACCGCCGGGTCACCTTCCGCCCACAGCACGGGCAACAGGTTTTAGTTCGCGCCAATATTACACTCTACGAGCCGCGCGGCGATTATCAAATTATCGTCGAAAGTATGCAGCCGGCCGGTGAAGGATTGCTGCAACTGAAGTACGAACAGCTTAAAGCGAAGTTGCAGGCTGAAGGTTTGTTCGATCTGCAATACAAAAAATCACTCCCCTCCCCTGCGCATTGCGTTGGTGTGATCACCTCAAAAACCGGTGCTGCGCTACATGATATTTTGCATGTGTTAAAACGTCGCGATCCTTCTCTGCCGGTGATCATCTACCCCACCGCCGTTCAGGGCGATGACGCGCCAGGGCAAATTGTTCGCGCCATTGAACTGGCGAATCAGCGCAATGAGTGCGACGTGTTGATCGTTGGGCGCGGCGGCGGTTCGCTGGAAGATTTATGGAGTTTTAACGACGAACGTGTAGCGCGGGCGATTTTTGCCAGCCGCATTCCGATAGTCAGCGCCGTCGGGCATGAAACCGATGTGACGATTGCCGACTTTGTCGCTGATCTGCGTGCGCCAACGCCGTCAGCCGCCGCTGAAGTGGTGAGCCGCAATCAGCAAGAGTTACTGCGCCAGGTGCAATCGACCCATCAACGGCTGGAGATGGCGATGGATTATTATCTCGCCAACCGCACGCGTCGTTTTACGCAGATCCATCATCGCTTGCAGCAGCAGCATCCGCAGCTCCGGCTGGCACGTCAGCAAACTATGCTCGAACGTCTGCAAAAGCGGATGAGCTTTGCGCTGGAGAGTCAGCTTAAACGCGCGGGTCAGCAACAGCAGCGATTAACACGGCAACTCGTCCAGCAAAATCCGCAGTCGCGTATTCATCGCGCGCAAACGCGCATTCAGCAACTGGAATATCGTTTAGCAGAAACCCTGCGCGCACAGCTTAGCGCCACGCGTGAACGTTTCGGTAATGCAGTAACACACCTCGAAGCCGTAAGCCCACTGTCAACGCTGGCGCGCGGTTATAGCGTCACCAGCGCCGCTGATGGCGCGGTGTTAAAACAGGTTAAGCAAGTGAAAGTGGGTGAGACACTGACCACACGACTGGGAGATGGTGTGGTGATTAGTGAAGTCAGCGCCGTAACAAAAACCCGCAAATCACGTAAAAAAACGTCTAATCCGTAGACCGGATAAGAGGCGCCAGCATCGCATCCGGCAATAGCTCCCAGGCTACGCCAGATCCGCCATGCTGGTTACTGGAAGCAGGTCACCAGACCCGGTTTATTTATTAGCGTGATACTACAATCCTGCGCTCCAGTACCTTCGTCCATCCCACACTGTTGAGAGGACAAATAAGGAAAACTGGGTGAAGACGGCCATCCCAGTGAATTAAAAACAGTATGCAACAACTCTAATTCATTGTATGTCGGTGCATTTTCTATGCTGCCACACTGCCTTGCGATATCCCATTTACTGGCATCAATGATATGTGCAGAAGCCCAGTTTTCGTAGTTAATAATCGGTGAGGATACGGGATTAGCCCCGGACGGCAATTCCGTCGTTAACAACGGTCGATGTAGCGATTTACTATTCACCACTACCGTGTCTGCCATATGTCCCCAAAAGTGCGCCGATGAAACATTTGGGCTGGTTGGCACCGTAAAAATAGCATCCAGCGTGTCTGTCGCGGAAGCGTAATTAGCCAGAGTAACCGTCAGTGGCATTTTATAACCAGGGGTATTATCCTGGCGGAGCGTAAAACTTGCCGTCCCATCCGCGCCTGTCATGCCACTAATGGTATTACCGCTTTCACTCAGCGTAACAGCCGAACCTGATAACGGCTGAACGACGAGATCGTCCATCGCCACTACATTGCCATACAACGTTGCCCCAGCGTTACGCGGCGATGCCTCACCACGTTTCAAAGTAAATTCAACATTCGGCACCGTATTCCCGGCGCTGTCTTTCACCGTCACGGTAACGGACATGGCTTCGCCTTTTTTCACTTTCGCCGCCTGAGTGGCTGCATCAAACGCTGTTGAGGTAAGTGTGACGCTGGAAACCGTTGAACGCGCGTTAGCCAGGCAAGGCTGAAATGATTTTGTTGAACCCGTATACAGCGTGCCATTTCTCAAATCAACCGACTGGTCTTTACCATCGGCGGATTTATCCTCTGCCCACCAGGTGTAATACGCAGGCCAGCCAGTTTCAGTGACAAACGTGTTATTCGGATAACGCGCAGACAACGAACTTAAATCATTGAATAGTGGCTGCCTTGCTACTTCACAAGGGCTCACACTCGCATCTGATTTCTGTGTTGGGGTAAAGTACGGCCAGTCTTCATTATTGTTATTGATCTTGCCGACGCCAGAAGTCGATGTCAGTTCACTCCACAATTTCGGGCGTTCAAATACCGCACCATTCACTGCCGTCAAGGTTGCTGGCATATGCCCCCAGTAGTTAGCCTTCGCAGAATCCGGGCTGGTCACTACCGTGAATATCAGGTCCTGATTAGCCGTAACCTGCGGATTTCGCGCCAATGAAGCTGTAAACGGCGTTACCAGACCAACGGTGTTATTTTGGGTAACGTTGAACGTTATCGTGCCATCACTGCCGGTGAAGCCGCTCCATGCCGACGTATTCTGGTTGAAGGAGATACGCGCCGATGTCGGGGTGACTTCATCTAAAATGAGATCATCTACGGTATTGGAGGATACAGAGATCCCTGAACGGCTTTTCGCCTGCACGCGCTTGAGCGTAACACCTTCGCCGCCAACAGGATTACCATTGGCATCTTTGATCGTCACCACGATGGGAAGCATCTCACCTTTTTTCACAGATGACGTGGGGGTACCACCATTGCTGGCAGTTCGGCCCTCATCATAGGCAGTCGATGACAGCGTAAGGCTTGCTGGTGCCGAATGTGGCTGCGTCAGACAGAGCATTAAAGCGTATCCATTAATAGTCGTCGTCGATTGTCCCGTTTTCAAATTAATGACGCCGTAATACCACGTCAACGCGTCAGTGGTGCTCATTTCATAAGTCCACCAATTTCCACTTCCGGCAGTTATAGGCAACCCCAAATCTGTCAGTATTGTCCCGCCTGGATGATCATTATATAGCCCCTGTAACTCATTGAGACGCGGCTGATACTCAACCGGGCAATCCGGCGTAACTTTATTGGTATAAAAAAGGTATGACCACGACTCATTATTATTACTTACCGAGGACCCCAAGGTCGCTTCTGCTGCCAGTAGCGGTCGTTTAAAGGTCACCCCCGCCCTACTGGTAAACGTGTCGGGCATATGACCCCAGTATTTTGCTTTCGGTGAGTTCGGACTGGTTATCACAGTGAAAATAACATCCATCGTGGCACTTTTTGTGGTGTCGCGCATCAATGTTGCAGTGAGCGGAGTTGCCAGCCCATAAGTCTCGTTTTGCGTCACATCAAAAGTCGCTTTACCATCACTTCCTGTCGTCAGAAGTGCCTGTGCCCCATTATTATAGAGTGACATGTTTACTCCGGCAGGGGTGACCGGCACGATAGTAAGATCATCATACGTAGAATCTAGCCTGTTTTTTGCACGATCCAACGCAGTCCCGCGTATGAGATTAAAGTTTGCGCCTGGCAACAGATTTCCTCCGCTATCCCGCACAATCACCGTCATCCGGATCGCCGTACCTTTCGCCGCCGTTGCACTAGGGCGACCATCGTTGCTGGCCGTTTTCTCCGCATCCAGTGCCGTGGAGGTCATCTCTATAGAAGCTGCCACTGCATGAGGGTTTACCAGACAGGACACAAATGCCACGGTGTTTGATAATGCCCTGGAGCTTGATCCATTCGATAAATTAATAGACTGATCGTACCAGACGTTCGCGTAGGCAATTTTATCGTAAGCCCACCAGGTGTTAGTCAGCGGAAGGCCTAAATCGGTCCCTATCGCACCATTAGGATGTTCACTGTATAACTCTTGAAATTCGCTTAATAACGGTTGATAAGGTTCGCCGCAGTCTGATTTGCTGACATCATTTTTTGCTGCCGTATTCAAAGAAAGCCATGATTCATTATTAGCCATGGTTGACTGCCCCGCTGGATGCTCGGCAGTAAGCAATGGCCGCTTAAAGGCAATTCCCGACCGGGTAGTAAACGTTTCAGGCATATGCCCCCAGTAACTTGCCAGTGGCGTATCCGGGCTGGTTATGACGGTAAACATGACCGGTAATTTGTTGGATTCTATCGTCAGCTGATACAACTGGGCGTACATATTGGTTACCAGGCCCATAGAATCATCTTGTTTTACCGTAAAGGAGGTAGTCCCGTCCGCGCCAGTCACCCCATAAAGCAGGCTTGAAGAACTATTCATCCTCGCAGAAGCGCCTGCCGCGTTAATTACCGTAATCGACTTATTTATCATCTCGGCATTTTGACGGTTCTTCGAGCCTTCACGTCTGAGAATAAAGGGGACATTGGGCACGCTATTTCCCTGCGCATTTTTAGTCACCACGCGAATCACCGCGTCTTCGCCTTTTTTCACTTTCAACGCACTCAAGGTGTCGTCAACTTTGACAAATTGCGCCGTATCATTCGCCTCAACAATGATCTGACTGGCAACGGCGACAGGCGTGGTCCGGCAGCTCAGTAATGCACCACCAGATGAGGGCATCTGCGTTTCATCTCCTGTCTTCAGCGAAACGACATCATACGTAAAGGTTTGAGTGAACGTATCTGCAACGGTATTCGAGATATAGAACCTCGACACTGGCCAGCCAATAGCGTCATGTAATGCGCTACTCCCCTGGTGCGCATAAATGGCCCTAAGTTCATTGTCAGTTGGAACATACTCCGCGCCACAACCATTTATCGAGGTATCGTTAGCCTGGCCCGACGGGAACGTAGACCAGGCCTCCCCCTCTTCCACCAGGGTACCGATACTGGTGGTAGCACTATTCTCGTCCCTCAGCAAAGGCCTTCGATAAATAAGACCGTCATCGCCTGTCGCCGTTTCAGCCATATGCCCCCAGAATTTGGCTTTTGGCGAATCCGGGCTGGTAAGCACCGTAAAGACAACGGGAAGCGTCGATTTAGTGCTGCTGGAGGAATCCAACGCTGCCGTGAGTTCTGTTTTTAGCCCGGTAGTCTGGTCTTGCTTCAATGTGAAAGTGGTGGTGCCATCAGCCCCCGTCACGCCATAAATAACCAGGGTCGTTGAAAGAAAATCATTTTGAGTATTTCCCCAGGCATCCGTTACCGCCAGTGAAGCAATCGACGTCGTAGTTGACACATTGGCCCTGTTCACGCTGGTGTTTCGTTTGAGGGTAAATGCGGTATTTCCCACAGGCTTACCCTGCGCATCTTTAGTGGTCACTCGTAATACGGCTTCTTCACCCTTTTTCACTTTGACAACATTATTCATACGGTCAAATTTTGTGAGGTCTGCAGCTTCAAGAACGATTTGGCTTGCCTTAACAATCGGCGTCGTCTGGCAGGTAAGCAGTTCTTTTGTGGCAGATGGAATTATCGAACTGGTGCCTGAACTGAGATTGACAGCCTTGAAGTCACGCTGTTCCAGGCTACTACTACCTGTCGTGCTGGAAAGGTAACTTGAGGCGACGGGCCAGCCCTGAACCGTTTTCATCGCATTTCCGCGGTTGGCTTCATACAATGACTCCAGCCCGGCCTGAGAGGGAACATATTCACTACCACAACCATTAGAGGATGTGCTTATAGCCTGAGCTTGGGTAAATTGCGCCCAGTCTTCATTATCTTCCGCAATCGCTGTTCGACCCGACGTACTGGATAACTCTTTCAACAATAATGGGCGTTTAAAGACCGCTCCATCTGCAGCCGTCACTGTTTCAGGCATATGCCCCCACATTTTCGCCTTATCGCTGTCCGGACTGGTTACAACGGTAAAAATGGTATCGAGGGTCGCTTTTTTCGTTGTATCTGAATAGAGCCTAGCGGTCAGCGACGTTTTCGTGCCATGGGTATCCGGGCGGGTAATAGTGAGAATTTTAGTTCCGTCGCTGCCGGTCATGGCGCTGTATGCTGCAGCGGTATTATTAAGCGAAGTTTCGTCCGCCAGGCCACCATTGACCACAACCGGCGCAACCAGCGCATCACTGCTACCAGCAACGTGTTTTTCCTCTGAGCGGGTATAACCATCGCCACGTTTCAGGGTAAAGGGTATATCACCCAATGGATTGCCCTGCGCATCTTTTACCGTCACCTTTACCTGTAGCGTTTCGCCTTTTTTCAGCTTCGCCGCATTTGCAGCCGCGTTCCACTGCGCCGGATCCACCACTTCCAGCGTAATGCTACTGGCAGGATTGTTAGCCGTCGTCGAGGAAGTGACAAACGAAGTCT
>OBXM01001066.1_pt1 | contig 19287 bp, 16 predicted proteins | sample 1538141 | NCBI WGS metagenome assembly OBXM01 (sample SAMEA2580153, study PRJEB22360) | human gut metagenome | biome: human gut; feature: human-associated habitat; material: faeces | place: Denmark | collected 2008/2010 | reverse complement strand
CCACACTGCAGATGAGCTGATCCTTTACAGGTGTTTTTGATAATGTAACTTCTTCCGTATAAGAAAAGCGGAGAAAATATTTCTGATGTCGTTTTAGAAAGATCGATAGTATCCATTTTATATGTCCTCTTCCCGATAGTCATGATAACTAATGGTACACCGGAGCAGAGCATTCATTTGCACACTATCTCCCACACCATCTTGCGCACTATAATAAAAGTTATTTTCTCAGATAGCAAGATTTAACGTATCAGATAGCTTTGCTATCCTTCTCAGGATGGAATCCTGAGAGCCAGAGCTGTAGAGTTCCCATGGAACAATACGTGCAGTTTACGGTGCTTGGCGGTCGCCATTCCGTTTTAGAACGGCTGCTTTCCGAAGCAAGACGGTCGGTATCACAGACTGCAATACTCATCAATAGCAAGGGTTAAAGCCAGGCATAAATGCCTCTATTGACAAGTGTTGCAGTCTATGAGGTTAGGCAATCAAGCAGAACAAAGGATTGTTCTGCGCCGGCTGTTACAAAACAGATTATGGCTGCTTGCGGGCATAATGTGGCCGTTGGTATCCGTAATATGCAATACGTTTAGAATATCCTCAACACCCGTCTCGGAAAGTAAAAATGGGAGCTGCTAATGGCAACTCCCCTCTCTTTTTAACTAAGCTCGTCCGTCTTAAAAACATTGTAGCCTTCATAGTAATAGCTTGCATCAATACCTTTCATGTACACTGTACGGTCATCAATCATATCTGTAAGTGCATTTTTTAAAAGGAATTTGATTTCAATATCCTTAATCGGACTTCTTTCCATAGCCAAAAGATAATCTTCTTTATCCACCTGGCTCCAATCCACAACTTGTCCAATTTCTTTTTTCAGCATTGCATCTAACCAGATGCGGGTACTTCTTCCGTTTCCCTCTCGAAACGGATGCGCTACATTCATTTCCACATATTTTTCGATAATTTCATCGAAATTACTTTGTGGCATATGGTCTATATTTTCGAGAGCTGTTTGTAAATACATTAATGGAGCGAATCGAAAATTCCCTTTTGCTATATTGACAGTTCGGAGCTGTCCGGCAAAATCATAAATATCATCAAACAAATATTTATGAATCTTTGCAAGTCCCGCAAAGGTCCCCACTTCAAATGTATCAAGTAATCCCTTTTCAAAGAGTTCAGCAGCTTTCTTTTTACTGAGTTTTTCTTCCAATCTGGCTAATTCTGCGGAATCTCGAATTCCCAATTTGTTCGCTAATGCCATTCTGAATCCCTCCTACTTTGTGATTGTGCCAAGTCGCTGGCGCGACGGCCAGCCCCAGATACAATTATTTCACCACTTTCAAAAAAAGTAGCAGTTTTTGAATATATGTTGTATTGTTGAGATACCCCTACCTTAACATAAACATACACAAAAACTGCTATGCTTACTTTATCATGGATTTTTAATCTCAACAACTACATATCTTATTTTTTTATTCGTCCGCCACCTTTTTTAATGTTGACATTGCTTTTATCACATTTCAAAGGAGATTTATCATGGACAAATATTTGGATTCTTACAGGGAAATGATTTCCCTTCGCGGTCTTACTGACCATACCAAAAAAACTACTGCACCTATATCCGGGCTTATCTGCATTATCTGACTGACATCCTTCACAAATCACCTGAAGATGTTTCATGGGAAGAGCTGCGTGATTACATCCGTTGGCTTCAGAAATCAAGAGCCCTCTCTGACCGCACTGTCAACTGTGCCATCTCACAACTGCGCTTTTTTACACTGTATGTTCTTCATAAACAATGGGATGATACACAGCTTCCCATGCGTAAATTTGATGAATATCTTCCTTACGTTCCCTCCAGACAGGAAACATGGCAGTTTATTTCCACCATGCCTGATCTAAAGCAGAAAACCATGGTTACTGTCATGTATTCCTCAGGACTTCGCATCGGTGAGGTATGCCGGCTTCGTTATAAGGATGTCGACCGCAAAAATATGAGGCTTTACATCCCCCACACCAAAAACCGTTCTGCCCGGTATGCCATCCTTTCCAAAGCAGCTCTCGACCTGCTGACTCAGTACTGGTTTGAATGTGGCAGGCCCAGGGGCTATCTTTTTCCAAAGCAGTATGGCGGAGACAGACCTATTGACGCTTTTTTCCTTTCAAGGCATATCCATGCACATGAGGACAGACTGGGATGGGAACGCAGGATTACCTGTCATTCTTTCCGTCACGCTTTTGGCACTCCCCTTTATGAGGATGGGGTTGACCTGCTTACCATAAAGGCTCTTATGGGACATAAGTCTCTGACCTCCACTGCTGTCTATGTGCACCTTGCTGCCAATGGAACTTCCTCTGCGGTCAGCCCTTTTGACCGCCTGGCTGGTGTTTTCCATGAATAGATTCAAGATCCGGCAGATATTTGATCTTTCCTATGAAGCTTATTCTGCAGAAAACCATTACCGGTCAGACATACAGCGGAAAGCTGCACTTGCCATCTTAAACTGCAAATCCGGGAAACTTGGTGTAAACATAAGCAGATGCAGTAATTGTGAACATGTGGAGATACACAATAACTCCTGCCGCAACCGTAACTGTCCTAACTGTCAGGCAGTTCTCAAGGAGGTCTGGGTGGATAAACGCAGGGCTGAGGTCATTGATTCCCCCTACTTTCATGTGGTCTTCACTCTTCCGCATGAATTAAACCCGCTCATTTACTGTAACCAGAAGCTTTTGTATGATCTCTTTCACAGATGCTGCGCCGAAACACTTCTGGAATTGTCTGCGGATAAGAAGTGGCTCGGGGCAACACCCGGTATCATCCAGGTGCTCCACACATGGAATCAGGAACTTGCCTACCATGTACATATGCACTGCATTGTTTCCGGCGGCGGGCTCACGAAGGATGGAAAAATCCGCAAATCCTCCAATCACTTTTTTATCCGCACGGAAGTGCTTCGGGATAAATTCAAGGGTAAATTTATGGCACACCTTTCCGCTCTTTATGATAACGGTTCCCTGATTTTTTCTTCTTCCTGTGATGATCTTAGGAATTCCTATCACTGGAAAGAATGGAAAAATAGCCTTTACGAAAAAGACTGGTGCCCTTATATTAAAGAGACCTTTAACGGTTTCGGCAATGCCATTGAATACCTTGGACGTTATACCCACAAGATTGCCATTTCCAACAGCAGGATTCTTTCTGTTACACAGGATATGGTTACCTTTTCTGCCAGAGGGAAGAAACCGGGCGAACCAAAACGTCTGATCACCCTGGATAACAGGGAATTTATCCGCCGGTATCTGATGCACGTGCTTCCTCCGGGTTTTCAGAAAATCCGCTATTATGGTTTTCTGAACAATCGCATGAAATCCACTAACTTAAAGGTGATCTTTAAGCTTCAGGGAAGTCAGCAGTTTAAGCAGCGCTATGCCGGTATGTCCATGGCAGAACTGTTGAAGGCTGTCTGGAAATTTGACATCTGTCTCTGCCCGGAATGTGGGCATGCAGCCATGAAACAACTGGGAAGGTGCTATGTCTCTCCCTCCTGATACTTCGGTTTTTCATACACTTTTTGAGACCTCCCACCGGAAGGTCTGCGAAGCATGCCCAAAAACGGAAACTGCTTTGAAAAATTCACCTTTCCTGCATTACAGGGCACCTCAATTTTCTGTTTTTACTTTCTGGGAAGAATGCTTTTTCCATACGGTATCCAACTAAGTCCCGCGAATTGGTACAATCGGAAAGAATCACATTCAGAGCAGCTTATCTTTTGTGTAAGCTGTTCTTTTTTGACTGCTCTGAATCTGATACTTTCCTTAGGTATTATACCATATGTTACTAAGCATGTAAACACATGTTCGATATTATTGTAAATAAATAGCGCACCTAACTCATCACTGAAGTAACGAGAATGCGGTGCGTGTTTTTCAAAATGATCAATATATTCCTCACCCTGGAATACAATGATTGATACGGATACGCGGCATCCCTTGGTTAAATGCTCGATGTCTTCCTCGGAAAGAAGATCGTATATTTTATCCGTGGAATAGCGATACTGGTCCCCATCATCACTCTTGATCGTAATCTTACTGGAGTTTATCATGGTGATCGTACCGGTATACTGATATTCTTCGTATTCGTAATCATTATCTATATCTTCATCCGGATTTTCTGACCCGCCTCCGCCGGAATTTCCACCGGACGGGCTGTCCTGGTGTGGGAGATTCGTCACATTCCCACCGCAGGAATCATTGTAATCCTTATACTGGGAACTGGTTACGGTCTTCGTCTCGATCGGAATATCATCCGTATGGATATCATGCAGGATGTATCCGTCTCTTGCTTTGATCTCTTTTGCGGAATAGTCATATGTCAGGCTGATGAACTGTTCGTAATACTTATCCCGGTCGTCTTCCATTTCTTTTTTGGATTCTGAACCATCTTCATCTTCACCATTTTCATAGCCATTTTCCGCTGTTGCACAGAAGAATCCGGTATTGGATTCTGAGATCAAATCCTCACAGGTGGAAACTTCATTCTCCCAGTTCTCAATTTCATCCTTGTTTAAGATTTCCCCGGTTTCCGGATCTTCTTCCGGTTCCGGTTTTGCCGGGTGTCCGCCGCAAAAGCCCTTTGTGTATGTATACGTCTTCGTATCCCTATGTGCTGTTCCGGTGCCGGCAGAATATTTTAAAAGTCCATTGGTGTCCGTTACGTCATCATCAATATTATACGGGTCATTGCCTTGATTTCCCTCCGGATTGCCGGAACCATAGTCCCATCCATCCCATTTTAGAAACTGGCTGCCATTGTCAGGAGGAAAAGCGTCTGGAACACTAGGCAAAGGCATTGGCGAGGAAAGAGCGGACGCACCGGCTTTGCACCAGGGCCGTCATGCTGGAAAGCTACCTGCCCCACCCGGCAGCAATCACGGATGAACAGGTCAGCTTGTTTTTAAAGCTGCTGTTCCATCAGGACAGCACCCGCCAGCTCATGGAACGGATTTTCGCTGGAAACGGCAGTTTAGAAGCAAAGGACACAGACTGGGAACGGCCTTGACTGGCTTCCAGTGCGTCCGCCCGTGGGCTGCCCCTCTGAAAGATGGCGCAATTATACACCAGTCGAGCCGGTGCGTTGCGCCCTGCCGGGGGGGGCCTGCGGAAAGCTATGGATTTTCCGCTGATTTTCAATCCGCTCCAAATCCCCACAGGGGAAGCTACCCATCCCCTGCGCTGGCTTGTTCCAGCTACCTAGTTTGGTGAATTTTCCTAAAATAGATTGACATGAAACCATATTTTTGTTATGATTTTTACATAAAATATAGGGAGGGGATTCCAATGGGGGGAAATTATTTACTTAAAACTTAATTATAGTAGATAGGAGGAATGTGTGAAATGAAGAAAAAGATAATTCTATTAGCTTTAATAATCATGGCATGTTTTACTACTGTAGCTTTTGCAGCAGAAGAAAAACAGACTAACTATCAACCAGCTTCTACTCCTACAACTGAAGCAGAATGGTGGGATTGGTTTAATTCCCTTCCGGCGGATATTCAGCAACGTATTAATTTTCGACCCGGTAGTAATAAGAGACAAAGTGAGTCTACTCAGGAAACCGGTTTATCTCAAGGTGCAGAAGTAAGTGATTTATCATCTCGTGCATCACTATTACCAACAGGTGGTGGTGAACCAGTATATAATTTCAATTACTGGGAAGAAAATAAACTGTATGCTAACTGTTATATCTATGCGATGGATGTTATTACTAGTACTGTAGGCGGTGTCAATCCTGGACATTACGGCGGTGGAGAAATTACCTTTGAAGATTTAAGTAAAAGTAATATTTGTTCATTAATGTATACTGGGACTAAAAATGATGGCCCTTATTTGGGAAACGGAAGAAGTATTAGAAGTTCTTCAAAAAATGAGAAACCTAGGAGTAATGAATACAAAGTGGCAATTGTCATTGCTCCTGGTGTGGATTATCACTGGTATGTTCAAAATTCTGATGGCTATTGGTCACACAAACCTGGTACAACCAGTTGCACAAAAGTCGATGCTTCAGGAAACTTTATTACAGATCCACAAACGGCAAATAGAAATTATTCCTATGCTAACTATAGTAAATTTTGTGGATATTATATTATGACTCGAAATTAAACATTTGGGATAAATATTATCAGCAGGAAACCGATTTTGGTTTCCTGCTTTTTCTTTGCCCGGACGCCGGGAGAAAGGAGGTCACACTCGTCATGCCACCATGCCCGCACTTTGATTTGAGAATTGTCCAGCGGAGTAAACGCCAGTCTGCCGTTGCTTCCGCTGCCTACCAAAGCGGGGAACGGCTCTTTTCCGAGTGCGACCAGAAGCAGAAATACTATTCCCATAAAAGCGAAATCGTCCACACGGAAATCATGCTGTCGCTCCATGCCCCGCCGGAGTACGCTGACCGCAACACCTTATGGAACGCCGCCGAGGCCGCAGAGACCAGATGGCAGAAACCTTTGCCACCCACACCTCCTGGAATGCGCAGGAAATCCGCACCCGCTCTCTGGAAATTCTGGAACAGATGCGGATCCGAAACGGAGAAGAGGTTCTGGAAAAATACCCACACCAGCTTTCCGGCGGCATGCTCCAGCGTATCATGATCGGCATTGCCATGGCCCTGCAGCCGGAGCTTCTGATTGCCGATGAGCCGACCACCGCCATCGATGCCATCACCCAGTACGAGATTCTGGAAGAATTTATCCGTATCAAAAAGCAGAAAAATACCGCCATGCTGTTCATCACCCATGACCTGGGCGCCATCTCCAAAGTAGCTGACCGCATCCTGGTCATGAACAGCGGACATGTGGTGGACAGCGGAAGTTTTACCACATCCTTAAGCATGCCGATGACCCGTACACCCGCATGCTGGTGGAGAAACGATCTGCCGTCATGCACCGCTACCGCCAGATCTTACACGGAAAGGAGAGTTCCCATGCTTGAAGTAAATAACGTCTGCGTCAGCTTCCGCAGCGAACGCCAGGAAAAGCTGTTCGGCACCACCCGGGACCAGGTTCTCTTTGATGTCTCCTTAAAGGTGCCCAAGGGGACCTGTCTTGGAATCCTCGGAGAGTCCGGAAGCGGAAAATCTACCCTGGGCCGCGTGATCTGCGGTCTGTTAAAGCCCGACAGCGGCGAACTGAAGATTCACGACACTTCCGTCTACGCCTCCAGAAGCGGCAGAAAAAACCTGCAGAAGCGCTTAAGTGTTGTATTTCAGGACTATACCACTTCCGCAAATCCCCGCTTCCGGGTAAAGGAGATCATTGCAGAAGGACTGGCCGCAAGAGAGCGCAACCAGAAAATCCGGTTAAACCGGGCCGAAGAAACCAGCCGCCTTTTAGAGCTGGTCGGTTTAAACGCTTCCTACGCAGACCGGTATCCCCATGAGTTATCCGGTGGGCAGCTGCAGCGTGTCTGCATTGCCCGGGCTGTGGCCTGCCAGCCGGAGATCATTCTCTTTGACGAAGCCATCTCCTCCCTGGATGCCCACACCCAGGTCCAGATCATGGACCTTCTGCATGAACTGAAGGAAAAGCTGGGACTGACTTATATTTTCATCACCCATGACCTGACTTCTGTCACCTACCTCTGCGATGAAGTGCTTTTCCTTTACCATGGCCGCATCACCGAGCACATCCCGGTATCCCGCATTGCGGAGACCAAAGACGAATACGCGAAGAAGCTCCTGGCTTCCATTATCGAATTTGACTAAAGGAGAATTTTTTAAGACTTATGAGACTGTCTGACTTCAAAGCCGGCAGCGGAGTAAAACAGACACTTCCGCTGCCTGTCACCAGCCCCTATTCTGTAGAAATGACCGTGATCTGCGGCAGCCGCCCAGGAAAAAACCTGGTGGTGACAGCCGGTGTTCACAGCTGTGAATACGTCGGCATCGAAACACTGAACCGCCTGAAACGAGAGTTGGAGCCCGCCGCCCTGTCTGGCCGCGTGATCCTGCTGCCCCTGGTAAACCCGGAAGGCTTCTACCAGGGCAGCAAACAGACCATCCCGGCTGACGGCAAGAACTTAAACCGTATGTTTCCCGGCAAACCGGATGGCACCTTTTCCAGCCAGCTTGCCAGAGTACTGGAAGAAACCCTGTACCCCGAAGCGGATTTCCTGATGGACCTGCATGGCGGTGATGTCAATGAAGCACTGACTCCGCTGGTCTTCTTCCCAGCATCCGTTCCGGAATCCTTGTCTGCCGCTGCTTCGGCAGCAGGAGATCCTTTGTCCGCCGGTGCTCGGCCTGCCGCTGAAAGTCTCTCTGTTCCTTACCGTGTTGCATCCACCTCCCAAAACGGACTTTACAGCTGGGCAGCCCAATGCGGTATCCCGGCCCTCCTGGTAGAGCGCGGAGATCGCGGCCTGTGGAGTGAAAAAGAAGTTGCCGCATGCCGGGAAAATGTGTATGAGCTGATGAGGCATCTGGGAATCCTGAATGCAGCTTCCGTTTCTCCCTGCCTCCAGCAGGCCGAAATCCGCAGAGCCGTCTACGAAGAAGCTCCCGCGGATGGCTTCTGGTATCCCGCCGTGTCGGCAGCCGGTCAGAAATTAAAACAGGGCACCCTGCTTGGCACCCTGAAGGATTCTTATGGAAATGAAATTGCCCGCTATACTGCTCCGTTTGACGGTGTTGTGCTGTATTACACTTTAAGTCTCGGTGTAAAAAGCGGGGATCCGCTGATTGCATACGGAAAGCTGTAAATCTGCTCCATCCAGACTAATACCCAGGCATATCCAATATGCCTAGGTATTTTTTTCACTTACCTTATCTCTTTCATCAGCACATCTTTCCCGGAAAACGCAAAGCCCAGTTTGTAAATTCTATCCACTGGAATTCCCACTGCCAGCAGGTCCTTTTCATACCCCGCTCCTCAATCTGCTTTAACGCATTGTCTGCCGTCTGGTCCAGATTCTCCTCCCTAAAACATACTTATAAATATTTTACATAGATGTATCTATTTCATGCAAAACATATCATCAGGCTTCGCAGTCCATTTCCTGTTGTCTGTGCTTATTATAGCTAATTTTATTTGGAAGTACAAGATACTGTAATTCCTCAAGTCACCCCTCAAACATCTCCGCAAATTCCTCCGCGAACTCAGCTTTCAGCATAAACCGGTCGATCATACCGTTGTTCAGATACCACTCGAAATCGGCTCCTCCCTGTTCCGCAAGCAAAATCAGGCGGATCTCCGGATTGATGCGGCGGACCACCTCACACAGTTCGATTCCGTTCATGGTCGGCAGTGTGTACTCCGCGATCAGAAGATCATAGGCTGACGGATCTTTCTGGACCCGGTCGATAAGGGCCGCCGGATGTGCGTACAGATCTACCGTCTTCCGGCTGTGAGATGCGGCCGCTTTCCAGGTCTTCGCGGACTCTTCACTGGAGACAATCGCAATCTTTTGTACATGCTTCAGCCGTTTCCGGCCGTCAGCTTCCACTTCCGGTCCGCTCTGCGGGATCTCAATGACAAATGTTGTTCCTTCACCCGCTTTGCTCTCTACACAGATCGTTCCGCCGACCGATGTCACCATATTCTGGACCACAGAAAGACCGAGTCCGGTCCCCTGTCTGGATCCTTTCGTCGTATAGAATGGTTCAAAGATCTTCTGCATGGCGTCATCTCCGATTCCGCAGCCGGTATCGGATACCTGCAGACAGATCATATCGTAACCTTTTGCCTCCAGCCGTATCAGCAGTTCCTTTCTCTCCGTCTTTTCCATGGCCTGAAAGGCATTTTTACTCAGATTCAGCAGGATATGTTCCGCCATCCGTCTGCGTCCTAAAACATACATTGGCTCCTCCGTGATCTCTGTTTTCAACGTGATCGCCGCCGGGGCAAGCTGCCGCACGATAGATACCGCATTCCCGACTTCTTCTGTAAAGTTTAGCGGTTCCAGACGCACACCGGTATCCTGTCTGGAAAAGGCGAGCAGTTCTTTCGACAGATTCGATGCCTGATCCACCGACTTCGTGATCTCATGGATCATCTCCTGATTCTCGGAAGAAATGGATTCATCATTCTCAAGAAGCTCCGCATAGATCAGCACCGGTGTCAGATAATTGTTAAATTCATGCGCAATGTGGCTCGCCATCATTCCCAGCGACTGGATTCGCTGGTAATGCCGGATCTCGTTGTTTTTCTGGACCAGCATCTCCATTCCGTGATTGATCTCTTTTAAATACGTGATCTCCTTTTGCTGGGATTCCGCCAGAAAACGGTTTCTCAGAAAGAACACTGTGACCACCACAAGAATCAGGACATAAGGTATCATAACCCCGATCATCATCGTCATCATGCTTTCCAGTGGCCCCGAAAGTTCCTGGAGCGGAAGTGTGGAATTAATGATCCATCGTTCTCCCTGGATCGAGATCGCCTGAAATGCGACGACACGTCGGACTTTTTTTAATCCCGGATCATCCCATACATAGGTGTCGATCACACCGGTTCCGGAATCTTCTTTTTCCTGTCTGGAGATCCAGGTTTCTAGACTGCTCAGATCCAGATCCGGATATTTCTGGATGCGCCCCTCAACTGCCTCCAGACCGATCTGATTCTTCGCATGGTGCATGATGATATTCATGTTCTGATCCTTTACCGTGGAATATCCGGCCTCACCGATCTTTACCGGCGCGACGATCTTCTCGTACAGTGCTTTCAGATCCATGGCAAATGTAAGGGTACAGATTCCGGACATGGAAGAAACTTCCTTCTCAATATAAAGCTCATACCAGCCCGTCCGGTCCGAAATTTCCTTTCCGGTGATCCTGGCCTTCTGATCTTTGTTCCCGGGCGCCACGCTCATCGTCTTCTCAGCTGAAGATTCCTGAACTGCTTCCTTTCCCGATTCATACTTAAACCTTGTCCCGTCTGGCTCCGTCACTGTGATCCAGTTATAGACATCTGCATTCTTCTTTAAAAAATATGATGTCCACAGCTTGATCCCATTGGACTCTGCCCATTCTTCCGGGATCCCGCGCTGTGAATAAAACAGATCGATCTCATCCAGCTGCTGTTCCAGATAGGAATCGAGATTGTTTCCTACGATCCCGGCCATAGTCAAAAGCTGGCTCTCCTCTGTCCGGATCACCTGCTCCCGGTACCGGCTGTAAAATCTGAAGCCTGCAAGCACCACCACAAGGGATAAAGCGATCAACACCCCAACTGCCATCAGCTTCAGTTTCCATCGATTTAAGAATTCTTCTGTCTTCTTCATTTTTTATCCCTACACATTCAGCATATATCCGATTCCACGCACCGTCTTCAGATACCGGGGCTGCTTTGGGTCATCCTCGATCTTGTTCCGGATCCGTTTTACATAGACGGTGATGGTATTGTCATCCACCACTGCCTCATTCCACACCTGGGTGTAAAGCTGTTCCTTCGTAAACACCTGTCCCGGATGCTCCATCAGGAACCGGAACAAGGTCATCTCTCTGGCAGTAAAATTTAACGGCTCACCGTTTTTCAGGCACTCCATCTTTAAGGTATCTACCGTAAACGGACCCTTGCGGATCCCGGTGTCTCCGGATGCTCCCTGGCTGTAGATCTGACTTCTGCGGATCAGTGCCTTTGCTGTCTGGATCAGGATCGCAGTATGAAACGGCTTTGTCAGATAACTGTCCGCGCCAAAGCCGAGCCCCAGCACCTGATCCATCTCATCGGATTTTCCCGACAGCATCATGACCGGCGTGTGGTCTCCAGCGGCGCGCATTGCCTGCAGCACATCATAACCACCCACATGTTCCATCATTACGTCCAGGATCACCAGATGGAACTGTTGTTTCTTTAAAAGCTCCAGAGCCTCACTTCCATCGGCTGCCTCCGTCACCTGCATTCCTTCACGGGTCAGGGCGGTCCGCACAGCCAGCCGGATCGCACGCTCATCGTCCACCAGTAGGATCTTTTCTGTATTCATAACCTTACTCCTGCGTCATTTTTCTTTCATTATAGCAAAAAATCCCGTTCTGCGGTACAAGATCCGTACTGCAGAACAGGATTTTCATTCGTCATGTATCGTTTAGATGGCAACAATGCCAAGAATCACACCGAATACCAGCATGATAAGGCTGATAATGTAGTACGGCGGAATGCTGAATTTCATATGATCTTTCAGCTCTGTTCCTGTCAGACCGATCGCGAGGTAAGTTGCCGGTACTAACGGGCTTACCATTAACGCAAGGTTCTTACCGATCAGCATGGTCAGGGCAGTATTCAGGGAAGCCACGCCATAGGTCTCGCCTACCTGCATAACTAACGGCATGATGCCATAGAAGTATGCGTCTGTTCCAACGCAGAGACCAAGCGGAAGCGCAAGAATACCAAAGATGATGTGAACGTACTTTCCGAGAGCTGCCGGAATGATCGCCATGATCGCATTTGCCATTGCTTCCAGCATACCGGTTCCGTCGAAGACACCTACCATAGCACCTGCGGCAAACAGTGTTGCGGAAATGATCAGGGCTGCCGGAGCATGCTTCTTGATCAGCTTGTCCTGAGTCTTCTGGTTCGGGTAGTTGACAGCCAGAAGGATGCAGAGACCAAGCATGAAGATTACATAGGATTTACCGATACCTGTGGATAACAGGGCAATCACACCTACTGTAAGTAAGAAGTTGAAGATCAGGTAAGCGTTGGATTTTCTTAAATCAGCCGCCTCTTTCTTCGCTTTCTCATCAGACTCCACCTCTACGCCCTTTCCAGCGCCGGCACCATGCCTGATCGCAAACATGCCGAGGAGTACAGCAAGAATGATGTTCATCATCAGGCCGACAACCTGAAGCGGGATCAGCATGTGCCATAACTCAGTGGCATCCATAGCGAGTACCGTAGCCGCTCTCGCTGTCGGACCGCCCCACGGAAGCAGGTTCATAACACCCATGCAGGCACCTGTCAGGCAGAGAAGAATACGGGAGTCAATGTTCATCTTCTTATATACCGGGTACATTGCCGGGATCGTAATGAGAACGGTGACAGCCGTAGTACCGTCCAGATGAGCGATCGTTGCGATCAGCGCTGTAACTACAGTGACCGCAATTACATTGTTTCCGGCTTTTTTTACCAGCCAGCCTACGATAACATCAAAGAGTCCGGTGTCTGCCAGAACACCAAAATAAATTACTGAAAAGATAAATAAGATACCATTGCTTGTGGTGGTTTTGATTCCATCCGCAATGAAGTCCATGACCTCTACCGGGGAGAAGCCAAGGATCAGGGCTGCAATGACCGGAATCACCGCCAGTACCACGATCGGAGACATTTTGCCCTTTAAGAGCAGTGCTACGATCGCGATGATCATCAGAAAACCAATAGCTGCTGTCATAATCATCTTCCTTTCTGGATATTTGTTAAATTCCTTACAGATTCATATTTTACAGACAGCAGTTTAATTGTTCATGACTGGAAAATGACAATTTTGTCATATTTTTGCGGTTTCTTCCTGTTTCCGCTTCCGAAATTCCTCTTTGATCTGTTCCAAAAGCTCTGGTCTTTCAATCATGTCGATGCATGTTCCCGCAAAGATCTCCGAACCGGACCGGATCGCTTCATGAGCCCGCTCCGTCTTTCCCGCATCGAGATATTCCTGCGAATGCGCCGCGGTACCCTCTGGCACAAACGCTGTGCGGATGCAGCATCCGGGCACATCATACATAACATTTCCAAAGTCCGTGGAGCCCGTCTTTTCACGCGGTCCGGCGAGCTGTGGTGCCTCAAATTTTCTTGCATTTTCCATGATCAGGTCATTCAGGGTCAGGCACGGGATCTTTGCCTGAAACGGGTAACTTCTCTCTGTCTCACAGGTCGTTCCCGTCATCAGGCACGCACCCTTTATGATGTCCTGAAATCTCGGAACGATGACCTTCTCCAAGTAATCCGTACTATAAGAGCGAAGTGTATACTCTGCCTTTGCCGTCCCGGGAACGATGTTCGATGGACCGCCGGCATCAAGGACCGTATAATGCATTCTGGAATCCTCAAGAACATGTTCCCTCATAAACTCGATCCCCTGAAAAGAAAGAAGCGCGGCATCAAAGGCGCTCTTCCCTTTGTGCGGGCTCATGGCGGCATGGGCCTCTACCCCATGAAAGGTAACATAAAAGCACTCAAGTGCCATACAGCGGACATCGACGCAGGTATTGGGAGCTGCATGCATCATGAGCGCAAGATCAATATCCTGAAAGCATCCTTTCTCCTTCATAATGATCTTTCCGCCGACCGTCTCCTCCGCTGGTGTCCCGTAGATCACGATCTTATAGGGCTGATCCTTACAGAGATCCCGAAGTGCCAGAGCAGCTCCGATCACAGACGGTCCCTGCATGTGATGACCGCAGGCATGACCGATCCCTTTCAGTGCGTCGTACTCTGCCAGGAATCCAAAGGAAGGTCCTCCTTTTCCCTGTTCATAGACAGCACGGAAGGCGGTCGGAAGACCCGCGATCCCACGCTCGATCTGAAATCCCTTTTTTTCCAGATAATCTGTAAGGATCGCACTGGAGCGGACTTCCTCAAGTCCCGGCTCAGCCAGATCATAAATCCTGTCTGCCATTTTGGTAAGCTCTGCCATGTAAGGCGCAACGGCCTGTTTTATTGTCTCTTTCTTCATATCTCCATTCTCCTGTCGCAATTTCGTGAAGACCCAAAGCGATCCGATCCATTCCTGAATTCCAGATCGATCTGACGCAGCAGCTTTTTCAGTTCCGTCACCATCCGGTTTCTCTGTCTCACGAAAGTCGTCTGATAGAACAGGTTCCAATCCGCAGGACTATTTTCCGGAAGCGCCTTCGCGGAAGCTTTAAGGAGCTGCAGCGGACCATACGCAAAAGAAGTATCCTGTTCATACGCGGAGCCTGTGGAGTGCATAAGACGGCTGAAAACTCCTCCGACGAGACGGCAAAGGCGGTTATGTTCTTCGATCTTCTCCGTTCCCCATATATGTTCAAGCATTTCACAACGATCCAGAACCTCTTTTAGAAGTGTTTCGATCTCATCCGCCGCCTGTTCATGCTCCTCTGAATTTTTTAACATCTCAAAGTATGGGAGCCAGGTTTTTGCATAGCCGCGATAATCGGCAGGAAGCTTCTCCTTCGAGAGGAGTTCATACAGCAGAACACCCACGACTCTCCCATCCCGCAAAAGCCCGTCAAGATCGATCTTGTCAAAGGTATCGTCGATCGTATGCCACCAGTACACGCCGGGACCCGGAGCATCCGAGTGTTTTCGTTCTTTTTTCGCCTCATAACGGGGATTGATGTGATATGGGATCTCTGCGCCCCAGAGCGACTGGTCCGCTCCCCGCCCGATACGCCCAAACATCATTTCCGCCGCCGGATCTACCTTCCGCACCTGCTCTTTCAGCCATTCTTCGCCCTCAAGCCCCGCTGTCCGGATCGCAAGCGTATGGTCTGTTCCTTTTGATCCCAGAAGATCAAGATTCAGGTGAGCGATGCAGTGCTCCTCAAGCTCATCCCAGTGGTGATCACAATACCAGGTGGATCCCATATAGCGCCCGTTGGAATGTCCCGGCCACCAGGCGATCCGCAGGGAATAGAACAGCTCATCCTGATGTTCCTTCATATAACGCGCAAGCTCCAGAGCCAGTGCATTTGCCGTGCAGTTGTCAAAAGCGCCGCGGTACCAGGTATCATAGTGACCGGAGAGCAGGACAAAATCCCTGCTCTTTCCCGGGATCTCGGCGATCGGCAGCGCGACGTTTTTTACGCATGTGTCCACCTCGCTGGAAAGCTGCGCAAAAAGCTGTTTTCCTTCTGCCTCATATATTTTCAGCTTCCGGATCAGTTTCTCCCCGCAGGGCTTTGAGACGGCGACCACCGGCATCCGTAACTGGAACAGAGATGAGTCCATATCCGGAGTTCCCCAGACAGGACTTACCGTGTCCTCATGGACCGCGTCCTCGTCGGAGGTCCAGATCTGGATCCACCCTGCCGCACCATACTGCTCCAGCAATTTTGCGTAACGCTCATCAAACCCATACCCGAGGACAAGCTTTCCGGCAACCGTTTCCATAAACTGTTTCTGTTCTGAAAGGGAGACTTCCGTTTTTGTTCCAGGATCGTAAATCAGTGGGATCTCGATCCTCCCTTTTGTGCTCTCCGAGAAAGACCTTGGACGGCACGGGAACTCCTCACCATCTGCGATAAGGACACTGCTCACCGGATTGCTCAGATAAGCCGGAAAATCCTCCTCATGGCAGGAGATCCCGGATTTTCCCAATACCTCAAGAATATACTCGACCGCGCGATATGCCTCGGGTTCACCGGAAAGCTTGTCGAACGAACAAAGGTACTCCAGATGTTCTCTTAAACGCTCCTTCACTTCAAAATCCTGCATCTTCTCTTTTCCTCCGTCTTAATAGCCGATCATGAGTGCCCCAAGCATGAACAGACATCCGAAGAATGTCCAGATCAGGAATAACGGCATCATGAATTTTAACCATTTTACATACGGGATCTTCGAAACGACGAGATAACCCATCAGCGCAGAGGATGTCGGAAGAACAGAGTTTGAAAATCCGTCTCCCAGCTGGAACGCAAGGACGGCTGTCTGTCTCGTGATACCGATCAGATCCGCAACCGGTACCATAAGCGGCATGGTAACCGCGGCCTGTCCGGTACCGGAGGTGATCACACAGTTGACAAGTGACTGTGCAAGGAACATTCCGATGGCTTTTAAGGACTGCGGAAGAATGTTTACGATACTTGCGATCGCATGGACGATGGTGTCAAGGATCATCGCGTCAGATAATGCAAGCTCAACACCGCGGGCAATACCGACGATCAGAGCTCCCACAACGATTCCCTTCGCTCCGTTTCCGAACGTAGCGGCGATCTTGTTTGGGCTATAGCGGTTCACGATACCGCAGAGCACACCCATCGCGATAAAGATCGCAGACATCTCCTCAAAATACCAGCCGAGCTTACTGAGTCCATAGATCAGGACCGCAAAGCCGGCTACGATCACTGCCAGAGTCAGACCATGGGTCAGGTTCAGCGCTTCTTCTGTATCATCGAAAGTAAATTCCTGGTCCTCAGGCTCTCCGTAAATGATGCTCTTTGTCGGGTCCGCTTTCACGCGCTTTGCGTACCAGGTAATGTAGACCGTATCGATCACCAGAAGAACTCCGAGAATAAAAATGCGGTATCCCATACCGGAAAACATCGGGATCTCCGCAATATCCTGGGCAACACCGACATTGAAGGGATTCAGGATTCCGGCTGTAAATCCGGATGCGGCGCCCATAGCGATCATTGCGGTACCTGTCACCTTGTCAAGTCCCAGAGATGCCGCGAGGGCAATTCCGATCGGGACAAAGATCATGACCTCCGCAGACATTCCCATCGTTGTTCCAAAAACAGAAAACAACAGCAGAAATGCTGGGATCACAAAATACTCACGGCCGCGGAAGGCTTTCGCCATCTTCTTACAGAGAACTGTGAGGATCCCTGTGGACGTGATGATCTCAAAGGAGCCGCCGATAATAAGGATAAACGTAACTGTGCTTGCCGCCTTTACGATCGCCCTGTAGATCAGTGCCGGAACAGTTAAAAAGCTTACCGGATGAGATTCGACATAATGGAAGCTCCCCGCTTCCACGAGGGTTCTGTTTGTCGCCTCATCCGTAAACCGGGTATACTCTCCGGCAGGCACAACATAAGTGGCTGCGACTGCCAGAATGATCAGCGCTACAAGGATCACAAATGTGTGCGGTGCCTGAAAAGGCTTTTTTTCTTTTAATGGTTTCATACTTCCAATCCTTCCTTGATTTGTTTTCTTTCTTAGACTATAATCAAGATATAAAATTAAAGCAAGTTTAATATTTTTATTGTTTTATTTAATATTATTTATTTTTATGCGTGATTACAAATATTTATTCAGGGAAAGGACCAGAGAAACGCCATGGATATGCGGGAACAGCTCTATATGATCGAAATTGAAAAACACAGGGGAATTAAGGATGCGGCTCAGGCCCTGCATATCTCTCCGCCTGCCCTCAGCATATTTTTAGGAAATCTTGAAGAACGCACCGGGACAAGATTTTTCGACCGGATCGGGAAACAGTTTGTCCCAACCGAGGCCGGAAAGATCTATTTGGAACATGCAAAAGAAATGATAAAAATAGAAGCCCATTATGAAAATGAGCTTCAAAAATACATGGGTGGCTCTTCGGGAACGATCCGTTTCGGAATCCATCCCAGAAGAACACTTTATCTTCTTGCGAAGGCGCTGCCTGTTTTTTCCGCCCGCTACCCGGACGTGAAGCTGATCCCATACGAGGAATCTACTGAGCAGATGATCCGGCACCTGCTTGCCGGAGAGCTTGATTTTGCCATTGTCAACGAATCCTCCAGCCATCCGCTGCTGGAATACTGCCCTCTCTATGAGGACTATATGGTCGCTGTTGTCTCCGCTGACCACCCGTTATGCGCCGGAGCGGCAAAGAAAAGCCGGAAAGAACCATGTCCGAGGATCGATCTCAAACAATTTAACGGGGAACGTTTTATCCTGCAAAAGCCGGATCAGTCCTCCAGGCACTACACAGACCTTGCCATCGCTTATGATCACGCCGAACCGGGACAGGTCTTTCTCCTCGAAAATCTTGAATCTGCCTGTCAGCTCGCCGCGGAGGGCTATGGGATCGCATTCAACTTCTACCAGTACATGAAAAATTTCCGCTATCCCAAGCCCGTCCGCTGCTTCCGGATCGGAAATCCGGCTGATACTACCAGCTACTCCATCGTTACGCTGAAAGGAAAACAGACACTTCCGGCGATGGAGGAGCTGATCCGGCTGCTGCGGGAGTCCGCGTGAGGGCTATTGATTGTTCATAAGCATAAAGAGTGGATAGTGCCCCGTTCAACTACGGCAGGCAAAATGCCCAACACATAGCGGCTGCATCTATCCACTCATATTATAAGTATACGCAAAATAGCGAAGAATTGCAATGGGGGGGATGGATTTTTTCTTTTTAGAGGCCCATGCTTTAATACGGGATCACCCCTGCTTGCGCGGGGAATACTTCACCGGCTGGCTGGTCTTGAAGTACCCGACGGGATCACTCCCGCTTGCGCGGGGAATACTTCGTGCTCCTTTTCCTGCTTTCGCGGATGTGGGGATCACCCCCGCTTGCGCGGGGAATACAATAGCTAACTATTTTAATGTTACCGTAGATTAGGATCACCCCCGCTTGCGCGGGGACCCGCGCAAG
>OBXM01001061.1_pt1 | contig 19326 bp, 20 predicted proteins | sample 1538141 | NCBI WGS metagenome assembly OBXM01 (sample SAMEA2580153, study PRJEB22360) | human gut metagenome | biome: human gut; feature: human-associated habitat; material: faeces | place: Denmark | collected 2008/2010 | reverse complement strand
CATTCTATTTGTGGCAGTGTTTGAGAAACAGATCATGGATGGAATCATGGCAGGCGGAGTGAAAGCTTAGAGAAGGAACAGGGAGGAAAAAATATGTACGATTATTTGGGCGGAAGTCTGGGAACACTGGCTTATGCAAAGCACGGAAGGAGCAGGGCCATTAACGCGGAGAACCCCACAGGGGAAAAGGGAAAGGGCGGTATGGCGGCAAGCCATCTGGGAGCATCCAGAAAAGGCAGCCCGTGTCTGCACCATATCGGCAGCGGGGAGACGGTCACACTGGCTGAGATAGAAGGGCCGGGAGTGATCAATCATATCTGGGTCACAGTGACGGATAAGACGACGGAGGCGGACTGTTTTGTGCTCCGGGACCTGGTGCTGCGCATGTACTGGGATGATGAGACGGAGCCGTCTGTGGAAAGCCCTCTCGGAGATTTCTTCTGCTGCGGGTTCGGAAGGGAATGTATCGTCAATTCCGTTCCCATGGCAGTGGTGCCAAGCCGGGGGATGAACTGCTATTTCCAGATGCCTTTTGGCAGGAAGGCCAGGATCACCCTGGAGAACCAGCACGCAAACCCCATACCCGCCTTTTTCTACCAGGTGGATTACTGTCTCTATGATACGCTGCCTGAGGATATTGCGTATTTCCATGCCAGGTGGCGGCGGGAGAGGATGACCAGGCTGCAGGAGGATTACGTGATCCTGGATCAGGTGAAGGGAAAAGGCCACTATGTGGGTACGTATATGGCGCTGACTACACTGGAACGTTACTGGTGGGGGGAAGGGGAGATCAAGTTCTATCTGGATGGGGATGAGGAATATCCCACCATCTGCGGCACCGGGACGGAGGACTATTTCGGAGGCTCCTGGAGCTTTGCAAAGCAGGTGGACGGCAGGACGGTGGAGCAGAATTACTGCACCCCGTATCTGGGATATCCCTACTATTCCGCCCATGATACGGCAGTCCATAATCTTTACCACAATGATGACTGCCCGCCTATGAGAGGCTTCTACAGGTGGCATATTCAGGACCCCATCTGCTTTGAGGAGGATCTGCGGGTGACCATACAACAGATAGGTGTGGGCCACAGGGGATTGTTTGAGCGCCAGGACGATGTGGCAAGTGTGGCATACTGGTATCAGGCAGAGCCTCACAATCCTTTCCCTGCCCTGATGAAGAAAGAGGAGCGCTGGCCCAGATAAGGTGTAGAAGGTGAAAAAATATATATTGGGGATTTTATTGGGAGCAGGTATTTTATGCGCCGGGTGCGGCGGGAAGGACCATAAGGTACAGGAGGTACCTGCGGATGAAAAAGCGTACGGGGAAGAGATCACACTGATGCATCCGGACGCGGACAAGGCGGAATTCAGGCAGTATATAGAGGCGGCAGAGAAGGAGCTTGACATGAAGATCCATCTGCTTGCCAGTCCCATCAATGCGGATAACCGCCATGCCAGGATCTCTACCATCCTCTCATCCGGGGATGATTCGGTGGATGTGATCGCTGTGAATGATGAGATGATCAATGAATTTAAGTATCAGGGGTATCTGGAACCTCTGGGGGATGATGTGATGACAGAGGAAATCTGCACCTGTTACCCTCAGGACTATATGGAGAAAATCGCCATGGCGGAGGGGAAGGTGTATTCAGTCCCCTACATGATGGACCTTATGGTTTTCTGGGTCAATGAAAAGTTTCTGGACAAGGCAGGCATTGCGGCTGTGACAAGCCGCGGGGATTTTGAGAAGCTTCTGGACGGCAGATACGGGTATGGTAACTACGGGTACGGAAGCGCCTGGGAGACTACTTATGTCTACAATGAATTGTCACAGTTCATCAACATGTTCGGAGGGACATACGGGGACTGGAAGGATGAAAATACAAGACAAGCACTGGTGTTTTTACACGATATGGCCGAAGCGGACAAGACGCCCAGGGAGCAGCTTGTGGACCAGTATGAACAGATGGAGCAGAAATTCATACAGGGAAAGTACGGAGCCATTTTCATGTACAGCGGGGCCATGGACACCTTTTTAAGGGCAGGCGTGTACGGGAATGACAAAATCCATGCAGCGCCCATGCCTTTATTCAAAAAGAACGCCACAAATGTGGCAACATGGCAGTATGTGCTCAACAAGGCCTCTGTCCACAAGGAGGCGGCAAAGAAGTTTTTATCCTATGCGGCAGGGTATGAAGGAAGCGCTGCCTATGCGGAGCACATGAAGAAGCTGCCTGCACGTCTTGACATTATCCTGGAGGGAAATCTGGACATTCCGGACCTGGATATCCTGAAAAAATACGCGGAGGAGCTGGAACTTAAATCACGCCCCCTGTCGAAGACACCTATGAAGGACATTAAGGCCATAGGGGAACTTTTCCAGAAATATATCACGGATGAGATCAGCCTGGATGAATTCTGTCAGCGGGTAGAAAACGTGTTGCCCTGAGGCTTTTCTTATGCTAAAATAAAAGCGTACGCAGCCCGGGAAATTTCGCGGCTGCGGCTGTACAAGCAAACAACATGAGATTCCACAGGAAAAGGAGATAAATCATGAATGCAAAAGAATTCGCTTTAAAACAGCATGAGGATTGGAATGGCAAGATTGAAGTGATCAGCCGTGCAAAGCTGGAGACCCCGGAAGACCTGGCAGTGGCTTACACACCTGGTGTAGCTGAACCGTGCCTGAAGATCGCCGAGGATGTAGATTTATCCTATAAGTATACAAGACGCAACAATATGGTAGCAGTTGTGACCGACGGAAGCGCGGTTCTGGGTTTGGGCGACATCGGACCTGAGGCGGGTATGCCGGTTATGGAAGGAAAATGTGTGCTCTTTAAAGAATTTGGAGATGTGGACGCGTTTCCTTTATGTATCAGAAGCAACGATGTGGATGAGATTGTAAATACCGTCCGTCTGCTGGCAGGAAGCTTCGGCGGTGTGAACCTGGAAGACATCTCCGCGCCGCGCTGCTTTGAGATAGAGAGGAAGCTGAAGGAATGCTGTGATATCCCTATCTTCCATGATGACCAGCACGGCACAGCCGTTGTCACTGCTGCGGCAATGCTCAATGCTTTAAAGCTCACAGGCAGAAAACTGGAGGACATCAAGGTAGTCACATCAGGTGCGGGAGCAGCCGGAATCGCCATTATTAAGCTGCTGGTAAGCCTGGGACTGAAGACTGTCATCATGTGCGACAGAAAAGGCGCCATCTATGAAGGACGCGGCGACTTAAATGCCGAGAAAGAGGAGATGGCTAAGATCAGCAACCGCGGCATGGAAAAAGGCAGCCTGGCAGATGTACTGAAGGGCGCTGACGTATTTATCGGTGTCTCTGCGCCGGGAACTGTGACAGAGGAGATGGTTAAGACTATGGCTCCTGATCCGATTCTCTTCCCAATGGCAAACCCGGTACCGGAGATCATGCCGGACCTGGCAAAGGCAGCAGGAGCAGCCGTTGTGGGAACAGGAAGAAGCGATTTCCCCAACCAGATCAACAATGTTCTGGCATTCCCGGGTATCTTCCGCGGTGCGCTGGATGTGAGAGCAAAGGACATCAACGATGAAATGAAGGTGGCAGCAGCGTATGCCATCGCCGGTCTTATCGACGAAAAAGAGCTGAACGCAGATTACATTATCCCGAATCCTTTTGACAAACGTGTGGCAAAGGCAGTTGCCGAGGCAGTGGCAAAAGCAGCCAGAGACACAGGTGTGAGCAGAATCTAAATCACGTTCTGCAGGATTTTTATCATCATGAAGCAAAGAGCTGCATTTCCGGCATCCGTATGGATATGGGAAATGCAGCTCTTTTCTGCGCATGTGATCACGCGGAGAGTCCTTTTTTTATCTTTCTGCCGAAACCGGCAGATTTTCCTGTAAAATGCCCCGAATTCTTTCCTGATCCGTCTCCGAAGAAGGAGGGAACAGGAAAGGAGGAAACCTTTGTCACGAAACGGTTCGGCCCGTCCATGGACAGAAGCCATGAGAGCGTCAGGCAAAAAACGATCAGCAGAATGCCCTGCCAGATCTCCGACACGGATTCCAAAAGCGGCGTGGCGCTCAGCACACTGTATACAAGGCCATGGAACAGATAGATAGGCATGGTACGCTGCCCGAGTCTGGAATAGCCGTGGGGTTTCCTGGAGATTATGGTGCTTATGAGGAAAACGGCCAGGAAGGACACACCATAGCAGGCCAGCCTTACCAGAATCCCTTCCCCGTACCCTGTGTCCATCTCCTCGTAGGAATATCTTCCGTAAAAGATTTTCGGTGTCAGGTGCACCCGGAAAGTAAGGACAAGGGCCAGGCAGCCTCCCAGATAGAGGGAAAACACGGCCAGCAGCCTGCCGGCTTTTTCTTTAATCTTCTCAAACCAATCCCTTTCAAAATGGTATCCCGCCAGGAAGAAGGGGAAGAATACCAGGATCCTGGGAATACTGAAAAAGTTATCAAGCTCCGTCATCCCCACCAGCAGTCCTGCAGTGACAGCGATAAATATGTGCCCCGGGATCTTTTTCAGATAAGGGGTAACCAAGCGCCAGAAAAACAGGGCCATAATGTACCACAGGGAGAATTTCGGTCTTGCAAAGTACAGACCCGTTTCCTTATGTATGATGAAAACATATAAAAAATAATAGATGAGTTCATAGACAAAATAGGGTATGACCAGCTTCTGCACCAGCTTTCCAAAGCTGATCTCTCTCTTGGAAAAGTAGCCGGATATAAAAATAAAGGCCGGCATGTGGAAGGAAAAGATCATCCATTTCAGTCCTGATAAAAACACATTATTGTCATAACACGGTTCTATAAAATGCCCCACTACTACCAGAACAATGAGAAGGGCTTTGTAATTATCGAAAAAGTAATCACGGTTTTTGGTTGACATAATAACACCTCTGACCTTTACAGATAAGATTCACAGTCTCGTTTTGTATGATACACCGTATGGAAAACAGGTGCAAATAGAAATTTGGGCCTTTTTTCCACTCACTGTTGGATAAATTTACATAGAAATAGAATTGTGTTTTACAGAATATTTGTTATAATGGTTGTATACTTTCCAAATCGAATCAGGCAGAAAAGGGTGAATATATGAACGAAGACGAAAAAAGAGAAATCGAGAGAAAGAAAAGAATTCAGGCCCGTGAAGCAAGACGACGTCAGCAGGTGATGAAGCAGAGAATGATTCTTGCGGGGGCTGCTGTTTTAATATTGCTGGTGATCATTGTGAGTGCTGCAGTCGGCAGCCACAAGAAAAAAGTAAAGCAGGAAGAGGAGATCAAAGCTGCTCAGCAGAAAAAAGCGGAGGAAGAGGCTAAGAAAGCGGAAGCGGACAGTGAACTGCATTTCCTGGCGGTGGGAGACAATATCCTGCAGGATGCCCTGCTTGAAGCGGGAAAAGAAAATGAGGAGAACTGGAATTACGATTCTCTGTATGAGAAGGTGGCAGGAGATATCCAGGCAGCCGATCTGGCAGCGGTCAGCCAGGAGACACCTCTGGTCAATGACCACAAGGATGTGTCGGGAAGCGGGCTTATGGGAACACCCCTTGAAGCAGGTGACGCGCTGGCGAAGGCCGGATTTGACATTGTGACACAGGCAACCAACCATGCATTTGATAAGGGGAAGCCGGGGATCTTAAATTCTGCTGCATTCTGGCAGACCCAGCATTCCGATATCCAGCTTCTTGGCATCCATGCGGATGAGGCGGATGCGGAGAACCGTGTGAAAGTCATTGAGAAGAAGAACATGAAGATCGCTGTGATGAACTACACGTACGGGGTGGATGAGGAGGCTGGTTTTTCTGAGGCGGATTCCTTTATGATTGATGTCTACTCTGAGGACAAAGTAAAGGCAGATGTGGAAAAAGCAAAAGGAGAAGCTGATTTTGTCATGGTATTTCTCCATGCGGGAGCTGAGTATTCAGAGGAATTTTCCGATACGGCAAAGCAGAGGATAGATTTCCTGGCAGAGCAGGGAGTGGACGCGGTGATCTGCAGCAATCCCCATGTTCTGCAGTCTTACGGCATGATGCCGCGGCAGGATGGAAAAGAGATGCTGGTTTACAGCTCGCTGGGCAATTTTGTTTCCGCGGATAATCAGGTCAAAGGTCTCATCGGAGGTATGGCGGACATTACCCTGAAAAAGGACGGCAAGACCGGGGAAGTGACAGTCAGTGATTATAAGATGATACCGCTTGTGATGCACTATGACAGTGAAAAGAAAAACTGTGCGGTGTATAAGGTTTCAGATTACACAGAGGACCTGGCAAAAGCACATGGCATCCATCAGGAGACAGAGGAGACTTTTACTCTTGACAGCATCCGGGAGCTGGCAGCCAAGTATGAGGCCCCGCAGGCGTTTTCCCTGTCCGGGCAGACCGGTTCTGACGGAACAGAGACGGAAATAAAAGGAAAAGGCGTATCAGATAAAGATACGGACAATAAAGAGGACAGCACTTCAGGTGAGAAAGATAAAACCTGAACTTAGGGCGGAGATGTGTAAAGATACACAGCTCCGCCCTTTATACGGGAAACGGATCATTCTTCCGTATATTGTTCAGGAGAGAAGGGATAGACCTCTTTATAGGATTCCAGCTCTGCCTGGCTGGTGGGCGGTTTGTACATCAGCCCTGTCATCTCCATGGCTGCCTGACCGTCCAGGTCATCGGAGGAGCTGGATTCCACATGGTAGGTATCCCTGCTGCCTCCCTTTCCTCCATTGCCGCTTCCCTGGCCTTTTCCGCCTTTGCCGCCGCCTCTGTGGCAGTTTTCAGAATTATCTTTCATTTCGCACATCTCCTTTCACCGTTTCTCTTAGTATGTGCGAAAAACACGGGAAAATGCATTGACAAACAAAACAGGCATAGTCTATGCTTTTATCTGATGAAGAGAAACGGAAAAAATGTTAAGGAGTGGTCCCAATATGGAAAATATTAAAAAAAGCGCCGCGCAGCTTATTGGCAATACGCCTCTTATGGAGCTGTGTAATTATGAAAAAAAATATGAACTGCAGGCGCGGGTAATCGCGAAACTGGAGTACTTCAACCCGGCGGGCAGCGCAAAGGACAGAGTTGCCCTGAGCATGATCGAAGAGGCAGAGCGGGAAGGAAAGTTAAAGCCCGGAGCCACGATTATAGAGCCGACTTCGGGTAATACGGGTATAGGCATTGCCTCCGTAGCTGCCGCCAAGGGCTACCGCGCGATTCTCACCATGCCGGAGACCATGAGTGTGGAGCGGCAGAAGCTGCTTAAGGCTTACGGAGCTACAGTGGTTCTCACAGACGGCAGCAAAGGGATGCAGGGCAGCATCGAGAAGGCAGAGGAGCTTAGGAAGAGCATTCCCGGCTCTGTCATTATGGGGCAGTTTGACAATGAGGCCAATCCGGCAGCCCACGAGGTATCCACAGGACCGGAGATTTACAGGGATACAGACGGGAAAGTGGACATCTTTGTAGCCACGGTGGGAACAGGGGGAACCCTGACCGGCACAGGCAGATATCTGAAAAAGCAGAATCCCGCTGTTCAGATCGTTGCGGTTGAACCTGCGGAATCCCCGCTTTTATCAGGAGGGCAGGCCGGGGCGCACGGCATTCAGGGTATCGGGGCTAATTTTATTCCCGCTATTCTGGACAGGGATATTTATGATGAGGTGATCTGTGTCACCACAGAGGACGCCTATAAAACAGGCAATGACATTGCAAAGTGCGAGGGAATTCTTGTGGGAATCTCCTCCGGCGCTGCTGTGTGGGCAGCCGCACAACTGGCAAAGCGCCCTGAAAATGCAGGAAAAAATATAGTGGTTCTGCTTCCGGATACGGGAGACCACTATTTATCCACAGCCATGTATGACTAAAGTAAAGGACTGACTAAAATATGAAACAGACAGAAAATATCATGGGAACGAAAAAGGTCCTCCCTCTTCTCGTTTCCATGTCCATACCGCCCATGGTATCCATGATGATCCAGGCGCTTTACAATATTGTAGACAGCATGTATGTGGCAAGGGTCAGCGAGGATGCTCTGACGGCAGTCTCCCTGGCCTATCCCCTTCAGAATCTGATCCTGGCAGTATCCGTGGGCTTTGGCATCGGCCTGAACGCCTGCGTTGCCAGGTCGCTTGGGGCGAAGAACGTGGAGGAGACGGAGGCCACCGCAGCCCACGGCATTGTGCTGACAGGCGTGCACAGTGTTCTTTTTATACTGATTGGCCTTTTATTGGTCAAACCTTTTATAGGAATGTTCACTGACAATGCCCGGATTTATAAGATGAGCTGTGAGTATGCAGGCATTGTGCTCTGCTTTTCTTTCGGAAGCATGTATCATCTCTTTGCGGAGAAGATCTTCCAGTCCGTGGGAAATATGGTATTTCCCATGTTCTTTCAGGCCATCGGTGCAGTGTTAAATATTATCCTGGACCCGATTATGATCTTCGGCCTGCTGGGATTCCCCGCCATGGGCGTGAAGGGGGCGGCTGTTGCCACTGTCACGGCACAGATCACGGCCGGAATCATCGCCATGGTCTGCTATCTGAAGAAATGCACCCAGGTAAAACTGGACTTTCACGGCTTTCATTTTGACCGGGAGATTGTAAAGAAGATATATATGGTTGGTATTCCCTCTGCCATTATGATCTCCATGCCTTCCCTGCTTGTGGGGGCGCTGAACTGCATACTGGCGGCATTTTCGGGGACAGCCATCGCTGCGTTTGGGCTTTACATTAAGATCCAGTCCTTTGTGTACATGCCGGCCAACGGCGTTGTGCAGGGAATGCGCCCCATTATGAGTTATAACTACGGCGCGGGCAGCAGAAAGAGGATGATGGAGACACTGAAAAGCAGCCTGCAGGTGGCAGGGGCCATTATGCTTCTGGGAACCGTACTTTTTCTGGCCTGCCCCGGGTGGATCATGAAGCTGTTTGACGCCGGGGATGAGATGATGCGGCTGGGGGTTCCCATGCTGCGGATCATCAGCCTTGGTTTTGTGGTGTCCACAGTGGGATGCGTGCTCTCCGGTTCTTTTGAAGCGCTGGGACAGGGCCTCCATTCTCTTCTCATATCCATGCTGAGGCAGCTTGTGATCATTGTGCCGCTGTCTGCTCTGTTCTGCAGAATATGGGGCATATACGGCGTATGGGTGACCTTTCCGCTGGCAGAGCTCATTGCAGCCGCGGCCGCAGTGGTTCTATTTAAAAGGTTCATGAAGAAACTAAAAGTTTAGGAGGGCAGTCAAAATGGCAAAAAACAAGGACAAAGAAGTGAAGACAAATGCCATGAGAATCCTGGATAAGAATAAAATTTCCTATGAGACCATCACCTACGAGTGCGACGAGTTCATAGACGGTCTGCACACGGCAGAGAAGACCGGCGCCCCCGTGGAGCAGTCCTTTAAAACCCTGGTGGCGCAGGGGAAAAGTAAGGAATACTATGTACTGGTCATCCCCATCGCGGAGGAAGTGGACTTAAAAGCAGCGGCCAGAGTGCTGGGAGAAAAGTCCATTGAGATGATCCATGTAAAAGACATCACAGCAGTGACGGGATATGTTAGGGGCGGATGCAGCCCCCTTGGCATGAAAAAGAAGTATAAGACCATCATCCAGGAGAGTGCAGAGAAATACAGTGAGATCTATGTGAGCGGCGGAAGGATCGGCTCCACCATAAAGGTAAACCCGGTGGATTTGGCCCGGGCAGCCGGGGCGGAGTTTGCCGCGTTTACGGTAAAAGAGTAAAAAAATAGAACTGTTGCGGAATATTGAAGCACCTGTATGGATGGGGTTTCAACATTCCGCGACAGTTCTTTTGCATTTGAGCAAAGGAGCAACGCTTACAATTTAAAAGCATTTCTGACGATTTCCGCCAGAATCTTCTGTCCGAGGACGGTCAGGTGGATGCCGTCTGTGGTGATGGCGTCGTAACCGTGCTTCTCGATTTCCTGTTCCAGAGGCTTCTGCAGCGGGATGAAATGCGCACTGTAATTTCTGGCAAGCTTGCGGATATTTTTGGACATTTTGTGCTGCCAGGGAACCCAGTCATCGTATTTTCCCTGTTTCGGAAAAATAAACGGTTCCAGTGTGATAACTGCTGCTGTGGTCTCTCTGGACAGATCAAACAGCATTTCGTGGTAAGCCCGGATACTGTCCTCCAGCATATAGAGCTTCTCCTGCTCTGAGACATCAGCCTGTACAATAAGGCCCACATCATTGATCCCTACCAGGATGCTTACATAATCCGGGTGGTAGGAAATGCAGTCCCTCTGCAGTACACCGGCAATTCGTTCTGTGATATTGCCGTCCACACCCTTATTCAAAACCCGCCAGTTGGGGTCAGTTCCTGTAATATAGGCCGCGAACTCGCTGACATATCCGTCTCCCAGAGGATTGTCAGATGTCATTCTGCCGGCATCGGTAATGCTGTCTCCTAAAAATACAATGATACCCATAGCGATTCTCCTTCGGCATATAACCATTTTCAGGCCATCTGATTGTATAATATACTATTTTAACTGAAAATGACCGTTATTGCAAATAGTAATTTTGTGAAGGGTTGCCAAAAAGACGTTTTGGTTATTTTTTCTATGGACAAGAGGTGCCGGGAAGTATATAATCATTTTCAAGCTAAGTCGTTAGCTTTTCTGTTTTAATCAGCCGTTCGGCAGATGGATTCCACGTTGATCACAAAAGTAAATAGTGAAGAGAGGTGTTTTTATGTCTTTAGAGACAGGTATGGCACTGTTTTTTTCCGCCGGGGCAGTCTGCACGGATTTATTCCTGGAAAAAGTGCCGAACAGATGGATCGTTCTGGGGCTTGCGGCAGGCGCAGTATGCCAGGGGCTGCTGCACGGCGCAGGCGGAATCCCATTTTATCTGGGCGGGGTATTCCTGCCTCTGGTTCTGCTGTTTCCGCTGTTCTGCTTCCGTATGATGGGGGCGGGTGACATCAAGCTTATGGCTGTCATGGGCGGAATCCTGGGAAGCTGCGGTATCCTGAAAGGGATGTTCTGTGCCTTTATTCTGGGCGCTGTTTTATCTTTGGCATTTCTTATTTCCTGCGGGAATCTGCAGGAGCGTTTTTCTTATTTTTTCCACTATCTGAAAGTTTGTAAAGAGAAGCATTGCCCTGTACCATACAGGAGGCAGGGCGCGCAGGCGGAGAATCTGCACTTTACCGTGCCGATACTCTTGGGAATCATGCTGTATGCGGGAGGTTTTTGTTGAGAAAGAAGATATTGGCAGTCTGCGATGAGGAGGCGTCTTATGCCTGCAGCTTCACCGCATGGCTGGAGAGTAAGGGGCACTATCCCTTTGAGTTTATTGCTTTTACCGGGGCGGATAAGGTCTGCAGCTATGCCAGGCAGCATTCTGTGGAGCTGCTGCTGGTTGCGGAGGGGACCATGTGCCCTGAGATCAGGGAGCTGCCTGTGGGCAGGCTTGTGATTTTGGACGAGGAGAACGGCACAGCGCCGGAAGAGCTGCCCGCTGTGTCAAAGTACCAGTCCTGCAAAAGAATCATGCAGGAGGTAACAGCCCTCTATGGGGAGGAAGTACGGTCAGAGGAAAGCGGGGCTTCTCCGGGAAGGAAGATGCACATTCTGGGAGTCTATTCCCCTCTGGGCCGGACGGGCAAAACTTCTTATGCGCTTGCGCTGGGCCAGATACTGGCAGTACGGTATTCTGTTCTCTTTCTGAACCTTGAAGCCTACTCCGGTTTTGAGGACCTGCTTTCCTGCAGCTTTGAGCGGAACCTGGGAGATTTATTTTACTGCATAAGGCAGAAGAAAGGCCAGCCCGCAGTACAGCTTGCCGCAATGGTGCGGGAGGCCGGGGGTATGCACTATGTTCCTCCGGTCACCATCCCGGAGGATGTGGAACAGGTGACACAGGAAGAGTGGCAGGTCCTGTTCGAGGAGCTGAGACTTTACAGCACATATCAGGTGCTTCTCCTTGATTTTGGCACAGGGGTCAGCCGGGCGTCAGGGCTGCTGGATGAATGCAGCAGGATCTATATGCCTGTTCTGCAGGACCGGATTTCCGCGGCGAAGCTTGCCCAGTATGAGACATGGCTGAAAACTGCGGGAAGAGAGGATGTACTGGAAAAGACAAAGAGGGTCTTCCTGCCGCCGGTGGACGGGGAAGGGGAGATGCCGTGGCCGGAGTGCCTTACCTCCGGAAGATTCGGAGATTATGTGAGAAAGCAGGTGCAGGATGGAGGCATTTTCTGAGCTTAGGAGCCGTCTGATGGAAAGGCTGGACAGCATGTGGGAGAGCACGGATGAAGAGGTGATGGAGCTTATTGACAGCCTGATCATGGAGGAGGGAAGAATGCTGGGCCTGAACCTTGGGCAGAAAAGCGCACTGCGGCAGGAACTGTTCTGCTCCGTCCGGAAACTGGATGTCCTGCAGGAGCTATTGGAGGATCCCGGTGTTACGGAGATCATGGTGAATGGCTGGCAGCACATTTTTGTGGAGCGGGAGGGAAAGCTCTCCCCCTGGGGGAAACATTTTACATCCCCGGAAAAACTGGATGATGTGATACAGCAGATCGCCGGAAGGTGCAACCGGGTCATCAATACCCTGCACCCTATTGTGGATGCCAGACTGGAGAACGGTTCCAGGGTCAATGCGGTCATAGCACCCGCGGCGCTGAACGGCCCGATCCTCACCATCCGCCAGTTTCCGGAGGAGCCTGTCACTATGGAGCGGCTGCTGTCCCTGGGAAGTGTGACCGAGGAGGCACTTAGGCTGCTGATCCCTCTGGTGCAGGCCAAGTACACGATCCTCATCGGAGGGGGAACCGGGGCAGGGAAGACAACTATGCTGAATGCACTGTCCGCCTTCATTCCCGGGGATGAGAGGATCATAACCATTGAGGACAACGCGGAGCTGCAGATACAGGGGATTCCCAATCTGGTCAGGCTGGAGTGCAGGGCAGCCAACATTGAAGAGTCGCAGGAGATTTCCATGGCAGACCTTCTCAAGACCGCACTCAGAATGCGGCCTGACAGGATCATTGTGGGCGAGGTGAGAAGCGACGCGGAGGAACTGCTGCAGGCTGTCAATGTGGGGGCTGAGGGCAGCATGTCAACCATCCACGCCAATAGCTGCCGCGATATGGTCACAAGGCTGGAGACATTGGTTCTCATGGGAATCAATCTTCCGCTTCCGGCTGTCAGGAGGCAGATCGCGGCGGGGTTTGATCTGTTTGTCCACCTTGGCAGGCTCAGGGATAAGAGCCGCAGGCTGCTGGAAATCTGCGAGGTAGACGGGATGAATGAGGATGAAGTGCTGCTGCACCCCCTGTTTCTGTATGAGGAGGATCAGGGCCTGGTGCAGAAAGGGAAGCTGAAACACAGGGAAAAATTAGAAAGGGCGGGGATCATACTTGAAGATGGACTATGAACACTACAAACTGACAATTCTGGAATGGGCCAGATATCTGGGGGAGAGCGTACTTATCTGTGTGGTGATAGATGCGCTCTGCTACCAGAGCCTTATCACCTTTTTATTCATGCTGCCCATTCCTTTCTGGTATATCAGGCAGAGGAAACGCCAGCTTCTGATGCTGCGGCGCAGGAGGCTTCACCATCAGTTCAGGGATGCACTCAACGCTCTGGGAGCCGGTATCTCAGCGGGTTATTCACTGGAAAACGCGGTTCTGGAGGCGGGAAAGGACATGAACCGCATATACGGTCCCGACAGGGAGATCTCAAGAGAGATGGCGTACATGGCAGCGCAGATGCGTGTCAGTGTTCCCGTGGAGAAGCTGTTTTATGATTTGGGGAGCAGAAGCCAGGTAGAAGATATCCGCAGCTTTTCCGAAATCCTGGCACAATCCAAACGCATGGGCGGCAATATGCGGGAGACTATACAGAACTGTGTCAGTATCATGGAGGACAAGATTGACGTGAAAAAAGAGATTGACGCCATGCTGGCCGCAAGGAAAATGGAGCAGAACATGATGAGTTTCATGCCTGTGGGAATCATCCTCTATATGCGCCTGACATCGCCAGGATTTATGGATGTCCTGTATCACAATGCGGCAGGGGTCTGTATCATGACGATTTGTCTTGGCTGCTACGCAGCCGCATTTATCTGGGGCAGGAGGATTGTGGAGATTGAAGTCTGAAAAAATCTTTTCCGGAGAGAGAAAGGTCCTGGCTGCCGGAATCGCCATGGTCCTTCTTGCAAACGCCGCCGGACTTACCCTGTACATCCTGGAAAAGAGGTCAGGTGACAGGGAAAACACGGAGTATCTGGAACGGCGTGAATTCGGTCAGGGGGATTATGAGGAGAAGCTGACTGTAAAGTCAGAGAAGGGAAACCAGGATATCACAGTACAGGTCCGCGAAAAGGAGTATGGAGAGGAAGAGGCAGAAGAAATCATTGAGCAGGTAAAAGAGGAGATGGACGCTCTGATTCGGGGAGAAAACAAGAGCCTGAACAAAGTGCAGCATCCGCTTTATCTGCCGGACCGCAGCCCTGATTTCCCGGTAAATCTGTCCTGGAGCACAGACGCGCCTGAGATATTGGATTGGGAAGGGAAGATAGGGGAAAATGCTGCAGAAGGAGGCACCGGCGTGAAGCTTACCTGCGACCTGAGTCTGGGGGAGGCAGAGGGGCGGTGGGAGAAAGAAGTCACCGTTTACCCGGAGCTGGTATCCCATAAGATAAAACTGGAAAGGGAGATACAGAGGGCAGTGGATGCGCAGAATCCGGCCTCCGGGGATAAGGTAAAACTCCCAAAAGAAGTGGATGGAACCAAGGTCATTTTTCGGAAAGAACAGAGCGGAAACGGATTGCTCATATCCTTGTTCGGCACCTTGCTGGGCCTGCTGATCCTGCCGCTGTACAGAGAAAAAGAAAAGGAAAATGAGAGAAAGAAAAAGGCCGAAATGCAGGCAGATTACCCCGATATCGTGAGCAGAATACTGCTGTTTCTGCAGGCCGGTCTGACCGTGCACAGTGCCATGGAGAAGATCGCAAAAGACTATATAAATACCTGCAGAATATACGGCAGAAAGAGGCGTCCGGCGTATGAAGAACTGGTGGAAACCTACCGCGAAATGGAGGGCGGAATGGCAGAGGTTCAGGCATATGAACGGTTTGGAAACCGCTGTGATTCACCGGAATATAAGGTCCTTTCCGTGCTTCTTGTCCAGAATCTGAAGAAGGGAAACCGGGGAGTTCTGGCACTTCTTGAGCGGGAGTCTGCAGCCGCTATAGAGGAGCGGAAACGAAAGGCGAAAATATGCGGTGAACAGGCGTCTGCAAAGCTTTTGGGGCCTATGTTCATACAGCTTGCGCTGGTGATGGCACTGGTTATGATTCCCGCTTTTTTAAGCTTTTACTAGAGCATAACAGAGTGAAAATATGTGGAAAGGAGGTGATAAATATGAAGGTATTCAGGGAGTTTTATGAGGATGAATCAGGGATCACGGTGATTGAAATTGTGCTCGTGTTAGTGGTTCTTATAGGGCTTGTCATCATCTTTAAAAAGCAGCTTACCAGTCTGATACAGAGTATTCTGTCCAAGATCACAAGCCAGAGCAACAGTATTTAGAGAGGTTGTTATGAGACAAAAGGGAAGTATGACCATTGCCATGTGTATGATGCTCTCTGTCATGCTTGGAATCGTGGCGGCAGGCATAGAGCTCTGCAGAGAACAGTATGCCCGGGTACAGGCCGTGAATGCGGCAGATACGGGACTGTATTCTGTATTCTCCGAGTATGAGAGGGATCTTCTGGAGGAGTACGATTTATTTTTTCTGGACAGCGGTTACGGCAGAGGAGCCATTGATGCATACCATATGGTACAGCAGATGGAAAACTCCATGGCTCTTACTTTAAAAAGGGGCATCCGGGGAAGCAGGCAGGAGAGCTGTTCCATTACAGGATACAGACTGGCCACAGATAATGCGGGGGAGGCATTCTGTGCGCAGGCGGCAGAAGCTGTCAGGGAACATCTGGGCACAGCTGCTGTCAAACGCCTGAAGGAGTATTTAGGCAATACCAAAGAGGTGATAGAACAGCAGCAGGCGCAAAAGGATGCCGGTGCGCCTCCTATGCCTGAGGCGCAGACACCGGAGGAAACCGCACAGGAGAATACGGATGCGCCGCAGATCACCCCGGAAAATAATCCCCTGGAAATCATCAAACGAATACGGTCCATGGGGATTCTGGGTCTGGTTCTTCCGGATGATGCAGTGATTTCCGAAAAGGAAGCAGATGTTTCCGTTTTCACTTCAAACCGAAATCTGCAGAAAGGCATGGGAGATATAAAAGGCCGGGAATCCGGGGGAGCTGATAAACTTTTCCTTCAGGCGTATGCCATGAATAAGCTTGGAACCTACAGGGAACCGGGAAATCCGGGAGCCCTTGACTACCAGGTGGAGTACATTGTGGGAGGCAGAGGCAGCGACAGGGAGAACCTGAAGAAGACGGTAAACAGGATTTTACTGCTACGGGAGGCAGCGAATGCGGCGTACCTCTATACAGACCCGGAGAAGCGGGCACAGTCCGGTGCGCTGGCTGCGTCCCTGTGTACTGCGCTGCTGATACCGGAGGGTGCTTTCGTTGTGGAAAAACTGCTGCTTCTGGGATGGGCTTACGGAGAAAGTCTTCTGGATGTACGTCAGCTCATGGCAGGCGGAAAAGTCCCCCTGGTTAAGACCGGTGCAGGCTGGCAGTTGGAGCTTTCCAATATCGGACAGATATTTACCATGCTGCAGGAGGGACAGGCAAAGAATACTTCCGGGCTGGATTATAACGATTACCTGCAGATACTGTTGTTTGCATCCTCGGGACACAGACTGGCATTCCGCTGCATGGATATGATAGAGCAGAATATACGGCTCAAACCCGGAAAAGAAAACTTCCGTATAGACTCCTGCATGGAATGTCTGGAGATGGAAGCCCATCGGGAAACCAATGGACAGCAGTCAGAAACTACGGATACGATATGTAAAAAGCAGAAAAGGGAGGGGAGCAGATGCCCGATGTAAAAGACAGACAAAGATGTAATAGAAAGGATTGGTACTCTCTTCAGCAAAAAGGCAGTCTGACACTGGAAAGCGCGGCAGTGCTCCCCCTCTACTTTCTGGCAATGGTGATGCTGGTCAGTATGATAGATATTTTCCGGATACAGACAATTCTGGTATCTTCTCTGAGTCAGAGTGCCAAGGAGCTGGGGATGTATGCCTACAGCATAGACGGGGAGAGCAGATCACCGGTTGGTGCCGTGACAGACGCGGCATGTATTGTTTATGCTTCAGCGGAGGTTCAGAAGAGAGTAAAAGGCGAGAACCTCACGGGAATTGTGGGAAAACAGGCAGGGATTACACTGCTGGGGTCATCATACAGGGATGGCATCGTAACATTGAAAGCAAATTATCTGTACAAAAGCCCTGTGTCGCTCTTTCCGGTTTTTCCGGTGAAGATAGAAGCTGCCGCCGCCGCACAGGCCTGGCTGGGATATAACGGGAACAAATACGGCAATACGGATGACAGTCCCGGCGGGGAGATGGTATATGTGACAGACTATGAAAGTGTATATCACACATCAGCGGACTGTACCCATATAAAACTGGCGGTAAAGCACGTGGGGATGCAGAGTGCAGTACAGGGAAGAAACGAGTATGGGGATAAATACTACCCCTGTGAAAAGTGTATGAGAGGACATGAGAAGGATGGGTTTGTATACATTACAGACAAGGGGAACCGTTACCACAGTGACAGCGCATGCGGCGGCCTTTCCCGCCATGTGCGGTTCATGAAAAAATCCGAGGCGGACAACAGAAATCTCTGTTCACGCTGCGGACAAAAACAGGGGGATTAGATGACAGAAAAGATAACAGCAGGTATTTTTCTTGCATTTATGGGGTGGGAAGATTCGAGAGGGAAAACGGTTTCTATCCGGAAGATTCTTTTATTTTTTGCGGGCAGCCTTATCTGTACAGCCTTAAAAATAAAAGAAGTTCCGGGGGAACTGTGGGATGTGTCACGGGATGTTATGCTGGGCAGTCTGCCCGGTATCTCTCTTTTGCTCTGTGGGAAACTATCCGGCTGGGCTGTGGGCAGCGCAGATGGAATCATTGTATTGGTGCTTGGAATCTATCTGGGCTTCTGGCAGGTTTTAAGTGTACTGTCGGGCGCGTTTTTAACGGCTGTTATGGCTGCCGGATTCTTACTGGCAGTGAAGAAAAAAGACAGGAAGTATGAGATACCGTTTATTCCCTTTTTATTTGCCGGGATGATGTTTAGCATTATCACAGGATGATACAGGAGAGATATGGATAGAAAAGACAGAAAAAAATTCGTATGCAGGGGGAGTTATACGCTGGAAGCGGCCTGCATCAGCGGTGTTTGGATGCTGACAGTGTTTGCGGTTCTGCTGTTGCTGACAGGAACCATAAAAAGAGGAGTATACACAGCAAAGGCATATGAGGCGGCTGTGGCAGGCAGCACGGAGGCTGTGCGCAGGCAGGGAGACGGGTTGGAAACTGCCCAGGAACGGCTTGCAGGTGAAAACGGAAATTATTCTGTAAACGGCAGCAAAAGGGAGATTACAGTCAATTATGAGGAATATGTGAAATATCCTTTTGCAGGTCTGCAGTGGCATATACAGGGCAATGCAAAAAGTAAAGTGATCCGCCCGGTGTCCTTTATCGGGAAGGTGAGAAGTGTGAGAAAATGGAAGGAAGAACTGATGGATTAAGCGGCGAGTTCCGGATGAAACAGAAAAAAGTACGGTTGTTCCGGGAAAAGGGGGAAAGAAAATGCAGGCAGAGTACAGAAGAGAGATGAATCACAGCTATCTGGTACTGAAGGCAGGCGGTACAGTAAATCCGCAGGGATATGAGATAAAAATGCTTCTTCATAACCAGCCGCCGGGACTGCTTCCCCTCTCTGTGCGTTATATAGACGGAGAACCCCTGTTTTATTATGAGGTGACATCCAGACAAAGCATCTTTGTGATGTATGAGGCGAAGAAGTTCGGAAGGGGGGATTTGGAACAGATATTCCGGGCCGCCGCGAACATAATGGAGGGATTGGAGGAATACCTGCTGGATGTAGGAACAATACTGTTCAATCCCAAATATATTTATATGGATACAGAACGGCAGCACCTTTATTTTTGCTGCTTTCCTGCAGAACGGAATCAGGAACAGAGCGGCATATTAGAGCTTACAGAATACATCCTTCCGAAAATAGACCATAAGGATGCAGGTGCCGTTGTTCTGGGATATGGAGTATACCGGGAGAGTGTGGAGACCGGAACGGGAGCAGATGAGATCCGCAGAGAACTTAGGAAAGTATCCCGGGAATCTGTAAAAG
>OBXM01001057.1_pt1 | contig 19381 bp, 22 predicted proteins | sample 1538141 | NCBI WGS metagenome assembly OBXM01 (sample SAMEA2580153, study PRJEB22360) | human gut metagenome | biome: human gut; feature: human-associated habitat; material: faeces | place: Denmark | collected 2008/2010 | reverse complement strand
ACGGCGAGGAGGACGACGATGACTATGACGCCCCGAGCCGCCGCCCGTCATCGCTATGGGATGATTAAATCCATTTTTATCGAGGGCGTGGTGCATAACAGGTGCCACGCCCTTTTGATAATTAAAGAAAATGACGTACATATACAGTCCGAAAGATATTCTCTCGAATATCAATCTTTCCATTCCTAATGGTAAGGTATCTATTCTCGGATACCTTTGCAAGGAACAGATGCTTTGAGACATCGGTTGGCAAACGGTCTACTCCTTAGACAAGTGAGCAAGAGTCGGGTCGGCCTTGATGCGTTCCTTCTCCGATTCCACAAGTGAGAGTATCTCTTGTTTGACACGTTTATAGTTGGCTTCGATAGTCTCTTTGAGATTGTCGGAGCCATCTTCGTTTGTAAAGTCTGCGATTATAGGGATTGGTTGATAGGCTTTCATTTCTGCCGATACCTTGGCACTATCAACAACTATCTCTGCATGGAAAATCTTTTGGTCGATGCGCTCATCGAAGTTGTCGGACACTGCCCCCACGAACATACCTTGCGTGAGGTTGGAAATCTTGCTTGCCGGGATAAGACTGTCCATCTGTGTGGAGATAGAGGTTGATTTGTCATTACGGTTGATGGTCATGGACTGCCGTTGCTGCAAGACCTTACCAAAGCGCTCACTCAATGTCTTGGCGGTTTCTCCCACGACTTGACCACTGAACACCGCCGAATAGATATTCTGACGGTCGGGGTTGTTACCCACAACAAGGACTTTCGGCTCATTAGGGTTATTGATGTCGAGCGAGAAATCATCGCCTGTCATCACCCAATAAAGAGCAGGTGAAATCATGCGTGAAAGCGGTATCTTGGCACTGGCTATCTGTCCCTGCAACTGGTCCTGTGCTCCACCTTCCCAAGCGTCCATGAAAGGAGAAAGATAATTGGCAAGTTCATCGTAGGAAGTGAGTATCGGAAATATCTGTGCATAGGGACGGTTGAGAAACTCGATGGCATGGGGAAAAGTGCAATACTTTCCGTTCTCATAGATCTTCAGAAACCAAATGATGGCAGCTAGCAAGATAATCGGCGACTCTACAAAGAAATCTCCCTGCTTCTGTATCCACGAGCGGTTGAGATTGAGCATGATGGTGTAGGCACTCTCGTAGGCATCCGATATGTCCGTCATAAAGGCAGGATTGATAGGATTGCACCGATGCGATTTCCTCGGATCGTCAAAGTTGATTACATAGAACTGCGGCTTTACCTTGTATGCGTCCAAATGCTGGAGCAGATGATTATAGGCAATCTCGGAAAGGTCGGGAAACTTATAGTCATATATATACATGGCAAAGCCTTTCTCTATCTGTTGTTTGATATAGTTGTTAACGATGGCGTAGGACTTACCCGAACCCGGTGTGCCGAGCACCATTGAGGCACGGAAGGGATTGACTACGTTAATCCAACCGTTGTTCCACTTCTTCTTATAGTAGAAGCGTGTAGGAAGATTGACCGAGTATTCATTCTCCATCAACCGAGTTTCCTGCATGAAACTCTCATTCTCAGTGTTAAACACATCGTCCATTAAATTATTCTTCAATAGTCGGCTCATCCATACGCCACCCATCAGCAGGCAGATATAGCCCACCGACAGCGTGAAGATGTAAAGCGAAGCTGCACCGCCCTTACCGATGGGCAATGCTAAGAGCCACCAGTTGAGAAAGAAAAAGACAAAGCCTGAGAAAAGCACCGTCCAAATCTTTGGCCACGTGATTTTCTCTTCTTTCACGCCTTTTGTCCCAAGACAGGACAAGGCAAGGAACACCACACAAAAGAGTTTTGACCAGAGGATAGACGAAAACAAATTCGTGGTACGCTGGAAGTTCATCAGTATCTTGTTGATGATACCAAGTGTGAAATGCCACTCCTGGAATGCCTCGTAGCAGAACCAATAACAATTAACGAGGAGGAATATCACCGATATGCCCCGCATAAAGTCCATGACTTTGCCTAATGCCCTTAAATCATCTTCCTGTGCCATAATGCTATGTTTTTGTAGCCTCCCCCAACCCCTCCGAAGGGAGGGGAGATAGAAATACTCGTTTATTTAATGTTTTCTTCGTCTAAGTTTTACCTTACTTTGTCTGCGGAGTTTGCGTTGCCATACCGCTTCCTTCCAATCATCGTTGCCCGTAGTTCCGAATGTATCACCCACTATATCCTCGATAAGTTCATCGACAAGATTGTCACCTTCTTCGGTATTAGGTTGCAAAGGCTGGTCAGTTGCCGATTGTTCCATACGGATAGACGGACTGCCATACAGCGTTTCGTCTAAGAACGGATTATGTGCAGGATTGGAGAAATAGCCATTGAATATGTTGGCGGCATATCCCTTGCCCAAGCGTGAGCCATTGAGTGCAACGCCCACTTTATCATCAATAAAGGTAATGCCATAGATGCGACCGCTCTCATTCTTTCGGATTACTGCACGCAAGTCTTGTTCTTCCAATCTTTGTTGTAGGGCCTTCTCTGTTTGAGGAGAAGAACACATCACTTCCAATATCCTGTGTCTCATTGCCGGTATCAGTGGCTTAATAGCTTGCTTTGATTTCTGTATCCTGTTCTGTACAGCAGTATAGCCCACACCACGACCGATGTCAGAGGCGTGGATGGGTATACTTACTTTGCCTCCCTTGTCATCTGTCGGAACATAGACAAGTCCGTCATATTTCTTTCCCCGAAACTCTGTTTTGATTTCCTCTACGGTAAGGTTGTATGCAGAAAGGATGGCGTTCAGCTCGCCCAAGGAGCAGAAACGATAATGTTTCAGTACCATGCGGGCAACATTTGCCACCTGCTCCTTGATATTTCCTTGGGTGGTATCAATTTTGGGCGTTTCTTCCACCGCTTTGTCAGGGACCTTTGAACTTGGAATGAGACCAAACCTCTTTTCAAGGCATCGGTAATTTGCTTGCTCCGCCGTTTCTCAAACTTATCGTTAATTTTCCGTCCACGACTGTCCACTCGAAGTGAAATGATGTGGATATGCTCACGAGCGATGTCGTTGTGCTTGAACACGATATAAGGCTGCTTGCCATAGCCGAGTGCTTCCATATACTCCTTGGCAATCTGCATAAGCGTTTCATCAGAGAGTTTCTCGTCCGGGTGCGGATTGAGCGAACAATGGAACACCATCTTTTTTGTTCGGCATTTCTCTGGAATAACTGCTTGCATATCGGCAAATACTTCAGCCATCGTATAAGTTCCCTCTTTGTTTTGATACAAGCCTTGGGCAAGAAGAATGCTTGCTTCCTCTTTCTCTACTTTCTTGAAGTTGTAACCCAATGCCCCTCCAAGGTTTTCCGTGGCAGATATTTTGGCAATCATTTCTTACGGTAGTCTATGGTAAGACTGATAGCCTGCTCCTGCAGGGTGATAATTTGATCCGATAAATGCTCTAACTTCTCAAGCAGAATCTGTGCGGTTTTTACACTGTGATAACTGTTAATGGCACGCACGGCCTGGTTATAGAGTACACCAATCTTATGAATCTGAGCCGTCAGTTCGGAGAGTTTCCGGTAATATTCCACTGCGGATTTATCCACCATTATTACCTTGAAATGTTCTCCAAGAATGCGAGCGCGTACGAAATCCGACTTGGTTTCTGCGCCCGAACGTTGAAACAAATCAATCGCCCGTTGCTGGTCTTTGAGGTTGGGAAGACGGGTGTCCCATCTGTCCCATCGTTCAATCTTGTCATTCATTGTCTTTCCTTATTATAAGTACGACTTTGGAGTAATTCTCTCCCCCTTTGGGGGCAAGGTTCTTTGTCGGCAAAAACGGAGTTTGTCGGACAAAGACACACCTTGCCAATATCAAGAGTTGATACGGTTGAAGTATCCACCCTTTTGGGGTGTCTGCTTCGGGATATTACCTCCATGTATTATTCTCGCCTGCAAAGTTACGGCGAGTTTTCAAATATCTCATTATCAATGACATTCACTCTTTTTCCTTTCATTTCCCTGTACTTCACAGGCATAGAAATATCTATCGAAAAAGCGTTTATTTTGCAGACAGATCGAGCGGACAATCGGTTGATAGTCCTATCAGAAGTACGATAAGACGGACGATTTTTTTATCGTTCAATCCATCGTCAGACAGAACAATCGACATACCGATAAATCGACAAACAAAACGACAGATAGTTCGGCATATCGACAGATAGGAAAAACGATTACTCGTTCAGACGATTGGTCAAACGACCTTCCGTTCAAATAACAGTTCAAACGATTAAAACATCTATTATATGGCACAGATACAAACATCGCCCATATTTCTGGGCTTCTCCTCTCAAAAGGGAGGTGTGGGTAAAAGTACCTTGGCTGAGATTATCAGTAGCATCCTTTACTATGAAAAAGGTATCCATCTTTTTGCTGTGGACTGCGACCTCTCGCAGGACTCTTTCTATAAACTCCGTGAAAGGGAAAAGGCTTGCATTGAGAGCGACCCACAGCTTTCCAGGCAGATGAAGCAGTACTTTTCCTCTTTGGGGCGTACAGCCTACTGCATACTCAAGGCAGACCCTAAGGAGGCAATAGCAAAGGCAAACGATTATATCAGAAGACATCCGTCGGAGAAGTTTGATTTGGTCATCTTCGACTTTCCCGGTCATGCAGGTACCAGTGACCTTCTGCAACTCTCGCTGGATATGGACTATATCCTTTCGCCCTTGGAGCCGGATGTGCAGTCTATGGTTGCGTGCCTTACCTATATCAAGGCGGTAAACGACTTGGGCGTGTCCATGTCAAGTGCCCGTATCAAGGAAATCATTCTTCTTTGGAACAAAGTGGACCGAAGAGTAAAGAATACGCTCATTGAATATTACAGCAAGTATATCAGGAACGAAGATTACACGCTGCTCGACCGCCACGTCTATGCCACCCACCGCTTCAGCCATGAGTTGGAGCAATACGGATTCCGTGGAGTATTCCGCTCCACTTACCTGTCTCCCAATAAAGCCTTACGGACAGGGACCGGCATCGATGAGCTGACAGAAGAACTGCTTGCACACATCCAACTTAAATAAGACATCACTATGGCAAAAATACAGGAACAGCGGCAAAAACTGGAAGCCAAACTCAAGGAGATGGCAGAAGACGGGGTGATGAAAACCCCACAGAAAGATACATTGGCTTTTGACCCGCCTGATGAGGAAAATGAAGAGGATGTGAAGATTGAGGTCAGTTCCGGTCAAAAGGAAAAACAGTATCCGGTAAAGGAGGTTATGCCAGCCTTGGAAGATAAGCAGGATAAGACCTTGTATAAAAGCCACGAGAGAGGAAATGGGAAAAGTGCGGAAACATCCAGGATTTCCTTAGACGACTACCGCACACGCTATTTGCAATCCGTCCGCCTCCGGGAGCGAACCAACTTCACCATGAGTGTGGATACGCTTCAGGTACTGAGAAACGTCTTGCAGGACTTGGGCGAGCGGGTGTCAATGGCATCCTACATCGACAACATCCTGCGTGAACACCTCAAGGAGTACAAGGAACTGCTCAACAATGCCACGGCAAAGCATCGGCGCAAGGTGGCAATAGACTTTTGAACAAAGAACCAACGACATATAAAAATCACCATTATGCAAACGATACTATTCAACATACTTCTGTTTCTGATAGCGGTATGGGTGTTCATTGGAATACTCTTCCTTTGGCAGCAGTTCCGCATGGCGTGCCGCAGATTGGAGAAAGCTTGTGAAAAGAAAAATGAGCAGGAACAAAAACAGAGTACGCTTTCTGTTACCCAAGACCAAATCGAGCAGGCACGGAAAATGCTTGTCGGCAAGAGCAAGTCGTATAGAGAACGCTATGCCGAAATCTCAAAAGAGATTACGACAAATTCTCAAAATATCCCAGCTATTCCCGATACTTCATCAAAAGAAAAACCAGCCGATAATCCCAATACCTTTGCGGCGGAAAACTCATCTATGCCCGAAGAAACAGAAGGCACGGAAGAGGACAACGAGCTGCAGGTTGACTATACGATGGATGAGCCGGAGGAGGACAGCATCGTTCGTGAAGAGCTGCAAATCGCTGACGCTGCTTTACCCGAAGTCTCACCCTCCGCTATTCTTGCAAGGGAAGTAGTCCGTATTACCGGCTGGCACAAGAATGACGATGCGCTTGATGAGGAAAACGAAGCAGAGGTGCAGAATATGCTGCAAAGCATATGGGGCACGCAGCTTATGGACTATATCAAGGAGGCAACGCTCAAGCAGGAGAAAGACCATCAAAAGCTACTTGCTGCCATTCGCAAAATGGAGGAAGCGGAATTAGAGGAAAGTAATATTAGCTCTTCTTCTGACTTTGAAACGAACTCAAACGTAGAGAGCAGCAACAGCGATGTTTCGGAAGATGACGAGCATCCACTTTCATACTATCTGTAAAAATAGTGTTTGTTCATATTGTACCGTGATCGAGGGGTGGCTCAAAAGTAAAACAATCAACCAATATCAGTCATACGATAAAACCGAGCCACCCCTTACCATCTCTACCCAAAAGAAAACAATTCATTTAACAACATAAAATAAAAAGAACAATGAACAACAAAAAGAAAATCACAATGCTGCTCCTGATGGCACTGACCACAGCAGGAGCATACGCACAGGGCAACGGCATTGCCGGTATCAACGAAGCCACCAAGATGGTGACAAGTTACTTTGATCCCGGCACGAAACTCATCTATGCCGTAGGGGCGGTGGTAGGTCTGATTGGAGGCATTAAAGTGTACAACAAGTTCTCAAGTGGTGACCCCGATACGAGCAAGACCGCAGCCTCTTGGTTCGGTGCGTGTATCTTCCTCATCGTGGCTGCCACAATCCTGAGAAGTTTCTTCCTGTAAGACGATGGCAGCATTTGAAATCAACAAGGGTGTAGGCCGGACGGTAGAGTTCAAGGGCTTGAAGGCACAGTACCTCTTCCTCTTTGCAGGAGGGCTGCTGGCAGTCTTCATTCTCGTGGTCATTCTCTATCTCTGCGGCATCAGTCAGATAGCCTGTCTTGTCATAGGTGTAGTGGGTGCCACCATAGTGGTGTGGCAAACGTTCACCATGAATAGAAAGTACGGGCAATACGGGCTGATGAAAAAAGGAGCAGTACGTATGCACCCACGCTACCTTGTGAACCGCCGTACGGTCTTCCACCTTATCCGTAACCTTCAACCAAAGAAAGCGAAGAAATGAGAAACAATAGCAAGATATCAACCTTGGAATCGAAGTTTCCACTGCTCTCCATAGAGCAGGGCTGTCTGGTGAGCAAGGATGCTGACATCACGGTGGCTTTCCGTGTGGAGCTGCCCGAACTCTTTACCGTCACTTCTACAGAGTACGAAGCAATGCACTCTGCCTGGCATAAGGCAATCAAGGTGCTGCCCAATTACAGCATCGTACACAAGCAGGACTGGTTTATTAAGGAAGACTATCAAGGAAAGCTCGCTGATGGCGGACTGAGTTTCCTTGCCCGTTCCTCTGAGCGGCACTTCAACGAACGTCCGTATCTACACCATTCAGTCTATCTCTTCCTTACCAAGACCAACAAGCAGCGTATGGCACAGCAGAGTAATTTCTCTTCACTCTGCCGTGGACACCTGCTGCCCAAGGAAATCACCAACAAGGACGAAGTGATGAAGTTCATGGAAGCCGTCGACCAGTTCGAGCGTATCATCAACGATACCGAGCAGCTAAGGATTGTCCGCATGACAGAGGAAGAGTTGGTTGGTACAAATGAAAAGGGCGGTCTCTTGGACCGTTATTTCTCCCTCTCGGAAGAAGGACACGCCTCGTTGGAGGACATCCGCTTGGGCGCAGACCTTGTGCGTGTGGGCGACAATATGCTTTGTCTGCATACACTCAGTGATACGGACGACCTGCCTACAACGGTAAGCACGGACAGCCGATATGAACGGCTATCCACTGACCGAAGTGACTGCCGTCTATCCTTTGCCTCTCCCGTGGGTCTGATGTTGCCCTGCAACCATATCTATAACCAGTACCTCTTCATCGAGGATAGTGATGTCAACTTGGAACGCTTTGAGAAGCAGGCAAGGAACATGCACTCGCTGGCACGCTACAGCCGTAGCAACCAAATCAACGAGGAATGGATACAGGAGTATCTCAATATTGCTCACTCACAGGGGCTGACATCTATCCGTGCCCATTTTAACGTACTGGCATGGAGCAGCGATAAGGAAGAACTTCGCCAGATTAAGAATGACGTGGGTTCGGCACTTGCTCTTATGGAATGCCACCCACGTCACAATACCATTGATGCGGCAACGCTCTACTGGGCGGGTATTCCCGGCAATGCGGCAGACTTTCCAGCAGAAGAGTCATTCTATACTTTCATCGAGCCTGCCCTCTGCTTCTTTACGGCAGAGACCAACTACAAGGACTCGCTCTCTCCCTTCGGTATCAAGATGGCAGACCGCCTTTCAGGGAAACCTGTTCATCTGGACATATCGGATTTACCGATGAAAAAGGGAGTTATCACCAACCGTAACAAGTTTATCTTGGGACCTTCGGGTAGCGGTAAGTCTTTTTTCACCAACCACATGGTACGCCAGTATTACGAGCAGGGGGCGCATGTCCTCTTGGTTGATACGGGTAACTCATATCAAGGCTTGTGTGAACTTATCCACCGCAAGACCAAGGGCAAGGACGGCGTATATTTCACCTATACCAATGAAAGTCCTATATCTTTCAACCCTTTTTACACGGATGATTATTTCTTCGATGTAGAGAAGAGAGAGAGTATCTGTACGCTGCTGCTTACACTTTGGAAGAGTGCAGATGAGCATATTACTAAGACCGAGGCAGGTGAACTTGGTTCAGCCGTAAACTCCTATATCGAGCTTATATGTGCAGACCACAGCGTTACACCCTGTTTTAATACCTTCTATGAGTATCTGCGGGACGTGTACCGAAAGGATATGGAAAAGCGTGATATCAAGGTAACGCTCTCGGACTTCAATATCAACAACCTCTTGACGACATTGAAGCAATACTATCGTGGTGGTCGATATGATTTCCTGCTGAACTCGGACAAGAACATCGACCTGCTAAGTAAACGCTTTATTGTCTTTGAAATCGACCAAGTGAAGGACAACAAGGACCTTTTCCCTGTGGTAACGATTATCATCATGGAAGCCTTCATCAACAAGATGCGAAGACTCAAAGGCATCAGGAAAATGATACTCATCGAGGAAGCGTGGAAGGCGATTGCTTCGGCAAACATGGCAGATTACATCAAGTATCTTTATAAGACGGTGAGAAAGTATTTCGGGGAAGCCATTGTCGTAACGCAGGAGGTGGACGACATCATCCAATCACCCATTGTCAAGGAGAGTATCATCAACAACTCCGACTGCAAGATACTGCTTGACCAGCGCAAGTACATGACCAAGTTCGACGGCATACAGGCGATGCTCGGTCTTTCGGAAAAGGAAAAGAGCCAGATTCTCTCCATCAACCAGAACAATGACCCGAACCGACTCTACAAGGAGGTGTGGATAGGGCTGGGCGGTATGCAGAGTGCTGTCTATGCTACGGAAGTGAGCATGGAGGAATATCTGACCTACACCACGGAGGAAACCGAGAAGGTGGAGGTGATGAACAGGGCTGCACAGCTCGGTGGGGACATCGAAACGGCTATTCGTCAGCTTGCACAAGAGAAACGGGTTGCGCGGAATCGTTAATCGGACAAGACATGTAAAGAATGTATTGGTTTAGCCAAACGTAAACAAATAATTCTCCAAACGTGGATAAGCAATTGGACAAACGTGTCCAATCAATTAGACAGTCGTGTCCAAATACTTGGACTAACTTGTCCAACTTATCCCTATAACAGCAAGCTGAATAGACATCCCTTAGTGGAAATTCAAACAAACATAGTATTCACATCATAAACAAAAAGAACAATGAAAACAAGAATTTTAATGCTGCTGATTGGCTCCGTCCTTTTATTCAGCGGAAAGGCCCACGCACAGTGGGTGGTGACCGATCCCGGTAACTTCGCCGGCAACATCGTCAATTCAGTCAAGGAGATTGCCACCGCCTCCAAGACGGTGAAGAACACCTTGGACGGGTTCAAGGAAGTGGAGAAACTCTACAACGACACCAAGAAGTATTACGATGCGCTGAAGAAGGTGAACAATCTCATCGGGGATGCCTACAAGGTCAAGGAGTGCATCCTGATGGTGGGCGATATCTCGGAGATTTACGTCACCTCGTATAAGAAGATGCTCTCGGACAAGAACTTCCGCCCTTCGGAACTCGCTGCGATGGCTTCGGGCTATGCCAAGCTCTTGGAGCAGAGTGGGGAGAGTCTCAAGGAACTAAAGTCCATCGTCAAGTCGGGTGTCCTCTCGATGAACGACCACGAGCGCATGCAGGCCATCGACCGTATTTATACCACACTGAGGGAAAACCGCTCGCTCGTGTCGTACTACACAAGAAAGAACATTTCCGTGAGCTACGTGCGTGCAAGAGAAAAGAACAACCTTGCCTCCGTCAAAGCACTCTACGGCAATACGGCAAGCAGGTATTGGTAATCAGGTCATTGGTGATTCATACATCTAAACACACTTGCTTATGGATTTTGCCAGTTTACACGAGCTGCTACGCTCAACCTATGACGAGATGATGCCGCTCTGTGCCCAGATGACGGGCATTGCCAAGGGTATTGCAGGCTTGGGCGCACTCTTTTATATTGCCCTTCGGGTATGGGCTTCCATTGCCCGTGCCGAGGCGATAGACGTTTTTCCGCTTCTCCGTCCCTTCGTGCTGGGCTTTTGCATCATGTTCTTTCCGACAGTCGTACTGGGTACGATGAATGCCGTTCTCTCGCCCGTAGTGCAGGGAACGGAGATGATGGTACACCAGCAGGAGGGGAACCTTGCCGAGCTTACTGCCAAGCGGGATAAGTTGCAGGAGGAAGCCTACCTTAGGAATCCTGAAACTGCCTATCTTGTTTCCAACGAGAAGTTCGATGAGAAGATAGAAGAAATGGGCATCATCGGACCTGAAGATGCTGTGACGATAGCGGGTATGTATGCCGAACGTGCTGCCTATCAGACCAAGCAATGGATTATGAAGATGGTACACGACCTCTTAGAACTCCTATTCCATGCTGCAGGGCTTATCATCGACACGCTGCGCACCTTCATACTCATCGTCCTTGCCATTCTCGGTCCGATAGTCTTCGGCATAGCCGTATGGGACGGTCTTGCAGGTTCACTTACGGCATGGTTCTCACGCTATATATCGGTCTACCTGTGGCTGCCTGTCAGCTCTATTCTTACGGCACTGCTTACGAAGATACAGGTGCTGATGATAGAGAAGGATATCGAAGCGCTCAGCGACCCTAACTACCTGCCTGATTCGGGGACGTGGTACTATATCGTCTTCTTCCTTATCGGCATCGTGGGCTACTTCTGCGTTCCCACCGTTGCAGGCTGGATTATCGAAGCAGGAGGCGGTATCGGCTCTTACGGTCGCAATGTCAATCAGGCTGCACAGCGTGGTGCACAAAGTGCCTACACGGGCGGACGATATGCCGCGGCAGGTGCCGGGTCGGTCATCGGCAATGTCGGTGGGCGTATCAAGGGTGCACTGCTCAAAGGAAAATAATCAATCAAAAAAAAGAAAAAATGGAATTCAAATCACTTGGTAATATCGAGACCTCATTCAGACAGATAAGACTCTATGCCTTTGTCTTTGCCATCGTCTGCGTGGCGGTAAGTGGTTATGCCGTCTATGCCTCATACAGCTTCGCTAAGGAGCAGAGGGAGAAAATCTATGTGCTTGACCAGGGAAAGTCGCTCATGCTTGCCCTCAGTCAGGATGCAAGTCGTAATCGTCCCGTAGAGGCAAGGGAGCACGTGCGTCGTTTCCATGAGCTGTTCTTCACCATTGCGCCCGACAAGGATGCCATTGAGGGGAATATGCAACGAGCCTTCGTGCTGTGTGACAAGTCGGCTTTCAACTATTACAAGGACTTGGCAGAGAAGGGCTATTATAACCGTGCCATATCGGGCAATGTCAATCAGCGCATAGAGGTAGACTCTATTCACTGCAACTTTAATACTTACCCTTATGCGGTAACAACCTATGCAAGGGAGTTTATCGTCCGTCAGAGTAACGTCACAGAGCGCAGTCTTGTTACGACCTGCACGCTGCAGAACTCTGTCCGTTCGGACAACAACCCGCAGGGCTTCCTGATGGAGAACTTCCTCGTCAAGGAGAACAGGGACATACAGACTTATAAACGATAAGGCTATGGCAAGGAAAAGAAATTTTTTACTCTCACGTCAATATCTGCGCTTTCACCTGTGGCTCCGCCATCGGTGTGAACGGCTCACGATAAGGCAGAGAAAGGAAATCGTCTATGGACTGAGCTTCATCTATCTGCTCTGCTCGCTTTGGATGATAGCGCAGTTTTTCCTTCCTCCAAAGAAGGAGAAACTACCCATCCCCACGGGAAAGCTGACGGACAGTCCCATACGGACGGATAGCACTTTACATGAGTTACACGGCAATTTTTACCTACAACATCATCAAACAATCAAGGAAAATGGATAATAAACAGAAAGAACAAATGAAGAAAGGCTTGGTCTTCGGAGGACTGGGACTGCTGTTTGCCCTCTCGATGTGGTTTATCTTCGCACCTTCAGGCAAGGATAAGACTGCAGCGGAGCAGGGACTCAATGACAGCATCCCGCAGGCAACGACAGAAAAACTAACGGAGAACAAGCTCAAAGCCTACGAATTGGGCGACAAGGCACACGAGGAAGAACAGACCCGCGAGGAGATGGGCAGACTATCGGACTATTTCGCACAGAACACTGCTTCATCAGAGGCGCAGCGTGCAGAGACAGTTGCTTCTACGGCAAAGATAGAAAACTCCATGCATCGCTATGAGGAGAATAATCGGCTCTTGAACTCTTTTTACGCTCCCGACCCACACGAGCAGGAGCGTGAAGCCCTGCGCTTGGAGATAGACAATCTTAAAAAGGAACTGTCCTCCAAGAGCAGCAGGGAGGACAATGAAGAAAAACGGCAGCTTGCCTTGATGGAAAAGAGCTATCAGATGGCAGCGAGGTATCTTCCCAAGGCTTCTGCAGCTGCACCATCTTTGGGTAATGACTTTACCGAGGCTAAAGGGCAAACGGCAACGAACAAAGGTCAGAGTATGGGCAGTAATATAAGCGGAGGTTCGGCCGACTTGCCTGCAATGGAAATCTTGGCGGAACGCAAACAAGTAGTATCCTCACTGGGGCAGCCTATGAGCGACGCTGACTTCATCAAGGAGTATGGCACGAAAGCACGCAACTTGGGCTTTCACTCGCTCGCAAGCACGGCTGCACCCACGATGCGCAATACACTGAAAGTAGTAGTGGACAGGACTACTATTCTTAAGGAGGGCGACAATGTCGTGCTCCGTCTGCTTGAAAGTGCTAAGGTACAGGGGTTGCACATTCCACGACAGAGCCGACTCATAGCCGTTGCTAAGATTGAGGGTAACCGTATGCACCTGCTTATCAAAAGCATTGAGGTGGACGGGCATATCATAGCCGTCAAGCTCTCGGCATACGATACAGATGGACAGGAGGGTGTGTATATACCAGGTTCAGAGGATATCAATGCGTTTAAGGAAGTTGGGGCGAACATCGGCGGTTCAATGGGAACATCCTTTACCTTCGCTTCCTCTGCCAAGGACCAGATTATCTCCGAGGCTGCCCGTGGGGTGATGCAGGGTGCAAGTCAGCTGCTTCAGAAGAAGCTGCGCACCATCAAGGTAACGCTCAAAGGGGGCTACCGCCTTTTCTTGGTTCAGTCCAAATAAAACAATCGAAAATGATAAGTAAAAAATAACATCAAATAAAAGAGGAACAATGAAGAAAATTATTTTATCAATGGCTATGCTTGCCATGGTGGGAGCAACAGCCACAGCACAGGAAAACAATGATGGTCTGACACCAAGCCGTCCGCTTACTTCGGGAGAGCTCTTTCAAGGTATGAGCCGTGCCATACCAACGGGGCGTGTCGTACTGCCGTATGGTCTGGACGTTACCTTTGACAAGACCGTGCATCTTATCTTTCCTTCTGCTATTCGTTATGTAGACTTAGGTTCACAGAATATCATCGCAGGAAAGGCGGAGGATGCTGAGAACGTACTGCGTGTAAAGGCTTCGGTGAAGGACTTTGAGACGGAGACCAATATGAGTGTCATCTGTGAGGACGGCTCTTTCTATGCTTTTAATGTAAAGTATGCCGATGAGCCGGAGAAGTTAAGTATCGAGATGAAGGACTTCTTATCACCAACGGACGGACGCCTGCCAAGCAACCGCTCTGACATTTACTTTAAGGAACTCGGCAACGAGTCACCTGTATTAGTAAAACTGATGATGCAAACTATCTATCAGAATGACAGACGCTGCATTAAGCACATCGGTGCACAGCAGTTTGGCATGAAGTTTCTGCTTCGTGGCTTGTATGCCCATAACGGCTTGCTGTATTTCCACACCCGTATGGAAAACTGCACAAATATGCCGTACTCGGTGGATTTTATCACCTTTAAGGTGGTTGATAAGAAGATGGCAAAGCGCACCGCCATACAAGAGCAGGTACTTCAGCCACTTCGTGCCTATCATCAGGTAATGCAGGTGCATGGCATGGGCAGTGAACACACTGTGTTTGCGCTCGAGCAGTTTTCTCTCGCAGAAGACAAGCAGCTTGAAGTGACACTCTATGAAAGAAATGGCGGTCGTACGCTGACCTTCCATGTAACGGCAGAAGATCTGCAGATAGCAAAGAAGATTGATAACCTCAAACTGAAATGGTAATGAAGAAGAACAATATCATTCTGACAGTATGCATTGCGGTGGCTATGACTTTCACTCTGCCATCGCAGGCACAGCGACTTATCCCCAAGCAAAGGGGCATAGAGGTCGTAGGGAGTGCTCCGCTTATCAAGGGAGAAAAGTTCCTTGCAGCTGACAATTTCGGCATGGGAGCATCACTCACCCGCTATCTGGGTCGTGAGAACTATACCTTTGTTATGGCAGAGTATGAACAGCAGAATATTCCGTACCGAGATTATAACGTAAAACTCAAGGATGCACTCTTGCAGGTGGGCTATATGCACCCCGTTCTTTTCGATAGAGGTAAAAACGTGTTTCTTTATGGCGGCATATCCGCCTTGGGTGGCTATGAGCAGCTGAACGAGGACAAAAAGCTGCTGCCCGATGGGGCGACACTGCTCGACCGCTCTCGCTTTGTCTATGGCGGTGCCGTGCATGGCTCGGTGGAAGTGTTCCTAACGGACAGGGTTCTCTTTCTTGTAAAGGCGCAGGGACGTTTCCTCTTTGGAACGGACGTGCATCGTTTCCGTCCGGCTGTTTCTGCAGGACTAAGGTTTAACTTTTAAGTAGAAGAAAAGATGAAGAAGATATTGAATACGATTTGGGTAATGGGTGTGCTGACCCTTGCCGTGTTTTGCCTATCTGCTTGTGATAGGGATTTGGATGTTCAGCAGTCTTATCCGTTTACGGTGGAAACAATGCCAGTTCAAAAGGACATCATAAGGGGACAGACGGCTGAGATACGCTGCACGCTGAAGCGAGGCGGTGAGTTTGCCGACACTCGCTATACGATACGTTATTTCCAGTCTGACGGTAAGGGAACGCTGAAGATGGACAATGGCATGGTATTCAAGCCAAATGACCGCTATCCGCTGACAAAAGATGTGTTCCGCTTATACTACACCTCGCTCTCCACCGACCGCCAGACGATAGATGTATATGTAGAGGATAGTTTCGGTAAGGTTCAGCAGCTAACCTTTAGTTTCAACAACGAGCGGGAAGAGGGCAAGGATAAGCCTGCATCTTCTCGCCACTAAGAACGTAATTGATGCGAACGATAAATTCTTTCATTTTACTTTGTGTATTCTGCCTGTTCTGTCAGCCGACCCTTGCCCAGCGCAGGGTGCGGTTGGCAGACTTGCCGCCTTTTGAGCGTGCCGTGGTTGTCGTAAAGTACTTCGAGGGACTGCATGGCAAGGGTTGCTTTCCTTATGTCGGCTATGGTCATCAGTTGCAGCCGGGCGAGCATTTATCTTCCAATATGACAGAACGGCAGGCGGACTCCCTGCTCCGTGCCGACCTATGGAAATGCTTTGAACACTTCAAAGACTATGGTAAGGATGCGCTGCTACTCAGCCTACTTGCCTATAATGTGGGCGTGGGGAGATTGCTTGGTTATGGCAAGTACTCCAAAAGTAGGTTGCTGCGAAAAATTGAGGCAGGAAACAGAAATATCTATCGTGAGTATGTTTCGTTCTGCAGATACAAGGGAAAGGTCTTGAAAGGGCTGGAGAAACGAAGAAAGGTAGAGTTTGCCTTGTTTTATCTTCCTTGAAAATATACCTTTTGCACTTTTCGTGCAAGGGAACTTATCTTTAATCGGAGAGATAAGAAAATCCATTTTTCTTTCTTAGATAAGCATAAAAAGCATTACCTTTGTAGTAATATGACAGAGAAACTACCCATACAGCAGGAACAAGCGTCCATCGCCATTCTCATAGATGGCGATAATGTTGCTGCCGACAAACTTGGCGACATCATCTCCTTTGTTTCCTCATACGGCAATCCCATTATTCGGCGTATCTATGCCGATTGGACAAAGTCCGCGATGAAACGATGGAAAGAGGAAGCGAAGACATTCTCTTTCCGTTTGGTGGAAGCGCTTTCTTATGTCGGAGTGAAGAATACGACGGATATGGCACTTGTCATCGATGCGATGGATTTGCTGCATGGAAAAACCGTGCAAGGTTTTTGTATCGTTTCCAGCGACAGCGATTATACGTTGCTTGCCCAGAGAATAAGAGAGGAAGGACTGTTGGTGTTGGGCTATGGCGAACAGAAAACACCGGCATCACTGCAAAACAGCTGTCATGAGTTCCGCTTTTCGGACAAGGCAGATCCCGTCCAACCGAATAATAACACGCCGGATTACTTCATAGACAGAGACCGTGCCTTGTTTGACAAGGCATTCGAGACGGCACGTAAAGGGGATGATACCGTAACGCTTTCACTGATTGGTGGTGAACTTAAAAAGCTGATGCCCAAGTATAAAATCAAGCGTTACGGCTGCAAGACACTCGGGCAACTTTATGTCAGATTAGGAAAATACGAACTGGTTAAGGTCGGTGACAAGGCTGTTGGCAGTGCCATAAAGATAAAACAATGAAAAGAACGATACCGAAACAGTAATTGAGAATGCTGTTTCGGTATCGTTGGTTATTGAAGACAGGGCATAGGCTTTCTTTGCTCCTTATCTTTCCCCGCCTGATTGCTCATGGAAAGAAATGAGCGGACGGCGGATGTGCCGTCCGCTTGTACGCTGTCGCTTACTCCTTTTGAATGATTATTCGCGTTGTTTTTACTTTTGGGTGGGTAGAAAATGCCCAACTCACCTCCTCGTCGGGCAAGGTACTGTGAATGTTACCACCCATTACCAACCCGCAATCTTGCAAAACTTTCTGCCGTGCATCCTCCTTGTTATCGGCAAGGACTTCAAACACGCCCTCGAAAATGTACTGCGTTCTTACTCTGTATATCTTTTTCTTCTCCATATCCCTAAAACTCTGCTATTAACAATCTGTGCTTCATCGGCTCGCCATTCGATAGTCTGCGATGGGTGAGCCAAAAGTGAGTGCGTCCATACCCATAGGCAAAGAAGTTGTCAAGTTCCGTTTCTTCTGCAATCTTGTTGATTGCATCTTTCAATTCATCTTTGTTGGCTGATAGCACTATGGCGTTGATAATCCTTACGAGAATGTGGGGTGTTTCGTCTGCCCGGTTGCATACGATGCTTTCTATTTCTACTTTCATTGCTGTGATAATTTGGTGGTTTATATTTTTCTTTATGCTGTTGCCTTCATTCTTTGGCGTATAAGTCTGCTGTTGGCATTGACAAGGTTTACTATCTGCTCGTGATACTCCGTATTCTTGTTGCACACTCCACGACTTTGCACCACTTTGAGCGTGTCCAGATTGACCTCAATCGTTTCTATCCGCTTGCCCTCAATGGTTGCCGAAAGGATAAGGGAGTCTTCCTTGAGGTAATATCCATTTGAAAATACGCAATGATGTAAGGCTACCCCTTCTTCCAAATGCTCTTGCACGCTTTCTAATACACGAACTTGGATAGTGCCGTCCGTGAAACAGATACCAAAGAACTTGGATTTGAGTTCTTGGAAACGTTTCTCGTCTTCGACTGCCTTTTGCCGTTTTCGCTCTATTTCCTCTTTTTCTCTTTGTCTGCGTATTTGGTCTTCTATGCGGTCATGCTCGGCTTTAAGGTCGGTGGGACAAAGATATTTCGGGCTGTGTATGTCTTTGCCCAATCTGCGGAGTGTGTCCACATAATCACACCACAAGGAAATGTCGGTTATTTCATATCCGCTTCGGTTGGCTATCTTGTAGGACTTCCAGTAACTGTCAAAGTCTCGAGGGCTATTGAGAAAATAGCGCAAATGTTCAATCCGTCCTGCTTTCATCAATGTTTCTGCACGACTGTCAGAAAGCAATGCCGAAATGAGTGTTGTCGGGGCTATATCGTGAAAATCATTCTTGAAACCATTCCTACGGAGTATGTCTGTAACCTTGAACTTCGGATATATCTGTGAATAGGCTGCATATCGGTAGGCTTCATTGTCGTTACGGATAGCCATAGGGGTATAGTAAGAAAAGGTATCAACATATCTGCCCAATGTGCGTGGAATGGCAACAATGGCTTGCCGTCCTTTTGCGTTCCACCAATACTGACCGATTTCAAGTGCGTGATATTGTGCCTTACTGCCTTTCTCCATTCCCACAACAAGGAGGAACATACGCAATACTTGATACTCTCCACAAGCGGTTAGCGTGGTGAAATACCGCTTCTGCTGCAATTTACGCTCAAAGGTTTCCTTGACCTGCAACTTTGCCCTGCAATGAGGGCAAGTGCAAGTTTCTCTATGTTTGTCCATTATCCAACTATACCCACAATCCATACAAGTGGTGCGACCTTTTGGCAGGCGGTAGGCTAAATGGTCTATGCACTTACGGAATGCCCACTTTGTCTGTGTCTTGGTTATCGGGCGAAGGTGCCTGCTCTCGGCAAGGACCGCCTTCTCAAACTTGTTTCTCGGTTTCATAGACTTAAAAATCGAATAGGGATGGTTGTACTTGGGTTGCTGCATTCTCGGTCTTCTTCACTCGTGTGTTACGGCTCTGTATCTTGGCAAGTTCCTCACGCTGATATTGCTTAATGGCTTCCTGCCTTGCTTCGGCTT
>OBXM01001053.1_pt1 | contig 19433 bp, 23 predicted proteins | sample 1538141 | NCBI WGS metagenome assembly OBXM01 (sample SAMEA2580153, study PRJEB22360) | human gut metagenome | biome: human gut; feature: human-associated habitat; material: faeces | place: Denmark | collected 2008/2010 | reverse complement strand
GCTTCCGGGTCAAGGATGTCATTGGCGAGGGTCTTACTGTCCGGGAACGGCGGGAAAAGCGCCGGTTGGACCGTCCTCGGGAAATTGCCCGGCTGCTGGAGCTGGTGGGCCTGCCTGCTGACTTCGCCGGACGATTTCCCCATGAGCTCTCCGGCGGACAACTCCAGCGGGTGTGCATCGCCCGGGCGGTGGCCTGCAGTCCTGGGGTCATCCTCTTTGACGAGGCCATCTCTTCCTTGGACGCTCATACCCAGGTCCAGATCATGGATCTGCTACGGGAATTGAAGGAGAAACTGGGACTGACTTATGTGTTCATCACCCACGACCTGACCTCCATCGCTTATCTTTGTGATGATGTGCTCTTCCTATATCAGGGCCATGTGACGGAGTATCTCCCGGTAAGCCGCATCAGCGAAACAAAGGACGAATACGCCCGGCGTCTGTTGGAGTCTATCGTGGTGTTCGATACGGAAGAAAGAAAGGATGCGGTATGACTTTCTGCGGAGTAGAATTGATGCCGGGACAAAAAGTGAGGGTCCCCCTTCCGGTATCCGGTGCTCAGCCGTTGGATACAGTCTGCCTGTGCGGCACCGCCCCAGGCAAGACGCTGGCGGTCACGGCAGGAGTCCACGGCTGCGAGTATGTGGGCGTCCAGGCTCTGCGCCGTCTGGCGGCAAAGTTGGACCCGGCGGAGTTGTCCGGGAACGTGATCTTCCTGCCTTTGGCCAATCCTACCGGTTTTTATGCTGGGGCAAAGCAGGTAGTGCCTGAGGACGGGGACAACCTGAACCGTGCCTTCCCCGGTGATCCGGCTGGAACCCTGTCGGCTCGGCTGGCACACGCGCTGGAAGCTGCTCTCTATCCGGTGGCCGACTTCTTGGCCGATCTTCACAGCGGGGACTGCAACGAGGCGCTCTATCCATTGGTGTTCTTCCCAACGGCGGGGACGGAAACGGTGAATCAGGCTGCCTGTGCGGCTGCCCAGACGCTGACAGTACCCTATCGGGTCCGCTCTACTGCGAAAAATGGCCTTTACAGTTGGGCCGTGCAAAATAATCTCCCCGCCATCCTCATCGAGCGGGGAGGGATGGGGACCTGGTCTGAACCGGAAGTGGATGCCTGCTGCGAGGATGTGCGTTCCCTACTGCGTCACCTGGAGATCCTGCCTGGTGGGAACCCGACCCGGGAGCAGGAGGAAATCGTGGAGGCCCGCTATGTGGAAGCCCCCTCCAACGGGCTATGGCTTTCAACGGTAAGCCTGAACGAACGCGTCAGGCAAGGCGCGCTCCTGGGGCGGTTGGAGGACTTGGCCGGCCAGTATATCCGGGAGGTGCGGGCGGAGTTTGACGGGATCGTTCTATACCACACTGTTGGTCTGGGGGTCGAGGCCGGAGATCCGCTGATCGCCTATGGGCATCCGTAAAGAATTTTGGCAGTTGGCATGGCCCGCCGCAGCGGAAGGACTGTTGCTGATGATGCTCACTGCCGCTGATCTGCTGATGGTCTCATCGCTTGGGGCCGCGGCAGTAGCGGCGGTGAGCATTTTCTCTCAGCCCCGCATGGTGATCCTATGTTTTCCGCGCTCTTTTTCCGTGGCCTTGAGCGCATATGTCGCCCGGCGGCGCGGCCAATGGCCGGATGCGCCCCTCACCTCCTGCGCCCGAGCCTCGTTTCTGCTGGGTTGCGGCCTTTCGCTGCTGCTCCTGCTGGGCACCTGGCTGGGCGCCGTACCCCTCCTCCGTCTGGCCGGTGCCCAGTCAGACTACCTGAGTCTGGCTCTGGAGTATGCCTTTCCGGCGCTGATAAGTTTGGCGCTGTCCGGCCCCGCTATCGTACTCCACGGTATCCTGACGGGGGTGGGCGACACACGGAATGTACTTGCTGCGAATGTGTTGGGAAATGGAGTGAATGTGGTGTGTAATGCGCTGCTGATTTATGGATTGGGACCCTTTCCTCGGCTCGGAGTTCTCGGGGCAGGACTTGGCACAGCCGTCGGGGCAGGGGTCACACTGACCTATACGCTGGCACTCTTTTTACGGCGAGGCTGTCCGGCATCGCTGCGGGGCGCAGGCCACTGGTTGCCTGAGCGGAGCTATCTTCGAGCACTGGGGCCACTGACCGCCGGAACCTTTCTGGAGCAGGCGGCGGAACGGGCCGGTATGTTCACATTCTCCAGGCTGGTGGCGGAACTGGGGACGACGGCACTGAGCATCCACAACATCTGCGGCAGCCTGTGCGACATCTATTACAGCTTCTCACAGGGGCTTGGAAAGGCCAGCCTCGTTCAAGCCGGACAGGCTCTGGGCAGTGGACGGGCGGGTAATCTGAGACAGATCACGACCGCGTCCCGTCTGGCGGCCCTGTGGACCGGTGGCGGAGCGATGCTGCTTTACCTGCTGCTTCGTGTTCCGCTGCTCAGGCTCTATCATCTGGATGGCAGCAATCTGGCCTTGGGCTGTGAGATTATGCTTTTTGTGGCTGCGGTGAACATCCCGGAGGCCTGGGCCATGATCCATGCGGGACTGCTTCGCGGCCTGGGACGCACCGGCTTTGTGGCGGTGTATTCCCTCATCAGCATTGCAGTGGTGCGTCCGATCCTCACCGTTCTCCTGGTATACACATTTGGACTCGGCCTGCATGGGGCGTGGATCGCCCTCACCGTCGATCAGACAACCCGGGCAGTGTGTTCTATGCTGGGTGTGCGACGAGTTTTTCCCGTGAGGGCAAAAAGTTGAAGATTTCAATCTGCATCTTACAGACATTGACCATGAGATAGTCGAGCAAACCTATGAGAAACGCTGCTTTTTTACCTACTTGCTAACGGAGGCAGGTTTCGATCCAAGGACAGCAGAGCAGGATGCCTGCCGCATGGAGTATATGATCAGCGAGAACAGTTTTCGGTACCTGAAGCAGAGTATATGCAAAAAGGAATACAGGGTTGAGGGCCGCCTGTTCATCGTATGTGTCATTTAGATTGAAACAAGCATTGCATTCCTATAAGATTTTACCCAATAGTGTTAGTGTCGGGAGCTCACGATCTCGTGGGTTAGTTACGCCCGACACCAATAATAGTATCTTTTTTCTGCTTATTCCACAGGCGATATATGGGTTAAACATACCTCTCTCTATGTCCTTAGAGAAAATATCTGATACTATCATTGATGAATAAATGAATTGACAAAAGCAGAAGTATGTACCAATCATGGCGCATACTTCTGCTTTGCTTGCTCTGAACTTCAGTTCTTTAATATTGTCCTTGTGCGGTGGGAGCCTTACAGCAACAGTTGTTTTTCTGAATACCTCGGCTGCCAGATATTCGAGATTGCCGGCATCCCCGTACAAAAGACCCTGCTGGGCACATTCACGGTGAATGGCACAGAGAAGATCGTTGTTGCCTGCGGCGACTTTACCCGGCCTGGGCTCGTGCTTCAGGACTTTGCCTCCCTGAAAAACCAGATCATCGACTCAGAGCGCAACGGGTATGGCACCGAACTGTCCGACATCCTCCATACGATTACGGCACAGACGGCCATAGACGCCGCTCAACTGCTGGACCGCTTTTGGGATATGTTCATCGTAGATGCCCTGATTGGGAACTGGGACCGGCACAACGGGAACTGGGGCTTCCTATACGATGCCGTCAGCGACGCCATAGAACTGGCCCCGGTCTACGATTGTGGGAGTTGCCTCTATCCCCAGGCGGATGACGAGATCATGCGGTCTGTCCTTACCAATCAGGGCGACCGTGACTATCGAATTTATGAGATACCGACCTCCGCGATTACGCTGGAAGGAAAGAAAATTCGGTATTTCGATTTTATTTCCTCACTGCGGGAAGAGGGGTGCAGCCGCGCCCTGCGGAGGATCGTCCCCCGGATTGATATGGGTAAAATCGGGAAGTTGATTTATGACACCCCATTCCTCAGTGATTTGCAACGGCAATTTTATTTGACCATGCTGGCGGAACGGAAAGCAAAGATACTGGATTTCGCTCTGGAAAAATTAGAGCAGGCGAAAGATGGGCCTCTGCCAGTGAAACACAAAGCCGGGAAAGACCGGGACGCCCGATAAAGCAATCACATACCTTTTTGGCAAGGCCGTGTCTGCGGCCTTGCCGTTTTACATAGCCGGGAGGTTTTCATCTGGAGATCTCCCGGCTATCACTATTTTATAAGGAGTGATACAGCATGACCAACAAAGAAATCTCTATACGCTCAAATAGAGCAAAAGTGGTTGGTATCATATTATGATACCAACCACTTTACCTGAATAAAGAGAAAGACTGTATCTCTCCGCCAAGGGAGGATAATGTCCATTTTCTGGACCGAGGAGGGGTTCAATATGAACCCACCAGAACAGCCCACTCTATCGGAGATTAAGCCAGAGAAAGAACAAGCAGGGAGCAGAAACTCATGTTTTTATGCTTGCGGAGGCGGGCAAATTCAGCACCACAATTGATTGAAACGAACACCCATCGGTCGGCTGCCGGGTGGGTGTTCATTGTATAACACAGATGCTGTGGCACTTTTGTGACACTTTTTCCGCGCTTTCGCGGGGGAATTTCAATGCAGCTTCTGGTATGCTACAGACAAGGTTGATACACAACCACAAATACTTCAAAAAAGGAGCGTAACATACCATGAAAAAGAAAACGATTTGGAGCCTTGCACTGGCACTGGCGTTGGTGGTATCGGCCATCAGTACAGCAACCTCCGCCTTTGCCGCTACATCCGCACCAATGGAGCCTGTTACTAAAATTGCCACCGAGAATGAGGACACCATCTGGGAGCAGATCGAGGCGGTGGAAGAGAAGAGTGACGCCATCTTCCAAAGAAACGCGGCGCTGTGGGAAAAGCTGGACGAGGTCTACAACACCCTGCCCGACGACTACGACTTCACAAACTTTGACGAAGCAGCGTTTATCCGCAGTACCAACGCCCTGACCGAATCGGAGAAGGAAATCCTTCTGGCGGACATCAAGGAGCTGAACGGCCTTGACGCTGAGATGGAGGCACTGTACGCTCAGCTGCCCGACTGCGACAATATGCCGCTCTACGAGAAGGCACTGGAAAAGGCCGACCCCAAGGTGCTGGATGAGATCGACACCCTGGAGCAGGAGTATGACCGCGTCTGCGAAAAGCACGCCGACCTGTGGGATAAGGTAGATGAAGCGTACTTCAATTTGCCGGACGACTATGACTTCGACAACTACGATGAGGCCACCTTCATCCGCAGCCTGAGCTTCCTGACCGGCGCGGAAAAGGACGCGCTGATCGCCGACTACAACCGTCTTGCGGAGATCGACAGCCGACTGTGCGAACTGTACAATTCTATCTGGGGCAACACCGGCTGCGAGGGCGGCATCTGCCCCCTTTGACGGAAAGGAGATATTCTGATAGTATAAAATCAACATCGTGCCGATGCTGCGCCCACGCCAGCATTTGGCGCTGCTTTCAGGGAGGACGCATGGGACATTCTATCTATTTGGCGGACGATGAAAAGAGCATACGGGAGCTGCTCCATAGCTTCCTCGCAAGCGACGGCTATACCGTGCGCTCCTTTGAAAGCGGCGACGCGCTGCTGGAGGCGTTTCGTCAGGAGCCGGCGGAGCTGGTGATACTGGATATTATGATGCCCGGCACGGACGGGCTGACGGTGTGCAGGGAGCTTCGCTCTGTTTCCGATATTCCCATCATCCTTCTCACGGCCAAGGACAGCGAGCTGGACTACGTCATGGGCATCAGTCAGGGCAGCGATGATTATCTTACCAAGCCCTTTCGCCCGACCATTCTTCTGATGAAGGTCAAAGCGCTGCTGCGCCGCGTGGAGATGGACCGAGGAAAAACGGTGGCGGCAGAGGACGAGCTGCGCTACGGGGATCTGCGCTATTCCACTACGGAAAACGCCGTCTTTTGCGGAAGCACGATCGTGGCGCTGACCCAGACGGAGCTGCGGCTGCTCAGCTATATGATGAAGCAGCCGGAAAAGGCCTATTCCCGTGAGGAGCTGCTCAGCGCGGTGTGGGGCTTTGATTCGGAGGTGGAGACCCGCGTGACCGACGAAACCCTGCGCCGTATCCGAAAAAAGCTGCTGCAAGCGGGCAGCACCGTCAGCGTAAGCACCATATGGGGCTTTGGCTACAAGCTGAAGGGAGCAGGAAGCGTATGAAAAACATCAAGCTGCGGATCGTGTACCTGATCCTTTGCTCGGCGCTGCTGCTCTTTGCCCTGTTCATGGTGGCGGTGAACCTCATCATACCCGCCCACTTTGTGAGTGAGGCAAAAAAGGCGCTCATCAGCGAGGCAGAGTATCAAAACCGTACCATTCCTTATACTGACGATGAATCCTTTTTTGACGATGAATGGAATGACGCGGAGGAGCACTTCCTTACGCCAAGCATCGTATTTTTAGAGCTGGATAATACCAATAAATCAAGCGGTTGGAACAGGGACGCATATCGCCTGGAGAAAAAACTGCTGGAATACTGCAAGGGGCGGGATCTATCGCTCAACCAATGCTATACCTTCAAAACGGACAGGCATCACCTGATATTCATGTCCGTGCAGGAGGAGCAGGACGATTGGGAAAAGCCGTACGCCTACATCATGTACATAGACATCGGCCCAATCACCCGCTATATTGTGACGCTGAATTGGGCGTTCTTTGCGGTGCTGCTGGCAATCTCCTCCGTCATGTGTCTGCTGGGATTCCGCTTCGGCCGGGACATCGAGAAGGAGGCGGAGCGGCAGCAGACCTTCTTTCAGAACGCCTCCCATGAGCTGAAAACGCCGCTTATGGCGATACAGGGCTACGCGGAGGGCATACAGGCGGGCGTAATGGACACAGGCAACGCGGCAGAGGTGATCTTGAAGGAAAGCGACCGCATGACGGAGCTGGTAGACGAGCTCTTGGACATCTCAAAAATCGATATGGGGCGGCAGCCGCTTGCCCTTTCCGAGATGGATATTCGGGAGCTGCTCTACGACAGCATACGCGCCGTGGAGCCGGCAGCCGCCGCCGGCGGCATCGCCATCGTGCCGGGCTTCCCCGAAACGCCCGTTATGGTCAGCTGTGACGATACCCGGCTGCGCAGAGCCGTCACCAATATTCTATCCAACGGCGTGCGCTATGCCCGCAGCGAACTGCGCCTGACCTGCCGCGCGGACAAGCGGCACGTGACCATCCAGATACAGGATGACGGGGACGGCATCGCCGAGGAAGATCTTCCCCACATCTTTGATCGTTTCTACATGGGGCGGAGCGGGAAATCCGGCATCGGCCTTGCCTTGACCAAGGAGATCATCCACCTGCATACGGGAACGATCCGCACGTATAACGGAGAAACTGGCGCCGTGTTTGAGATCACGCTTCCGGTGGGCAGATAAGAAGATCACCGCACTGCCTTTGAGAGCCTTTCTTGAAAAAAGGACGGACTTAGAAAAGACTTTTGTTGGTACCGGGTGGAGAGTTTCCTGTGATTTCCTCTTGTGCCGACATTGTTAGAATGGAGTACATCTATGGGGTGTAAATCAAAAAAATATCTGCATATTCATGACTGGAACTACTGGTGGGGCTATTACCGCTGCGGCAAAGACTGGGAGCCTTTCCATGGGGCTGAATTTTCTCTTACCGAGGACGAGGCGGGAGAGGCGTCCTTTTTCCACTTTGATTTCTATAACCTCCCCGCGCTTCGCCAGACGATCCGGGACGGTGAGTTTGTGGAGCCGGATAGTCCGGATCATCCGAGCTTTCTGGAGCAGGCGGAGCGGCTCAAAAACGGTGAACAGGACTGGTTCATCGGGGCGCTGTACTATCCGCATTTTTCACCGGAGACGCGTTTCTGCAACGCCTACGTCCGGAGCGGTATCCCGCTGACACAGCTGGTTTCCCCGTCTGTACCGCCCTATTACGGGGTGATCTTTCTCCGGGAGGAGCGCCCCCTCATTCCGGAGGTACTGGCGCGTTGGGTGGAGACACTGTCCCAGCCCCTGTTCGGCCAGCAATTTTCCTGTACGCTCGCGCAAGTCCCCAGCCGACAGGAGGCGATGGGGCGGTTTGAGAATGAGACGCGGCTGACGCGATGAAATGTACGGTATCGTTTACCACTGATTTCCCGTTGAAAAGCAGCTGAGAGGGAGGTGTCTCTTATGGAATTAAGACTCACGGAGCAAGAGGCTCTGGCGCTGTATCGAATCATTCTGCGGTGGGATGATTGGGCAGCTTGACCACAGAGGATGACGAGGAACGTCAGCTGCTATGGGATCTATCCTGTACGCTGGAAAAAGAACTGGAGCCGGTGGATGATGCCGTGAAACGCAGACTGCTTTGACCGCGTAAGCGCCCACCGGTTCGAAGTCTTTGATGTGACGCTGTTTTCTTTGACGCTGACGGATCTTGAACTGTCGGAAAGACGCCGGTATCGCGGGGTGATATTGACAGAGGGGGAAATGATGCTATAATATCTGCGAATGATTCGCAGATTGGAGGGCGGCTGATGTCAGGCTACAATACAAAACAGCGAAGAGCCCTGCTTGCTTTTTTGGGGGAGCACCCGGACGAGCTGCTGACTGCACGCCAGATGGCGGACGCGCTGGCAGAGAAGCAGATCAGTCTCAGCGCTGTGTATCGAAATCTTGCGCAGCTGGAGGCGGAAGAAAAGGTGCGCCGCAGCGCCAAAAGCGGGTCGCACGAAGCGTTTTATCAGTATCTTGACACCAAGGGCTGCAAGGGCGTGCTACACATGAGCTGTGTGAAGTGCGGCAAAACCTTTCACATGGCCGGCAGCAACGCCGCCCTGTTTGCAAAGCACTTGGCGCAGAGCGAGCAATTCACGCTGGACGCAGCCGACACGATCCTCTATGGAACCTGTTCGGGCTGCAAGGAAAAATAACGATCAGAAGGGAGGACAGACCATGACAAAGAAGCTTTGTTTTATAACGCGCCTGCTGGCGACCGTGCTGGCCGTTGTCATGCTGTCCTCTGCGGTCTATCTTGCGGTCGAAGCCAACCATGACTGCTCCGGCGACGACTGTGCCATCTGCCGCCAGATCAGCATCTGCGAGAATCTGCTGAAATCTCTGGGGCTTGCCGGTGCTGCCGCAGCGATCTCCGCTGCGTTTACATATACCATGTGCAGGGCGATTCTGCCATGCACAGAGATGATCGGCACACTGACACTCGTTTCTCTCAAGGTAAAGCTTTCGAATTAAAAACAGGACTTTTACAAGGGCGAAGTCTATCCGTTTTCGGATAGGCTCTTGCGGTTTTGCCGTTGCCCTTGTATTTTTGCGCCTATTTTTTCGAAAATTCGGAGGTTTTATCTGTATGACGAAGAAAATTTTAACCCTGTTTCTTGCGCTGACCATGGCGGTCGGCCTGCTTGCCGGCTGCGGCAAAAGGAACGCCGCAGAGAAGGGCAAGAGCGATTCCAACAAACTGAGCGTTGTCACCACCATTTCCCCGAGTACGACTGGGTCAAGGAAATTCTTGGAGACAAGGCCGAGAGCATCGACCTGACCATGCTGCTGGGCAGCGGCGTTGACCTGCACAGCTATCAGCCCACGGCCGATGACATCGTCATGATTTCCGACTGCGACCTCTTTGTCTGTGTGGGCGGCGAGTCCGACAGCTGGGTGGAGGGCGTCCTGAAAAACGCCGCCAACAGGAAGATGAAGGTCATCAATCTGCTGGAGGTGCTGGGTGATTCCGTAAAAACGGAGGAGATCGTTGAAGGGATGCAGGAAGCAGAGCACGCCCATGACCACAGCAAGGAGGTTTCCACCTTTGAAGATCATGAGGTTCAGGACAGAAGCCTGTCCGACTGGGAGGGCAGTTGGCAGTCTGCCTACCCCTTTGCGTTGGACGGAACGCTGGACGATGCCTTTGCAGCGATGTCAGAGGAAGGCGAGATGACCGCCGACGAGTATAAGACTTACTATCAGAACGGCTACAAAACGGACATTACCAATATTGACATTGAAGGCGACCACATTGCGTTCACCTATGAGGACGGCAAAAAGGTCGGCTCTGGCTACAAGTATATCGGCTATTACATTCAGAACTGGTCTACCGGCACCAAGGCGGCCATGTATCGCTTTGAAGCGGTAGACAGAACCTCCGGCGCACCGGTCTACATCGAATTCAACGACCACATGATCGAATCAGCTGCGCCCGAGCATTTCCACATCAGAATGAGCAACGAGAGCTTTGACGCCATCGTTGATCCGGAAAAGTCGTGGCCAACCTTCTTCCCGGCTGACATGACCGGTGAGGAACTCTGCGAGCACATGGAGGGCCACGGTCACGCGCACGAGGAGGAAGCTGACGAGCACATCTGGCTGTCCCTAAAGAATGCAAAAACGCTGGTCGGCGCGATTGCCAACGCCTTGCAGGAGCTTGATCCCGACAACAAGAGCGCCTATGCCGCCAACGCTGCGGCCTACATCGAAAGACTCTCTGCGCTGGATGGCGCGTATCAATCCGCCGTGGACGGCGCGGCGCGCAAGACCGTTCTGTTCGGCGACCGTTTCCCCTTTCGCTATCTGGCGGACGACTACGGTCTGCGCTACTATGCCGCCTTTGCGGGCTGCTCCGCCGAGAGCGAGGCCAGCTTTGAGACGGTATCCTTCCTCGCAAGGAAGGTAGACGAGCTGGGGCTGCCCTGCGTGCTGACCATTGAGGGCAAGAACCACAAGCTCGCAGAAACCATCGTGCAGAGCACCGCCGAGAAGAACCAGAAGGTGCTGACCATGGACTCCATGCAGTCCATGACCTCCAAGGATGTTGCAAACGGTACTACCTACCTCTCTGTCATGGAGCAGAACCTCTCCGTGCTGAGAGAAGCCCTGGGCTGAGAGCGGGGTGATCTCATGGCTCAGCTTACCTGCCGCGAGCTTTCGGTCGGCTACGACGGCAAAGCCGTCGTGCAACATTTGAATTTTGAGGTTTTCGCGGGCGATTACCTCTGCATCGTCGGGGAAAACGGCTCCGGCAAAAGCACCCTGATGAAAACGCTCCTTGGCTTGCAGCCGCCTGTCGGCGGGAGGATCGTGACGGGCGACGGGCTGAGGAAAAATGAGATCGGCTATCTGCCGCAGCAAACGGCGGCGCAAAAGGACTTCCCGGCATCCGTGCGGGAGATCGTTCTCTCAGGATGTCAGGGGCGCTGCGGCAGCCGCCCCTTCTACAACAAGGAAGAGAAGGAACTGGCGGCGGACGCCATGGAGAAAATGCAGATCGTGCCCCTTGCCAAGCGCTGCTACCGGACGCTCTCCGGCGGCCAGCAGCAGCGGGTGCTGCTCTCCCGCGCCTTGTGCGCCACCCGAAAAATGCTGCTTCTGGATGAACCCATCTCCGGCCTTGACCCCAAGGTGACGGCGGAAATGTATACGCTGATCCACCGGCTCAATTATGAGGACGGCATTACCGTTGTGATGATCTCCCATGACCTGAACGCGGCGCTGCAATATGCGAGCCACATCCTGCACATCGGGGACAGGGTGTTCTTCGGCACGAAGGCAGCTTACCTGAACGAGTTCCCCCAGGCATGGCAGAAGGGCGGTGGGGCATAATGACGGCGATCTTTGAAAAACTTGCGTTCTACTGGACCTATCCCTTTGTGCGCTACGCCCTCATTGTCGGCGTGCTGATCGCGCTGTGCTCGTCGCTTCTGGGCGTGACGCTGGTGCTGAAGCGATTTTCCTTCATCGGCGACGGACTTTCCCACGTGGCCTTCGGCGCGATGGCTATCGCTGCTGTGCTGGGGCTGACGGACGATATGCCGCTGACGCTGGGTGTCACGGTGGCCTGTGCCGTGCTGCTCCTGCGCACCGGGCAGAACACGAAGATCAAGGGCGACGCCGCCATCGCCATGATCTCGGTGGGGGCGCTTGCCGTCGGGTATCTTCTGATGAACATCTTTTCCACCTCGTCCAATCTCTCGGGCGATGTGTGCAGTACACTGTTCGGCTCCACCTCCATCCTGACGCTGTCGAAAAGCGAGGTCTGGCTGTGCGCGGGACTGTCCGTGGTGGTCGTGGCGGTGTTTCTGCTCTATTACAACAAAATCTTTGCCGTGACCTTTGACGAGGACTTCGCCAAGGCGGTGGGCACAAAGGCGGATTTATACAACCTGCTGATCGCCGTCATCATTGCCGTGGTGATCGTGCTGGCAATGAATCTGGTCGGCTCTCTGCTGATCTCCGCGCTGGTGATCTTCCCGGCGCTGTCCGCCATGCGCCTTTTTCAGAATTTCCGGTCCGTGGTGATCTGCTCGGCCGTGCTGTCGGTGAACTGCACGGCGCTGGGCATTTTGATCTCCATTTTAGCGGGGACGCCGGTGGGCTCTACCATCGTGGCGGTGGATGTTCTGGCATTTTTGATCTGTTCGGCTATCGGCCGCGCAAGGGGAGGCGGAGCGGGATGAAACGGCTTTTTTGCCTGCTGCTGGCTGTCTGCATGATGGTTTTCCTCTGTTCCTGCGGGAAAGGCGGCGGGGAGGACGCAGGAAATGATACGCTTTCTTCCGATGAAGAAGCGTCTGCATCGGCTGAGATTATTCCAACGCCGAATCAACAGGAAACGCCGGAGAAATCCGGGCAGGCGCAACCCTCTGCCGGCAAAGTGGATGTGGATTTGACGGTGCTCAGCAGCACCATGGTCTACTCCGAGGTCTACAATATGCTCTACAATGACCCGGCGTATTACCTCGGCAAGACTGTCAAGGCGAGAGGGGAATTTTCCATCTATCAGCTCGTGACAGACGGCGTTTTACAGCCTGACCCGGTATCCTACGCCTGCATCATTTCAGACGCGGCCGCCTGCTGCGCCGAGGGCATGGAATTTGTGCTGGAAGGCAATTATACCTACCCGGACGATTACCCGGAGCTGGGGGCGGAGATCACCGTCATCGGCGAATTTCAGTCCTATGAGGAAAACGGGATGATATGGTATCATCTGGTGAACGCAAGGCTGGCGTGATACCGCGATAGCGCTGCGTACATAGAAAGCGTGACGATTTCAGGGAGAAAAGTATTCCAGTGCAGCCTGACTGCAATTTATAAAAGCCGGACAAAGGGCGTCATTTTTCCCGCTGCAGAAAAATTCTTGTGAGGAAAGCGAGCACTGAATTTGAGATGGCTTCTTAAAGAATAGGCAGACTTAACATAGACTTTATTCCTGTTATGATATCATAATCCATGATTACCCTGCTCTGGACGGAGCGCCTTCGCGAGGTGACAGACAGGCTGCAAGAAGCGGTTCGCGCAGCCTCTGGACAAGCGCACTCTCACCGGCGGGACGGTGGAGGAATTCAAACGATTTCTTGAGGAGAAGACCGGAAAGACGTTCCGGCGTGTGAAATGAACGAATTTTCTATAACGCCCTTTCGCGGGCTGCATTTGATTCTGCTTTTGCTTACGGCAGCGGCGGCGCTGCTCATATTCTTGCTGCTGCGCGGAAAATCGGAGGCGCGGCGCTCCCGGCTTCTGATCGGCATATGCCTTTTTAATCTCGCGCTGTTTGCCGGCTACAAGCTCTCGCTGTCCATGGACGCCGCGTATGTCAGCGCGTACTATCCCAACGGTTTCAACATTTTCAATGAGCTGCCGCTGCACCTTTGCAACATCAATCTGTTTCTGATCCCGCTGGGCGTATGGAAGAGAAATCGCTCGGTCATGGGCTTTTCTTTCTTTGTAGCGCCCCTCGGCGCGCTGATGGCACTGCTCTTCCCGGAGCCTCTGTTCTCCGGCTTTTCGCTGTTCCTGCCGCGGATCTTTGGTTACTATGTGACTCGCGCGCTCCTTGTTGTCTGCGGCCTGAGTTTGGCGACACTGGGCTTTTATCGCCCTGACCCAAGGGATATCCCCCGGATCCTCAAGACCTTTGGTTTGCTTGCTGTAGGCGCTCATCTTATCAATCTCCTGTTATGCCTCACGCTCTGCCCGGAGGCAAACTACTTCTTTACTTACGGCGCAGAGATCAGCGTGCTCAAGCTGTTTTGGCGCATCATCCCGGCGCCGCTGCTTTACGGGCTGCCGGCACCGCTGATCCTTGCAGGCTATATGTACGCGGTCTGTGCGCTGTCCCGCCTGACGCGAGGGGTGGAAGAGGTGTCTTTTTCATAGATTGGATAAGTCCCACAGCGCAAAAACAGGAGGATAAGACATTGCTACATAGAAATAAAAGAGGAATCGCCCTGTGCTTTTTGACTCTCTTTCTCTTCCTATCTGGGTGCGGCTCATTGAAGGATGACACGCTTCTGATCATCAACGCAGTGATCACGGCAGTCGATACAGGAAAGCAAACCATAACGGTAAAAGACGATGTCGATGAAAACACTTTAGGTGAAGGCTGTCTGGTAGACTGTTCATCCATTCCTATGTTCTATTGCGACTTTGCCACGCAGAAGGTTACAAGGATTTCTTTTGAGGAATTGCAGGTCAATGATAAGGTTATTGTGTGTATCAGAAGCTCGGAAATGGAGCGCTTCCGAAGCGGCAGCGGCGGAGAGAATACGATTAAGGTCGAACAATTGCAGTTGTATACGCAAAGAGCTGACGGATGAGCCTCTGCTGTCCAGCACTGTATCTGGGCTTCGAGATCGAGCCAGAGAGCATGAAGAGGGTCAGCCAGCACACCAACGCTAACAGGGTCGAAACGGACTTCTTCGAGACCTACAGCACCTCTTATGCCAATAGCACGGCACAGTGGATAATCTTGTGAGGATACGCATATGAGCAATCAAAATAAACAGCTGTATATCGTAATCAGCCAGACCGGAACACTTCTGTCCCGGATCCTTAAACAAATCACCGGCGCAGAATATAACCACGCCTCCATCAGCCTGTCCAGAGATTTAGAGAGGATGTACTCATTTGGCCGCAGGCATCCATATAACCCGTTTTGGGGCGGCTTCGTGATAGAGTCGCCTCGTACCGGTACCTTCAAGCGTTTTTCCGAAACCAAGGTGTTGGTTCTGAGCGTGAGTGTCACAGAAGAACAACACGCAGAGCTCAGAGAAATGCTCGATGTGATGTGGAAGCGGAGGAGGAAATACGGCTACAACTATATTGGCTTATGTCTGGCATACTTCCATATTGTCTGGAAGCAGGAAGGCTGCTATTACTGTTCGGAGTTTGTCGGAGAGCTTCTCACAAAAAGTCGGGTTGGCGGCACGGAACAGTTACGTTCCTCTATCATACAGCCGATGCAGTTCCTTAGAATGCCGCACACACTGCTCTACTGCGGAAAGCTTCGCGAATATATGTGTGATACCTGTTCTGAGGGCATATGTGAGGATATAACCAACCGCACAGTGCATAGGCGACTGCCATAACAGCAGACAAGGGGGCGCGTGATCGAGTATCTGCAAAGGTGTGGTTTTGCTCCGCCGACGTGGCCTCTTCTTTTTGCAGTCATAATGGATATTCGTCCTGGACATGTTGACCACAGGGGTTGCGTCCCTCATACACAAGCTCTGCGGCAATAGGATATCTTTTTTGGGGGGATTGGGGACGGTCATTTCGACCGTGTGTACCTGCTTCCTTGGCCGGCGACCATGGAGATGGACCAAATTCCTGTGGAAATACTTGGTCAGATAAGAAGGGCTGCCGCGACTTTGGCGCTGCTTACTGTGCCTCGGTTCCTTTTTCCATGCTGCTTCTATTACGAAGGAGATTAAAAAACAGCGGCACAGAGAGTTTGCTCTGTGCCGCTGTATGCTTTATACGTTGTAAAAAAACCTTACATGCTATCTGCTCTTTTGCCCTGTCGGAGTGAACGGCAGACGACATACCCTGCCGGAGCGATCATGATTAGAATAAAAATGCTGATCAGTTCATTCACTTCGGATGGCGCAAAGCCCTGCAGCATAGTAATGAGATTGTTTGCGAAATGCACGAGGATGGGAAACAGCAGATTCTTTTTCTTCTCGTAAAGGATTCCCGCGGCAATGCCCATAAGGGTGGCATAGGTAGCCTGCACGATATTCAGGTGATAAACGCCGAAGAGTACAGATGATATTAGAATCGCGGCCCAAGTGGGGGTGAATTTCCGCATGGAGCGAAGCACAATGCCGCGGAATAGAATTTCTTCTACAACAGGTGCAGCAATCACCGCAATCATAAATGTTCCAAATGCATTTCCGCCGGCAATATTTTCAGCACCGGCGTTCATTGCCTCAACGCTTTTTTGAAGCGAGGAAAGCTGTTCTGCCAGCATGATCCAAAGACCGGAGATTCCGCAAATGCCAAATCCCACGACCAGGCTGTCGAGCACGTCTTTAAAATTTGTCGCTGTGCGCGGTTCGCTTATCTCTTTTCTCCAAAGCAGTTTATAGAGCGTGAAGAATACGAGGATAAGAACAGCGTAGATCAAAATCTCGCCCCAATATGAGTATTTCATAAATTGCTGCGGGGGGATATGAAAAACATCCAAAACGAGCCTTTCCACAAGGAAATACAACAGATTGGACAGCAAAAAATGCAGTGCGATTGCAAGAATGGGAAAAGCGAAATATCTTTTTTTCATCATACGGTCAATTTTTTCTCCTGTCTGTATTTTTGAGGGGACTGCAGCAGTATAACAGATTTAACTTAAAGTCTTCGTTAAGGGGCGAAGCTGTAATCTTTCGGAAGCGGCATCGCAAAGGGACGCTGTTCATCTTCCTTGCCGAACCTTTTGACCTTTCTCTAAAAGATGTTTTCCTCATAGTTGGTGACATGCTGAATTTGGCATTAGGCTCCTTGAGTTCTCCAAAGCTTTTAGAGTTCAAACAGAAATACCCACAGCCAAAGCGGTTGTGGGTATGATCAAATCAGATTGTGCGAGCTGACGCTGTCTTGCCAATCTCTACAGACCGTAGCTGCTTCTTCCGCCTGCAAAAGCCCAACGCCCTGCCCGGTGTATTCGTGATTGTCAATACACCCGAAGGGAGCTTGAGGGGAGAGCCTTAGCGCGCAGAAGGAAAGGGGCTGTCCGCCTCCGGCGCTTTGAGAAGGAAATGGCTTTTGTGAAAGTCGAGCAGGCCCTCATCCCGCATTTTTCCAAGCTCCAGCGACAGCCCACTGCGCTCCACGCCGAGGTAATCCGCAAGCTGATGCCGTGAAAACGGAATGTCGAACTCATAGCTGCCGCGCCGCTGCGCCTCGGCGGAAAAATAGGACATCAGCTTTGCGCGCGTCGTGCGCTGGCCCATGTGGGTGAGTTTTTCGTTGAGCCGCAGGTTCTTCTCCGCCAGCTCGCCCAGCAGGTTGCGGATGATCCGGCTATGGTGGGAGCAGGCGGAGGGACACACGCTCAAAACGCGCCTTATATGCAGAAACATCACCGTCACCGCGCTTTCCGCCTCCACGCTTACATTGAGCACCGCCCCCGGCGCACAGGCGAACACCTCCGCGAAGGTCTGCCCCGGCCCGAGCTTAGAGAGGATGCTGCGGTTTCCCCAGATGTCCTCCTGCACGACGAGGGCGCTGCCCGCCAGCACAAGGCCCACTTCCTCCACCGCGTCTCCAGCGCGGAGCAGGCGGGAGCCTTTGGGAAAGGTGTCGAGCCTTGCCCCAAGGCAGGAGAGCATGGCGGCGAGTTCCTCGTCAGAAATGCCGGAGAAAAGCGCCGCCATATGGAGCACCGGAAAAAATTCTTTCATAAAAAGCCCTCTTTCGTTGAAAATTCAACCGACTTGCTGATTTGATTTTAGTATAATCAAGCCACAAAAGCAAGGAGGCATTGCAATGAAACGACGGATCATTGAGATCGACGAAAATAAGTGCAACGGCTGCGGCGCCTGCGCCGAGGCCTGTCACGAGGGTGCCATCGCCATGGTGGACGGCAAGGCACGGCTCATGCGAGACGATTACTGTGACGGCTTGGGCGACTGCCTGCCCACCTGCCCCACCAGGGCGATCACCTTTGTGGAGCGGGAGGCGGCGGCCTACGATGAAAAAGCCGTCATGGAGAACAAGCAGCGGAAAATGCAGAAGGAGGGTATGACCCTGCCCTGCGGCTGCCCCGGCAGTCAGTCCCGGAATATTCAGCGCGAGGCCGCGCCCGCCGGGGAAACGCCGCAAACCCAGCAGACGAGCCGCCTTTCCCAGTGGCCGGTGCAGATCAAGCTGGTGCCGGTGAACGCACCGTATTTTGATGGAGCAAGGCTGCTCATCGCCGCCGACTGCACCGCCTACGCATACGCCGCCTTCCACGAGCGGTTCATTAAGGGACACATCACCCTCGTGGGCTGTCCCAAGCTGGACGGCGTGGACTATTCCGAAAAGCTGACGGAGATCATCCGCAGCAACGACATCAAGAGCGTCACCGTCGTCCGCATGGAGGTGCCCTGCTGCGGCGGGCTGGAGCTGGCGGCGAAAAAGGCGCTCCAGCAGAGCGGGAAATTCATTCCGTGGCAGGTGGTCACCGTGACGGTGGACGGTCGGCTGAAAGAGGACTAAAGCGGGACGTGAAAGGAGAATCGTTATGAAATACATTTGCACCGTCTGCGGTTGGGAATATGACGAGAGCGCGGGTTACCCGGAGGGCGGCATCGCCCCCGGTACGCTATGGAGCGAGGTGCCGGAGAATTTTGAATGCCCCCTGTGCGGCGTGGGCAAGGACAGCTTCGAGAGCGCATGAGCTTTCTGTAAAAGGAGTAAAGACGATGAGCTATGAAAACCCTGGAAGGACAAGGCGCAGGGGTTTCAGACCGTGGATGTGCGCCATATACAGGGCAGCTTTTTTGAAGGGCTGAAGAAAAGAGCCGAGGCGTTGGAGGTGGGCGAAGGATTACACATCATCCAGACCTTTGAGCCGCATCCGCTGTATGCTGTCATGGAGGGCTTGGGCTACGAGCACCACACCAAGCAGCGGGGTGAGGCGGAGTTCCATGTCTGGTTCTGCCGTGTGGAGAAGAAGGAAGGAGACAGCTCCGCTCCCTTCAAGCCACTGGCTCTTTTGAACTATCCCGTGATCGACGAAAAACTGGGGCAGATCGCCGTGGATTTTTGGGAGACCACATGGCAAAGCGAGAAGCGCGTACTGCCCTACGAAACGCGGCTGCTGCTGTCCCTGACCAATGCTGTGGGTGCAGGCCGGATGCGGCAGGCGGCGCGAGAGCTGGTAAAGGCATATATCCACGGCGCGGAGAGCGCCGCGCTGGACGACGTGTTCGAACTGCTGGCATGGAATCAGGGCATCGGTTTTTTCAGCAGCGAGATCGGCCCCTCGGCGCTCTTTCAGGCATATAAGCTCATTAAAAATAGCGAGAAGCAGGGCAAGTCCCGGGAGGATATCTGCAGCGCGCTGCGCGAGAAATTGGGGGAGAAGAACCCGGAGATGCAGGTTCTGAACAGATCATAAGGAGTTGTTTTGCATATGACCATCCAAACGCTAACAGATGCCATCCGCTATGTAGGGGTGGATGATAACACATTGGCACTCTTTGA
>OBXM01001051.1_pt1 | contig 19500 bp, 12 predicted proteins | sample 1538141 | NCBI WGS metagenome assembly OBXM01 (sample SAMEA2580153, study PRJEB22360) | human gut metagenome | biome: human gut; feature: human-associated habitat; material: faeces | place: Denmark | collected 2008/2010 | reverse complement strand
GCAACCGTTACTTGTTCCGAAGAAAGAAGCGCCTCCCGCTCCGGTGAAAGCGGCTGCTCCGAAGGCTCCGGTTGTGGAAGCCGGCATCCCGGGCGAGGTCGTCGCGGCCATTGCCGCCGCTATCGCCTGCATGGACGGCGGCGAACATTATACGCTGCGCAGTGTTAAGCGCACAAGAGTGTCCGGGCGCTCCGCCTGGGGGCAGGCCGGTGTTGTGGCTTACACCGAGCCGTTTTGACAGGAGGGGATGAACAGACATGCAGGGCTTTTTAAACGCAGTCACCGGTATTGCCAATGAATCCGGCTTTGTCGGCATCATGGAGAATCCGGGCTATCTGATTATGATTATCGTCGCCTGCGGGCTGATTTATCTTGCCATAGGCAAGCAGTTCGAGCCGCTTTTGCTTTTGCCGATCGCTTTCGGCATGCTGCTGGCGAACCTTCCGTTTGGCGAGATTATCCACATGCAGTATTTCATCCCGCCGGAAGGCGCGGACCCTTCGCTGTATCCGATGTTCAGCGAGATCCTGCACCATGGCGGGTTGGCTGATATGCTGTATCTTGGCGTCAAGCTGGGCATTTATCCGCCGCTGATCTTCCTTGGTATCGGTACGATGACGGATTTCGGCCCTTTGATCTCCAACCCGAAGAGCCTGTTGCTGGGCGCTGCCGCACAGCTTGGCATTTTCACTACTTACATCGGAGCGAAGCTGCTTGGTTTTACCGGCCCGCAGGCCGGCGCCATCGGCATCATCGGCGGTGCGGACGGCCCGACAGCCATTTTCGCATCAGATCGGATACAGCATCACCGGCGTGGCGGACGGCCCGACAGCCATTTTCGTTGCCAGCAAGCTGGCGCCTGAACTGCTTGGCGCTATCGCTGTGGCCGCGTACAGCTATATGGCGCTGGTGCCCATCATCCAGCCGCCTATCATGCGCGCGCTTACCACAAAGAAAGAACGTATGATCGTAATGGAACAGCTTCGTCCGGTTTCCAAACTGGAAAAGATCATGTTCCCCATTATCTGCACCATCATCATTTGTTTGATCCTTCCCACAGCCGTGCCTCTTGTCGGCATGCTGATGCTGGGCAATCTGATGAAAGAGTCCGGTGTTGTGGACCGCATCAACAAGACGGCGGGCAACGAGCTGATGAACATCATTACGATTTTCCTCGGTGTGTCTGTCGGCTGTACCACAAATGCAGAGACCTTCCTCAACAAGAACACGCTGTTCATCGTGGCGCTGGGCCTGATCGCGTTCTGCTTCGGCACTGCGGGCGGTGTTCTGTTCGGCAAAATCATGTGCTGGGCGACGCATGGCAAGGTGAATCCGCTGATCGGTTCTGCCGGTGTTTCCGCTGTTCCGATGGCCGCACGCGTTTCTCAGAAGGTCGGCCAGCAGGAAAACCCCCAGAATTTCCTGCTTATGCACGCCATGGGGCCGAATGTTGCGGGCGTAATCGGCAGCGCTGTGGCCGCCGGTATCCTCATCAATATGTTGAAATGACGCTTTTACGGAAAAAGCCGTTCCTTTGGGAGCGGCTTTTTCTTTTCAATCAGGTGCAAGTATGCTATACTAAATACGATAGTGCGCATGAATAGAATGCGCCAGAATACGACCAAAGGCGGAAAACAATGGAATCCCAATTTGAAACACAATTCCTTGCACTGCGCAAAAAGTATATTGAGGCGCAATTCGGAAAGCTGAACCCGGTGCAGCGGGACGCGGTATTTACCACAGACGGGCCGCTGCTGATCCTGGCGGGGGCGGGCAGCGGCAAAACGACGGTGCTTGTCAACCGTATTGCGAATCTGATTCGTTTCGGCAGCGCGCACAGCAGCACATATGCGCCGCAAGGCGCCGGGCCGGAACAGGTGGCGGAGCTGGAACGCCTGCTGCACAGCGGCGGCGAGCCTTCCGAGGCTCTTCGGCCCTTCCTGCGGGAGCACACGGTGCGCCCCTATAATGTTCTCGCCATCACCTTTACAAACAAGGCGGCGGGGGAACTGAAAAATCGTCTTTCCGCCATGCTGGGTGAAGCAGGTCAGGATGTCAACGCATCTACATTCCATTCGGCATGCGTGCGTATCCTGCGCCGGGAAGCCGGCAGGCTGGGGTATCCCCAGAGCTTTACCATTTATGATACGGACGATCAGCAGCGCGCCATGAAAGAAGTATATAAGTCGATGAACATCGACGACAAGTTTCTTCCGCTGAAATCGGCCATCGGCGCCATCGGCCGTCTGAAAGACAAGATGATCAGCCCGCAGGACGCCATGAGCGCGCCCGCAGATACGCGTGCGGGGCTTGTTGCCAAGGTATACGACGCCTATCAAAAACGTCTTTTGCAGGCAGGTGCATTCGATTTTGACGATTTGATTTATGCCACAGTGAAGCTGCTGCGGGATTTTGAGGATGTACGGGAATATTATCAAAACCGGTTCCGCTATATCCTGGTGGATGAGTATCAAGACACCAGCGTGGCACAGTTTCAGCTTGTATATCTGCTGGGCGGCGAGCACCGGAACGTTTGTGTCGTTGGCGACGATGACCAGAGCATTTACCGTTTCCGCGGTGCAACGATTGAAAACATTCTTAATTTTGAACAGCACTTCCCCGGCGCAAAGGTCATTCGGCTGGAACAGAACTACCGCTCTACCTCCAATATTCTGAACGCGGCGAACTGTGTGATCAAGAACAATATGGGGCGCAAAGGAAAAACGCTTTGGACGGAGAACGGAAACGGCGAGAAGCTGATGTGCTATGAAGCGGATTCTGAGTTCGACGAGGCGGCCCATGTGGCGGCGGTGATCGGCCAGAACGTGAAAAAGGGCGCGAAGCTGCGGGATCATGCGATCCTGTACCGTATGAACGCACAGTCCGGGCCAATCGAAACCTATTTTGCCCGTGCGGGTATTCCGTATAAAATCGTCGGCGGCCAGCGTTTCTACGACCGTAAAGAGATAAAGGACATGCTTGCTTATATGAGCATCGTCGCAAACGAGCAGGACGATCTGCGGCTGCGGCGCATCATCAACGAACCGGCGCGCAAGATCGGCGCGACAACGGTGCAGAACGTGGCGGATATTGCGGCGGGGCTTGGCGTCTCAATGCTGGAGGTTATTGAGCACGCGCCGGATTATCCGGCGCTGGCGCGGGCAAGCGCGGCGCTTGGCGGCTTTTGGCGCATTTACCGCAGGCTGAAAGAAGCGTACGATACGATGCCTCTGGATGTGTTCGTTAGCGAGATGTTGGAGATCACGGGATACCGCAGTATGCTGGAGGCAGAGGGAGAAGAAGGCCAGACGCGCATGGAAAACATCGGTCAGCTTGTTTCCAGTGTAAAGACCTATGCCGATCAGCGCGGTCCGGAAGCCAGCCTGCCGGGCTTTCTGGAGGAAGTGGCGCTCATCAGTGATATCGACAGTTATGATGAAGGCGCAGATGTTGTCGTTCTGATGACCATGCATGCGGCCAAGGGGCTGGAGTTTAATTATGTGTTCATCGTCGGTCTGGAAGAAGGAATATTCCCCAGCGAGATGAGCCGGTATTCCAATGAAGATCTGGAGGAAGAGCGCAGGCTTTGCTATGTGGGTATTACCCGTGCGAAAAAAGAGCTTTATCTTTCCTGTGCGAACTCGCGCATGCTGTTCGGCCAGACGAAGCATAACCGCCCTTCCCGTTTTTTGGAGGAGATCGACGCCTCTCTGGTGGAGGTAGAGCAAAGCCCGGCTGCCGCGCAGACGAAGGCCATGCGTCAGCGTTATATGCAGCAGCAAAATGCATATTTGCAGCCGGAATATGGCGCGGCAAGCATGCGCTCCACGGTACAGGCGGGATATTCGGCCCGTTACGGCGGCGCTTCCCACGGCTCTGGAGTGGGCGGCGCTTCACGCCCTGCCCGGCAGCGCGCTTCTGTGGGAGGCGGTTTTTCCACGGTTCAGGCGGGCAGCACGGCCTCCGTTCCGCGAACGGAGGGCAGCGGAGCCTATCGTCCGGGAGACCTGGTGGAGCATAAAGTTTTCGGCCGCGGCGAGGTGCTGAAGGTAACGCCCGTGGCGGGAGATACCATCGTTGAAATTCGTTTTGATACGGCCGGCGTAAAAAAGACGATGGCGAATTATGCGCCGCTGAAACATATTTCTGAGTAAAAACGTCTTTAAGACGGGCGGCGCGCCGGAATTTCCTTTTGTGTTCCGGCCTCCGGCTGAAAACAGGCGCTTGCGGCCACCCGTTCCGCAAGAGGAAACGCAGCGCGGTCCGAAGCCGTCTTTGAAAGGGTTTTGAAGAATGGAAAAAACGCGCAGACTTTTTTGCGAGATGGGCCCGTGGGCTTATTGGCTCTCCATGAAAAAGTGCCGTTTTGTGCGGCGTGTGCAGGATATGTTTTCCGGTGTGCGTTTTTCCCGGCATCGGCGGTGTGAGCCGCTGCCTGTCGTAGTGTATGCCCATAAGTCACTGATACGGCGCACACTTGGGACGGTGGACCAGAAGCTGCAGGAAAATAAAGCTGTTAATCTATCGCTTGCCGCACCCAGAGTAAACGGAGTGCTCATTCGTCCGGGAGAAACATTTTCGTTCTGGCGGATGGTGGGGCCGTGTACTGCGCGCCGGGGATATTTACCGGGCCTGACAATCAGCAAAGGAGAAACAGCCTGCGGCGTGGGCGGCGGGATGTGTCAGTTTACGAATCTGCTTCATTGGATGGTGCTGCATACGCCGCTCGTCATCACGGAACACCACCATCATGACGGATATGATCTTTTTCCGGATTTCGGGCGGACGATCCCATTCGGAACGGGGACCTCGATCCTGTACAACTATCTCGATTACCGTTTTTATAACCCTACGGAACAAACGTTCCAGATCTTGGTTCATACAGATGAGATTTATTTGTGCGGCGAGCTTCGCGCGGAACATGCGCTCCCGTACAAATACCATGTGCATGCGGAGGATGAATATTTTTCCTGTGAAGGAGAAAGCGTTTACCGCAACAACCGAATATGCCGCTCCCGCATCAACGTGAAAACGGGCGTTTGCGAGGAGCGCACCTGCATAAAAATAAACCATGCAAAAGTGCTGTACGATTCCTCCGGCCTTCCCATCCGGGTGTTGGAGAAATCGACGGCGGGAGAGGACAAGCCATGAAAGTAATGCTGATTGCACACACGCCGGAGCCGGAACGCGTTGTCGCGGCTGCGGCAAAGCTGTGTTATTCCAATGCGCACCTGGACGACCTGTTGGAGGGCCTTACGCCGGAGAAAAGCCGGGAATTTCTTTCAAAGCTCGCCAGCCTGGGGCATGAAAGCCCCACAGAACACGCATCCTTTACGTTTGCAATCGAAGGCGTGAGCCGCGCACTGCTTGCACAGATCACGCGCCACCGTATCGCGTCGTACAGCGTACAGAGTCAGCGGTATGTACGGCTGGACCAGTTTGAATATATTACGCCGCCGGAAGTGGCTCGGGACGAACAGGCCAGAGAGGCCTTTGACGCGGCAATGGCGGAGGAGGCGGAAAACTACCGCCGTATCGCGGAGTTGCTGAAAGACGGGCACATCCGCCGCCTGATGCAGGAGGGAGCGGATGAAAAAACGGCCGCGCGCAAGGCGGAAAAAATGGCCATTGAAGACGCGCGCTTTGTGCTGCCCAATGCCTGCAGCACGAAGATGATCGTTACAATGAACGCACGAAGCCTGAACAATTTCTTCCGGCACCGCTGCTGCCAGCGCGCCCAGTGGGAGATTCGGGAGCTGGCGGACGAAATGCTGCGCCTGGTGAATGAGGTGGCCCCTGCACTGTTTGCGCGCAGCGGCCCGCCGTGTGTATCCGGCGCATGCCCGGAGGGTTCAATGAGCTGCGGACGTGCCGCAGAGATGCGGAAGAAATATGCTTTTCTCAAAGGAGACGAAATGGTTTGAGCGGACGTTTGATCGTGCTGGAAGGGCTGGACGGTAGTGGAAAAGCCACGCAGGCGGGGCTGCTCTACGAGGCATTGTGCGGACGTGGAGAACAGGCGATGAAGATCACCTTTCCGAATTATGAGAGTGATTCCAGCGCTCTGGTGAAAATGTATCTGGGCGGGGCTTTTGGACAGGATGTGAATGATGTGAACGCCTATGCGGCGTCCAGCTTTTATTCTGTGGACCGGTATGCAAGCTATAAGACACTTTGGGGGCGCTTTTACCACGACGGCGGAACCGTGATAGCGGACCGTTATACCACCTCCAACGCGGTGCATCAATGCTCCAAGCTGCCGCGCGAGGAGTGGGACGCTTATCTCGCCTGGTTGTTTGATTTCGAATATCGCAAAATTGCCATACCGGAACCGGATACCGTCGTATACCTGGATGTGGACCCGGAGGTTTCCCAGCGGCTGATGTCCCAGAGGTATCATGGAGACGAAGAAAAAAAGGACATCCACGAAAAAAATATGGAATACCTGCAGCACAGCCGCCAGGCCGGGCAATACTGTGCAAAGGCACTCGGATGGAAGCGCGTGGCTTGCACGGAAGGTGGGCGGATGCGCGCTAAGGAAGACATCCATAAGGACGTTTTGGCACTGATTGCAAAGAGGTGACGAATATGGAAGAAAACAAAGAAGGAACCCAGCAGGCCGCACAAGAGGCTTATGTGCGGCAACTGGCCGAGCTTTCGGCGCGCGTGCTGCACATGACGGAGGAGCAAAAGCAGCGCAATGCGGCAAAAATCGAAGAGCTGAACAAACGTGTGGCGGCGCTGCCGCCTGCTCTGCGCGGGCTGTATGCGCAAAAGCTGCGTTCGTTGGCGCCGGAAGCGCCCGCGCCGCAGGCTGCGCCGGTGCAGCAGCCGCCCGCTGCTGATGCCGCATATGAGCCGGAGTATGCGGACGGCTATGAGTATGAAGAAGAGGATGAAGATGAAGTGCCCGCACGCAGACGGAAAAAACGCAAAAAACACGGATGCCTGATCGTGATGCTGGTGTTTTTGATGCTGGCGGCACTGGCGGCAGCAGCAGGTTGGTTCTGGCTGTCCGGCGAGGTGAGCGGCTCACGCGGTGCGGCTGTCACACAAAGCGTCACCATTGAAAAGGGGTCCGGCCCGCTGGCCATCGGCCAGAAGCTGCAGGATGCGGGGATAATTCGCTCGGCGCAGGTGTTCCGTTTTTATGTACGCGGCAAGGACGGTGCGGCGGATACACTGCAATACGGTACGTTTGAACTGTCCTCCGATATGAGCTATGATGAGATCATCGCCGCACTGCAGGTCGCTACAGATGACAGAGAGACGGTTCGGGTCACATTCCCGGAGGGAAAAACGGTGATCCAATACGCACAAATTATGGAGCAGGCGGGTTTGTGTTCCGCACAGGAATTTCTGGACGTGGCCAACAATGGAGATTTTTCCCAGTTCGGCTTCTGGGCCAAGCGCGAGGAAAAGCCCAACCAGTTCATGAAAGCGGAGGGGTATCTGTTCCCGGACACCTATGAATTCTTTGTGGGAGACACCGTGTACAACATGGTTGCCAAGATATACGGCGAATTCGACAATAAGATCACTGCTGAAATGTATGCACGCATGGATGAATTGGATATGACGCTGACAGAGGTCGTTACGCTGGCCAGCCTCGTGCAGGAAGAAGCAGGAAATGAGTACAGCAAAATGGTCTCCGCAGTGTTCCACAACCGCCTTGCCAGCGGTATGACGCTGGGCAGCAACGTTGCGTGGGACAAAGAAAAGGCCGACGACAACAACTATATTTATGACTCCATGGCCGGGCCTTATGGCTATGGCAGCTGGGATGCGATTCCGGCGGAGCTGCGCGAGGCGTACGATACCTACACGCATACAGGCCTGCCTGCGGGACCGGTGTCGAACCCGGGCCTGCTGTCCATTGAAGCGGCGCTGTGGCCGGAGGAAAACTGCGACTACCTGTATTTCCAGACGGACACACTGGGCAATTACCATTTTGCCAAAACAAATGCCGAGCATGAAGCAATCACGGCCGACCTGGAGAGCCAGGGGATCCGTCCGTGATCTTGAAGAAAAGGCAATAAAATAGGCGAAGCAGCCGCACCTCCTGTGTGCGGCTGCATTTTTGAGGTGATTGAATGAAACGGCCCGAAATTTTGAGCCCGGCCGGCGACCTGGAACGGCTGAAATTTGCCGTGCTGTACGGCGCAGATGCGGTATATGTGGGCGCTACGGAATTCGGCATGCGCAGCGCGCCGAAAAATTTCACGATGGAGCAGCTGGCGGAGGGCGTGCGCTTTGCCCATGCCAGAGGGCGCCGGGTTTATCTGACATTGAATACAGTGCCTACCAACGAGGAGATCGCCCGCATGCCCGATTTTATGCGGCGCGCACGGGAAACCGGCGTGGACGCGTTCATCGTTGCGGACCTGGGCGTGTTGGCGATGGCGAAGCATATTGCGCCGGAAATGGAGCTTCACGTTTCTACACAGGCGGGCATTGCCAATTATGCGGCCGCGTCTGCAGCGTATGATTTGGGGGCGAAGCGTGTGGTGCTTGCGCGGGAGCTTTCTCTGAATGATATCGCGGTCATTCGGGACAACACTCCTCCGGAACTGGAACTGGAAGCATTTGTCCACGGCGCCATGTGCATGTCGGTGTCCGGGCGCTGCCTGCTTTCGCATTATCTCACCGGCCGCGATGCGAACCGGGGAGAATGCACGCAGCCCTGCCGCTGGAAATGGCAGCTTACCGAGGAGCACCGCCCGGGCCGGGCGTTTGAGGTTGGCGAAACCGAAGAGGGAAGTTACATTCTCAACGCGGACGATTTATGTACCGCGCCGTTTATCGACTTGATTTTGCAGGCGGGCGTGGACAGCCTGAAAATCGAAGGGCGAGCCAAAACCTTCTATTACGTGGCCAGTACCACAAGCGCATACCGCCGTGCGGTGAACGCATATCTGGATGCGCCGGATGCTTACATGTGCCCCGAAGACGTGCTGGAGGAATTGACCCGTACATCGCACCGGCATTATTCCACCGGTTTTTATTTCGGCCGAGAAGGTGCGACGCAAAATACAAAGCACGGCGGCTACATTCGGGAATGGGAAGTTGTGGGCGTTGTAGATGAATGGCGCGAAGGAACTGCTTTTTGCACCCAACGCGGAAAGTTCCTGCTTGGAGAGGCGCTGGAAGCGCTTGCGCCATCCGGCAAGGTTGTTGCCTTTACGCCGGAGTGGATACAAAATGAAAGCGGAGAAGCAATCTGCGCTACGCCGCATGCGATGATGCGGTTCAGCATTCCGTGCACAGCCGCTCTGCCGGAGGGCACCATCCTGCGGCGCAGGGCAAACGCCGCAGAGGGGTGACGCGCCGGATAGGTGCAGAAGGCTTGGTTGATTCCACGATTAAAAACGCGCCCGGGCGGGTTGACGCCGGGCGCGTTTTGCGTTTGTATGCTATTTGGGAAAAGCATGCCTGGAAGGCGGATCGGCCCAGAAGTCGGCCAGCAGTGCGGAGAGCTGTTCCGCGCTCTCTATCCGCCGCAGATGAGACCAGTGCGGGGGGAACAACCGGCGGTAGCTGCCGGTTCGGTACCGGCTGGCCATGAGCAGGTGTGGGCTTCCGGCTGTCGATGAGCAGCACGAGCCCGCGGTCTGTTTCCGTACGGATAACACGGCCGGCAGCCTGAAGGACCTTGTTCATGCCGGGATATTGATAGGCGTATTCAAAACCCATACCCATTGTGTCTTCGTAGTAATCCCGCAGGGCATTTTGTTCTACGCCAATCTGCGGCAAGCCCACGCCGACGATGATGCTGCCAATAAGACGGTCGCCTGCAAGATCAATGCCCTCGGCAAAAATGCCGCCAAGCACGCAGAAGCCCACAAGCGTTCCGGGCCTGTCGGCTGAAAACTGTGCGAGAAATGCCTCGCGTGCATCTTCGTCCATGCCGTTTTCCTGCACGGTCAATGGGACATCAGGATACATCATCGCAAATTCGTCGCTCACATCCTGCATGTATTTATAGGAAGGCAGAAACACGATATAGTTTCCCGCATGGGCGCTCACGGCCGCGCCGATGAGACGGCACACGGATTCCCGTGTGCGCTCACGGTCTGTATATTTTGTGCTGATCCCGGCAGCGGCGAGGCACAGCCTTTCCTGAGAAAATGGGCTTTGCAGGCGTATCGCTTTGGCGGCCGGGCCGCCGCCCAGCGTTTGAATAAAGTATTCCGCCGGTGATAACGTGGCGCTGAACAGAATGCTGGCGCGGCCAAGCGCCATGGATGCATCCAGAAACGGCGCGGCGTCCAGACAAAGCAAACGGACACAGACCTCAGAACCGAAGGCAGCGAGAAGCGTGGTGTAGTTCGTGTCGTAAAGCTCTGCGATGCGCAGATAAAAATGCACTTCAAAATAGAGCGCGAGCACTTCGGCGTGCAATTCGCCGTCACGGTGTTCTTCCAGCCAATCCTCACAGGCGGCGGACAGACGGGAGAGCAGCTTGTTCAACTCCGGCAAACCTTCCGGAATGACCAGCCGATGTTCATCCGCTTCCTCACAGCGGCGGCGCAGCTCGATCATTTCGCTGTTGACTTTGTTCAGAGCGGCCGTCAGCTTGCGGTGCCCTTTGCCCAGCGCTTTTTTTACGCCATAAACCGCGGATTTGAGCAGCTGTGCGGAATACATATCCCTCGCGCGATCCACCAAATTGTGCGCTTCGTCGATGAGAAAAATGAAGTCTCCGCCCTCGGTGAAAAAGCGCTTGAGGCTTACCACAGGGTCGAACAGGTAGTTGTAGTCACAGACGATGCAGTCGCACCAGTTGGTCAGGTCGAGCGCCAGCTCGAAGGGACACAGCTGCTTTTGCAGGGCAAATGCCTCGATATCCGCGCGGGTGAATTCGTCGGTTTGGGACAAAAAACTGTACAGCGCCGCATTGATGCGGTCGTAATAGCCGTCCGCCCGGGGACAGGCCTCCGGGGTGCAGACGCGTTCCTCCAGCGGGCAGATCTTGTCTTTGGCTGTCAGCGTGATGGTTTTAAGACGCAGCGGTGTGCCGCAGGATGTGCTGTGAACACGCAGACGCGCCAGCGCATCCTCGGCGGCCTGCCTTGTAATGGTTTTTGCCGTCAAGTAAAAAATGCGCTCGCCCTTTTCCTCACCCAATGCCTTTAGAGCGGGAAAAAGAGTGGAAACCGTTTTTCCGATGCCAGTGGGCGCGGCGCAAAACAACCTGCCGCCGCCCGCGATGGTACGGTACACCGCGCCGGCCATCTCGTACTGTCCGGGGCGGTAGGCGGGAAAGGGGAAGCACAGTGCTTTCAGCGAGGCGTTGCGTGTGGCTCTCCACGCTGCCTCCATGTGCGCCCAAGGCGTATACAAACGCAGTGTATCCGTGAGAAAATCTTCAAGCGCTTCGGCGGAAAATGTGCGGCGGTGGCGGATGATCTCATCCGTGTCGACCTGATAATATGTGATTTGGATGTCCACGCCAGGCAGGCTTTCCCTCTGGCACAGGAACGCGCCGTAGCATTTAGCCTGCGCCCAATGTAAGGGGTTAAAATCCGCCGTCAGCAGCTCGGCCGGTGCGCCTGTGGTTTTGATTTCGTCGATGGTAAAATGTCCGTCCGGCTCTGTGATAACTCCGTCGGCACGTCCCTCCAGCGTATAACATACGTCGTCTACCGTGCGCTCTGCCTTGAAGGGTACCTCGGCTTTATAGGAATCTCCCGCCGCTTTTTGCAGCTTGCGGTGGATACGGCTTCCCTCGTTGGCGCGGTCAAAGCCGGAAAAGCGGCTGTCGATGCTGCCGCGGCGCAGCACGAATTCTACAAGCTCACGCACAGCGAGACGAATCTGAAGCGGCTCGGTTTCCATGGCGGAGACCCTCCTTCCCTTTAAAAATCGCACCGGTGCATGCGGTTTTGCGCATCCGTCCCGCAGTGTGCAGGGCGCCGCTTCACCGTTCAACGTGCAGCAGGATATGAGACGGTGCTGCGCCGCCGTGCCAGACGGTGTTGTGCGCGACACGGCTTTCGGTGCTGTTGTATGCATCTTTTGTATTGCTGTTGGGAAACACAAAATGCTTGGCGCCCGAAGTGACGCTCACCCGCAGACGGTGTCCGGGCAGAAAACAATGGGATATTTTAGAGGTGCGGATGACCAGTTTTTCTACCTTACCAGGCTCCAGATATTCTGGCGCGGAAAACCCGTTTCGGAAACGCGCGGCGAGAATGCCGTCCGCCAGCTTAACGCTGCGGCCTGCTTCGTCCACATCACACAGGCGTACCATAAAATCCGTATCCGGCGCATCGCTGGAGACATAAAGCGTCACGCGCGCGTCGCCTGTTACCGTAAGCGGCGCGGGCAGCGTGGGTGTGGTATAACATATATAATCCGGACGCTGCTCCTCTTGGGTGTAATCCTCCGGCACAGCGATTTCGTTCTCGCTCATGTCGATGATGTGGGTGCCGGGGTCCTGCGGGTCATAGGTATATCCTGTCCGGCCCTCTCGGCCGCAGATGGGGAACAGCGTTCCGTTTTCACCAAAATAAAACGGTGTGTCATCCGCGTTTTCCACGGGCCAGCGGCTCGCTGTTTTCCAGCGGTTTTCCCCCATCGTATAGTATTCCACGGGAGCGCTCTGTTCCACGCCGTTTTCTTCGCCCCGCAGGAAGTGGTCGAACCATTTCTGATACAGCAGATCCAGATCAAACCGCAGTGCTCCGGCGGGAAAGGATAGGGCGTGCAGGTCGTACCTGCTGTTGCCGCTGTGCTGCCAGGGCCCGAGCACCACCTTGCGCGTGCCCGGCGGGTAGCCGGCGGTGAGGTCCAGCGCCTCTGTGGTGCCCATACCGTTGTCGTCGAACCACCCGCTTTGAATGAGCACGGGAACCGTTTTCCCTGTGCTGCGTTTTGCCCAGTTGCCGCGCAGCCAGAAACTGTCTTCACAGGGATGGGCCAGCATTTTACGGATAAAGGGAACATCTTCGCCCAGAGCCTTTTGGCCAATGTCCTCCAGCGGGCGGATATCCAGAATTTCATCCCAATCAGCCCGGTCCATGCGCTCGGGCGCGAAGCGGCGCTTTGTCATGGCGAAATTCCAGGCAAAGCCGCCGCTGGAAAAGCAGCCGCCGTGCAGCGGACCATCTGCAAAAGCAGTACCTGCCGTTACGACACTGATCATCGCCTTCAGATGCGGGTTGCCCAGAGCCGCCGCGCACCACTGTGTATATCCGAGGTATGAACCGCCCAGCATGCCGACGCTTCCGTCGCACCATTCCTGCGTTCCAACCCAGGTGAGCGTATCGTCTCCGTCCTCCACCTCGTAATAATGGGGCAGCCATTCGCCGCCGCTCTCATTGCGTCCGCGTACATCCTGCACCACCACGGCATAGCCGCGGCGCACATAACGGAAATAGGTCTGTGCGCCGTCATCTTTGTCGTAGGGTGTCCGGACAAGCAATGCGGGAACGGGCAGCGGCGCTCCCTCGGGCAGATAAACGTCCGCGGCGAGTTCCACGCCGTCGCGCATAGGCATGTGGAACGTACCCAGCATGGAAACACCGTAAAGCGGACGGGCGGCATAATCCTTCCACAACGCCAGCGGCGTATATTCCTCGAAGCCGTCGCGCACCAGAAGATTGGCCTGTTCCCGGCAGGGGCAGAGCCATGCGATGAGCCGCCCGTCCCGGAACAGCGCGTCACAGGGAAATTTGACGCCGCGCTGGATGTAATAGAGCAGCCCGTTCCGCTCTGCGCGGGTATAGCGCAGGCCATCGACGGAAAATTCCGCAGGAGCACTGGCTGCTGCCGCTTCAAACTCGGTCCGCAGCGTCAGCAGCCGGTACGGCTGCAGCTTAACGGCGGCATAGTCTGTGTCATTCTGTGCTGTCATGGGCCGCGGCTCGGAAAAATCGAGCCCCAATATATCCCGTCCGGAATGTGTAATGTCCGCGTGCTCCGCGGCAAAGCGGGCCAAAGCAATGCCGGAGGAGTAAAGCGTAAACGGTTCTTTCATTTTATAACACCAGCTTTTGGTTGATTTCTTTTACAACGGCCTCATCCAGCTTGCAGACAGCGCGGTCATAAGTGAAAAGGCCGTTTACTTCCAGCTCCACGTCCGTGAGCTGCGTGTAAATGGAAACGCACAGCCCCTTTTTCAGCAGCGGCAGGATCTGTTCTTCATGCAGCTTGCGGTAGGCGGCTGTCAGCGCGGCTTTATCGGGATACATCCGGTAGCCGAAGCTGTTCTCTTTATCCCATACATGACCGTCCAGCACCTGACTGTAACCACCGTATTCCGTCAGGGCGAACGCGCGGCCGTCCGGGTGCGGCGGACGCACCTTGAAGATGTATTTGTGGATGCTTTTGTAATCTCCCGCACCCTGGTCGTGCCAACCGCTGGCGTGGTCAACGGGGCGGGTGGGGTCCAGAGTCCATAGAAGCGCTGTGGCGGCTGCGGCATCGAACTGGCCCCAGCCCTCGTTGAACGGCACCCAGGTACAAATGCACACGGCATCGGTCAACGCTTCCACCATCTCTTTCAGTTCTTTGGTGAACTGAAGGCGCGCGGCGGTATTTTCACGCTTGAACCTCTTGTGCTTTTTATCGGATACCTGTACGCCGATGTTCGGCAGGGCCACGGCAAGCAGATCCCCGGGGTAAGCCGCGCCGCTGGGCATATCCTGCCATACCAGCATGCCCATCGTGTCACAATGGTAATACCACCGGGCGGGTTCCACCTTGATATGCTTGCGCAGCATATTGAAGCCCAGCGCCTTTGCCTGTTCAATGTCCCGGCGCAGCGCTTCATCGCTGGGCGCGGTGTACAGCCCGTCCGGCCAGTATCCCTGATCCAGAAGCCCTTTTTGGAAGTAAGGCCTGCCATTGAGCAGAAAATACGGTGTGCCGTTCTCATCCGGCTGCACAGCGAAGGTGCGCAGGCCGAAGTAGCTTTCTACCCGGTCAGTCTCACGCCCGGCGCGCAGAAGGCTCAGGCGCACCCGGTAGAGAAACGGCTGTTCGGGCGTCCAGAGACGGGGCGCTTCAAACGAAACCGTCTGGCTGCCGCCCGCCGTAAACGTGTGGGCGGTGATGCATGAATCCTCCTCCAACACTTCCATGCATACGCTGCCGCTTTCGCTGGTCTGGACGAAGACCTCCACGGAATCCAGCGACGGTATGAAGTGAACGGATGTGAAGTGAGCACTGTCCACCTGCTCCAGCCAGACAGTCTGCCAGATGCCTGTTACCGCAGTATACCAGATGCCTTTGGGGTGCAGAACCTGTTTGCCACGTGGCGCGTCGCCTTTGTCGGTGTCATCCGTAACGGCGACCGTCAGCTCATTTTCCGCCGCGCGCACAAAAGAAGTAATGTCCAGCGTAAACGGACAGTAGCCGCCGGTATGCCCTCCGGCTTCCCGCCCGTTTACAAATACTGTGCAGGCATAATCCACTGCGCCGAAATGCAGCAGCGTACGCTTGGCTGCGTCGTATCCGTTGATGGAAAACGTGCGGAAATACCAGAGCGTCTGGCCCGGCAGAACAGGCTTTTCAACGCCGGACAGCGCGCTTTCCGGCGCAAACGGGACGCGGATGCCGCCTTGCCATACGGCCGGCTGCTCCGGACTTTCCGTAACGGCGTACTGCCACAGGCCGTTTAAATTCTGCCATTGCGCCCGGACCATCTGTGGGCGCGGATATTCGTCCAGAGGAGTGTCTCCGACGGGGAAAGAGGTGGATAGATGTTTCATTGTTGCACCGCCGTTCATTTGTGTTGGACAGAGCGCGTTTGCGGCTCTGTACGTATTCAGTTTACCACGGCGCGGCCTGCGGGGCAACTGAAAGCGGCGGCAAATGCGGAGACCGGGCTTTATTGCAATAAAGAAATAAAGTTTTTTCAAAAAACGTTTGACAAATCAAAAAGCCGTGGATATAATAAAATACAATATCCGCTGAAATGCAGTGAAGGGAACGAATAGCGCGTTTGCTCCGCGCACAGAGAACCGCCGGTTGGTGCGAGGCGGCAGGGGGCGCGCGTGAAAGTCTTCCCGGAGCAGCTTCGCCCAAGGGCGCTATGCCTGTGTAAGCGAACGCCGGTTTGGCACCGTTAAAGAGCCTGCGCGCTGCAATGGAGCAGTGCGCGCCGAGCGGCCGCGTTTTGTGCGGCAAACGGAGTGGTACCGCAGAGTGCTTGTGATAGGCCTTTGTCTCTGATGTAAGATCGAGACAGGGGCCTTTTTGTTTATTCGAAAACAGTTCACAGGGAGAATGAGGGAAGAAGGAGGGCGCAGGTATGGTATTGACAGGCGCGGACATTTTTGCAGAAGTTTTGGTGGAACAGGGCGTCGAGACGCTGTTTGGCTATCCCGGCGGTGCGGTATTGAATTTGTATGATGCGCTCTACAAGTACAGCGGCAAGATACGCCACATAATGACGGCTCACGAACAGGGGGCCGCACACGCGGCCGACGGCTACGCCCGCGCCACAGGAAAAACAGGTGTGGTTCTGGCAACGAGCGGCCCGGGTGCGACAAACCTTGTCACGGGCATCGCCACGGCATATATGGACAGCATCCCCATGGTGGCGATCACAGGCAACGTCGGCACCAGCCTCATCGGGCGGGACAGCTTTCAGGAGGTCTATATCGCGGGCATTACGATGCCCATTACAAAGCATAATTTCGTGGTGCGCAAGGTGGATGAGCTGGCGGACATTCTGCGGGACGCGTTCCGCATTGCGCAGACGGGGCGCAAGGGCCCGGTGCTGGTGGACATCCCGAAGGATGTGACGGGTGCAACGGCGGAATTTACCCCTGTGAAACCGCAGATCCCCGTTTACAAGACGGAGCTTGACGGACAGGAACTGGCCCGTGCGGCGCAGGTCATCGGAAACGCGCGCCGTCCCGTCATCTATTTCGGCGGCGGTGTGGCCGCGTCAGAGGCGGGCGAGGAGCTTTATGCGCTGGCCAAAAAGGCGGAGATCCCCGCCACTTATACGATGATGGCAGCCGGCGTACTGAGCTACGGAGACCCGCTGAACCTGGGCCTGCTGGGAATGCACGGCTGCCGCACCACCAACCGTGCGGTGAACGAGGCTGATCTTGTGCTGGCCATCGGTACCCGCTTTTCCGACCGTGTGGCGCTGAATACGGAAAAATTTGCGAAGAACGCGGCGATCCTGCAGATCGATATCGATCCCAGCGAGGTCAACAAAAACGTCGAAGTGGATTACAGCCTTGTCGGCGACGTCAAGCAGATATTGCAGGCTCTTCTGCCGTTGGTCAAAGATGCGAAGCACACGGAGTGGATGACGCAGATCCAGGCATGGCAGGCGCAGGATTACCGTCCCAAGGATGATAAGTACTGCATCCGCCCTCATCAGCTCATCGGCAAAATGTGCGAGCTGGCCGGGCCGGACGCGCTTTACGTGACGGACGTCGGCCAGCACCAGATGTGGGCCACGCAGTACATCCGCCATGTAAAACCCCGCAGTTTTCTGACGAGCGGCGGCCTGGGGACCATGGGCTTTGGCTACGGCGCGGCCATCGGCGCAAAGCTGGCGGTGGGCGAAAGCCGTCCGGTCATCCACATTACGGGCGACGGTTCTTTCCATATGAACCTCAATGAAGCATGTACAGCTGTCAGCTACGAGCTGCCCGTCATCACGGTCATTTTCAACAATACGGTGCTGGGTATGGTGCGCCAGTGGCAGACGGCGTTTTACGGCAAGCGGTACTCCAGTACGGACCCGCACCGCAAAACAAATTATGTAAAGCTGGCAGAAGGGTTTGGCGCGAAAGGCTATCATTGCGAGACGCTGGATGCGTTTTCGGCGGCGTTTGCCGAAGCGCTGAAATCGGAAGGGCCGGTGTGGATCGAATGTGTGATCGACAAAGATGAAAAGGTGCTGCCGATGATCCCGGCGGGCGGCAGTATCGAAGATATGATCATGGATTAAAGGAGGCGGCAGTATGCCCAGAGAAGTATTGAGCATCCTTGTGGATAACCATTCCGGCGTGCTGACGCGCGTGGCGTCCCTGTTTGGACGCCGCGGCTTCAACATCGACAGTCTGACGGTGTCCGCCACGGATGACCCTGCGATCTCGCGTATCACCATTGTGGTGCACGACGACGCCAAGGTGCTGGAACAGATCATCAAACAGACGGCGCGCCTGGAGGAAACGCGGGAAATTTTTCCGCTGGATACCGCCCACAGCCTGCTGCGCGAGCTGCTTCTGGTGAAGGTTGAGGCGGGCGAGGAAAATCGTTCAGCTATACGGGAGATCGCCAACATTTACAAAGCGAAGATCATCGACCTTTCCATCGGCAGTATGGTGATGGAGCTGACGGGCGAACCGGAAAAGATCGACGGCTTTCTGGATGTGCTTTCCCCATACAAAATACTGGAAATGTGCCGCACGGGCATCACGGCCCTGGAACGCGGCGGCGTGCACCGGCACGCGTGAGCGTTGTATCATCCGGCGCGGCACCCAGCCGTGCCTCACGGTAAATAATATATAGAGGGAGAAATGTAAAATGATCAAAAAGTATTATGACACGGACTGCAACCTGGGCTTTCTGGACGGAAAGACCGTTGCCATTATGGGTTACGGCAGCCAGGGCCACGCGCACGCACAGAACCTGCACGAGAGCGGTGTTGATGTTGTCGTTGGCCTGCGTAAGGACAGCGCAAGCTGGGCGAAGGCGGAGGCGGCCGGCCTGAAGGTCATGGAGGTGCCTGAGGCGGCCAAGGCTGCCGACGTTGTGATGATGCTCGTGCCGGATGAGATCGCCGCCGACATCTATAACGAACAGGTAGCTCCGTACATGAAAGAGGGCGACGTGCTGATGTTCGCTCACGGCTTTAACATCCACTTTCAGTTCGTAAAACCCGCTAAGAACATCGACGTGATCATGGTGGCCCCCAAGGGCCCCGGCCACACCGTCCGCAGCCAGTACGTGGAGGGCAAGGGCGTGCCCAGCCTGATTGCCGTGGAGCAGGATTACACCGGCCATGCCAAGGATATCGCGCTGGCTTACGCCAGCGGCATTGGCGCAGGCCGCGCCGGCATTCTGGAAACCTCCTTCCGTGAAGAAACCGAGACCGACCTGTTCGGCGAGCAGTGCGTGCTGTGCGGCGGCGTGACCGAACTGATGAAGGCGGGCTTCGACACGCTGGTAGAAGCCGGCTATGAGCCTGAAATGGCGTACTTTGAATGTATCCACGAGATGAAGCTGATCGTCGACCTCATCAACAGCGGCGGTTTTGCCATGATGCGCTATTCCATCTCCAACACGGCGGAATACGGCGATTACCGGACCGGAAAGCGCCTCATCACCGAGGAGACCCGCAAAGAGATGAAGAACGTCCTGACGGAGATCCAGAACGGCACGTTCGCCAGTGAGTTCATGCAGGAATTTTCTCCGGCCGGCGGCCGTAAAGCGAAATTCCTTGCTACGCGCCGCGTAGAGAGCCAGCATCTGCTGGAGAAGGTGGGCGCAGAGCTGCGCAAGATGATGAGCTGGCTGAAAAAA